>Ga0315907_10007234_pt1 | contig 11605 bp, 7 predicted proteins | sample LakEriMetagenome_3_FD_203525 | JGI IMG/M metagenome (GOLD analysis project Ga0315907, IMG submission 203525) | Freshwater fungal communities from buoy surface, Lake Erie, Ohio, United States - Buoy 12 MA123 | ecosystem: Environmental > Aquatic > Freshwater > Lake > Lake biofilm | place: USA...
GGCCGAGCAAGCGTACACGTGGAGCAAGGGAAAAGCCATTTTTGTAAGCGGAAGTCCGTTTCCGAATGTGACTTTTGAAGGAACAACCTTTGATCCTGGACAAGGAAACAATGCCTACATTTTTCCGGGCTTAGGTCTTGGTATTGTAGCGGCTCAGATTGAACACGTAAATGACGAATTATTAATTACAGCCGCGCAAGCACTTGCTCAATTGGTAGAGGTAGAAGATTTAGCCAAGGGTTCGCTTTACCCGCCAATCCATGAGATACGCGAAGTATCTGTTGAAATCGCCAAAGCGGTTATGAAAAATGCCATAAGCCAAGGGCTAACACCCATTAATGAAACTGACATCGAGGCGTTAATTGCGCAAGAGCTATACGATCCGACGTATTAAACTTTTAATTTCCCCATTCCACCATCTACGGCTAGTGTTTGTCCGGTCATCCAAGCACTGTCATCGCCGAGTAGAAAGCAAATTGCATGGGCCAAATCAGATGGATTTCCCAATCTTTTAAGTGGGTGCCGTTGTGCTCCTGCCTCAATTTTCTCTGGTGTGTTGGTCAGTTTTTCTGCCATTGGAGTTAGGGTAAGCGATGGAGCAACCACATTCACCCGAATTTTTGGTGCCCATTCCGCAGCTAAAGCCCTTGCAAAGCCCTCAAGAGCAGCTTTAACAGAAGCGACAGACGCATGAAAGGGCATTCCCGTAGTGGCAGCAACACTTGAAATCAGGACAACACTTGCGCCTTCATTTAGATTCGACTGATAGGCTTTCAACACATTCACCGCACCCAGCACATGAATATTAAAATCCGACTGGAAATCTTCCAATTTCAATGACCGAAACGGTTTTAAGTTGATTGACCCCGGAAAGTATACGATGCCATCAAAACGCGTATCGATAGAAGGTAAAGCACTTATATAGTCCGTTAGTTCATAATCTGAATAGGATTCAACTCTGGAAAGTTGAGTAACCTGATGTCCTTTATCGAGTAAGGTAGATTTTGTGGATTGTGCGACGGCCGATGAAGCACCGACAAGTAAGAAATGTTTCATGCCTATTAAACACCTAAGCCATGCAGATGTTCATTAATGTCCGTCGGACACCACAGCCTTTTCTTTCTTTTTGTACCGAATGAGATATACGACTGGAAAGATGATAAGCACCATCAATCCCACCATAAAAAACCCATGATCATAACTCACCAAGGCCTGTTGTTTAAATAGCATACCTTCGAGCGATTGATTCGCCAAGGCCTCCGCTTGGTCCATGGAATAGCCGCGCGCTAAAAAATTCTGTTTCATCATTGCAAATCGTTCTGCGGTTTGTTGCGAATAATCCGTTACATACCCGAGCATGGAACCTCGAACTTGTGCATTTTTTTGCGTTAAAAAAAGATTTATCAAGGCAATCCCCACCGCGCCCCCTAATTGTCGAACTGCATTTGAAAGGCCAACGGCCTGACCAATATCTCTTGGATTTAACCCTGCCACTGACAGCGTAATGATTGGAGACATCATGCAGGCCATTCCAATGCCGCGTAACACAAATGGAAGGTAAAAATTCCCTTGCGATGAGGTTGGTGAAGAAAAAGACAACATCATTAAAAACACAACGGTTAGTCCGGCACCGGTCCAAATGATAGTTTTCGGATTCACCCCATTTCCCAGCATCTTCCCCACCATGGGCATAGTAAACGCAGAGAATAAGGCCCCCGGAATCATAAACATGCCGGTTTGCGTGGCGGTCCAACCCAGTGAAATCTGAACGAATAAAGGAAAAATAAACACGGAACCAAAGAGAATAAGGCCCAGAAGAAAATTCAACACACTTCCCAGTACCAAGTTGTAATTCTTGTAAAGCCTCAAATTTACGGCTGCATAATCAATGCTCAAGGACCGTTTAATTAAAAGTGCAAATCCCAAAATAGCCAGAACGGTAAAGAACACAATTTCCGAACTATCAAACCAATCCTTCGAATTTCCTTCCTCAAGAACGAATTGCAAACTCCCTACCCCAATGATCAAAAACACAATTCCCCAATAATCGATGCGCTTAGGCTTCACCGCAGAAGGGTCATTGGTAACGAATGAATACGAAAGAAAAGCCGCTATAATTCCGATCGGTACATTCACAAAGAAAATCCAGTGCCAACTGAAATTGTCCGTGATTAATCCGCCGATGGTCGGTCCAAACGTTGGTCCCATGATGATTCCCATGCCGAAAATAGCATTCGCCATTCCAATTTTTTCTGGTGGAAAGGCTCCCATGATAATCGTTTGTGCATTAGAAAGCAAGCCTCCTCCTCCTAATCCTTGAATAAATCGCCAAAAAACCAAGGTCCATAAACTGGTAGACATGCCACACATGAGGGACGAAAAGGTGAAGATGATGACTGAGGTGGTGAAGTATGCTTTTCTTCCAAAATAGTTGGAAAGCATTCCTGTCAGTGGAATAATAATCACATTCGATATGCCGTATGCCGTTACTACCCATGCAATTTCTGTGGTGGTGGCTCCAATGCTGCCTGAAATTTCTCGCAAGGACACATTCACCACGGTGGCGTCAATTAATTCAAGTAAGGCGCAAGTAATCGCGGTAAGCACCAAGATCACTCGCGTTGCTCCTTGTGGATACGTTAAGGGGGCGACAGTCGCTTGACTCATCTTATTTTACCGAAACAGAAACAAATGCACTTAAGCCAGGCAACAACAAGGCACGCTGTTCGGGTGTTAATCCAATTAGTTTAATTCGCACAGGTACCCGTTGAACAATCTTCACGAAATTACCGGTAGAATTATCGGGAGGCAATAAGGAGAACTTAGCACCCGTTGCTCCGATATAGGAATCTACCTTACCCGTAATACTCAACGAAGGATAGGCATCAATTTTTACTGCTACCGATTGATTCAATTTTATATGTTCAATTTGCGTTTCTTTGAAATTTGCAGTCACCCACAAGGTGGTATTATCAATGGCGGAACAAACCGGCGTACCAACCGTAACAAACTGTCCTTGATCAACGCTACGCTTGGATACAAGACCATTACATGGTGCCTTAACAATAGTATACCCCAATTGTGTTTTCGCTAACGATAACTCCGCACTCCGTTGCTTAACCAAGGCCTCCGCTAATGCAATCATAGATTTTTGACCGGTAGCCTGGGATTTCACCCCTGCGCTTTGGGCAGATGAGGCCTTATATTGGTTAGTTGCTGCTTTAAATTGTGATTCGGCTACTGCTAATTCAGCTTCAATGGCATCAAGTTCTGCTTTGGTGGCTGCCTTTGACGCATACATGTTTTTGATTCGTTTGTAATCCTCCTTGATTTTATTCAATCGAGTTTTCGCTACATCAATGTTCTGAGCGGTCGTTTCGCTCGAAAGAAATGCCGCAGAGGCATTCAAATCACCAGCATCCGCATTATTCTTCACGGCAATTAAATTAGCCTTCGCATTTTCCAAGGCTGCCTCGGCTTGAAGCACACGCGCCTGAAACTCATCATCATTGATAATCAATAAGGTATCCCCATTCTTTACCATGGTATTATCCGTAAACCGAACTTCCTTCACATAACCTGACACGCTGGTACGAATCGGAATGATATCGGCATCAATCTGCGCATTGTCCGTGGTTTCAAATCCTTTGGAACGGATGTAAAAAAATGCGCCAATGATCACGGCCAAGCCAAGTATGCCTCCGATAATCAAAAGTCGTTTCCGTTTTCCTGTTTTTTTCGTTGAATCTTCCATATTAAAAATTAATTAATCCCATTGTTATATTATAATTCGACCACGCATTGATCCTTTTAATTTCATGAACTTTGGCATTCAAACGCGCTGCCATTTCATCATTTAATTGAATTAGGTACAGGGTTGATGTGATTTTTCCATTTGCCAATTGTGCCGCGGATACTGCTGATATCTCCGCTTTTTTCGCCAAAATCAAGGCATCCAATTTCATCAATTGATCTAATGCACTAAGTTGTGACGTATAGGTAGAAAGCGAAATCTCAATGTTCTTATTGAGTTGCTCTCGCTGGATTTCCAGCATCTTCTTATTGAGATCAAAAGTTCGCTGTTCGCGTCCTAAGCCATAAAGGGTGGAAAGATTCCAACGCAGTGACACATTACCCGATCCAAAAAATCGCAGCTCTTGATTAATGAAATTTGGACCAGGTCGACCATAATTACCGACTGCCCCCACGTACAATTTAGGAAGCGCAACATTGGTGGCGAGCTTGTAACGCTCATCTAATAAAGATTCTTGCATCAACAAAAGCTTGGTTTCTGGTCGCATAATGCTCATAACGACGGAAGTCCCACCTGCAGGAATTAAACTCAAGGTAGTTTTGGGGGTAATATCTTTGCCTGTCATTAAAGACAAGGAAGCGCAAAGACCGTTTAAATTCTCGGTAGCTTCAATGAGGTTTTGTTGCGTTTTTAACAATTCAACTTCAAGCTCATCCAAGTTTGATTGTAACATTAATCCATTAGTAACCGCAGCGGCTACACTGCTAGAACGCTGCATTAAATTATCCTTGAACAACTCAAGCATTGAAATATTCTCTTTTGCCAACAACATGGCCATGTAGATTTGATTTACGCGGTCTGCGGTCTTGTATAACTCCACGGTATTTTTCTGAATTTCAATCTCCGTGGAGAGCGATTCTAAGTGTTGTTGTCTTTTTCCGATTCCACCATCAAATACAAGTTGCTCCATCGACAAGGATCCTAAATACGCATCATGCGGAAAGTTTGTATTGAAGCCCGGGATATTAAATTGGACCACTTCTGACTGATAACTTGCCGAAGCATTTAAATTTAATTTTGGTAACCACGCTTCTCGGATGGCCGATACCTTAATTGCTTGCTGCATCTTATATAATTCCGACTGCTTGTAAATAGGAAAATTTCGCTTAGTCCATTGAATGCATGAATCCAAGGAAATAGATGTTTCTTGTGCGAAAAAAACGTTTGAACTAAAAAGTAAAAACAAATAGGTTAAAAACTTCATTTACAAAGGTTTAATTTTGTGATTGATAAACTCATGAATGGATGCACGAAAAGAAATCTCCTGCTCGACTCCCCACAATGCATCATTCTTAGCAGCCACTACCTTAAAAATCGGACGAGCCACAAAGGGATAAGTACATAAGGAAACAAGATTAACAAAAAACAACATCGGGTCGATGACCTGAATTTCTTCTCGTTCGATTCCTTGATTAATTACCGCAATCAACGATGGATTTTCTTTAATGTGACTTTTTACTTTTTCCTCAAATAAGGCCTGATTTAGACTTACTTCTTTAATGAGAAAGATCGCCATTTGTGGATATTCTGTAAGAAAATCAATAAACCGGTCTGCATAAGAGTGAATGCGGTCAATGATTGGCAAGGATTCATCCTGTAAGACTTCCATATTCTGAAAATATCGTGAAAGCGCATTTTCGAATACTCGATCAAACAAGCGTTCTTTATTCCGAAAATAATAGTGTAAGAGGGCTTTATTAATTCCAGCACGGTCCGCAATCTGCTGCATTCTAGCACCATACAAGCCAAATTCCATAAACACGACTTTAGCCGCATCCAAGATAACTTCTTCAGTTTTGGAATCTTTTAACTTCATGGTTTAACCAAATGGTTAACAAAGATATTCATAATAATAGATGAAAGATAGAATGAATCACGTTTTTTTTATTTATGCCTTAGTGTTTTTAAGTTTATGTTAAAACAAACCTTATTCTATGCACTAACAAATAATTGGTATACTTTTGCTACAAACCAACTTACTATGAACAACTTTTTACTACGCTCGTGTAACGCCGTTACACTTTTATTCGCTACTTTAATCTGTAGTCTGGCAGGATATGGCCAATGTGTCTTACCCAATCCAACAGTATCCAATGCAAATACGACTTGCGGCCAATCTGTTACCTTAACGGCATCTGGAGGAAACTCATACAATTGGTACTCTAATGCCGCTGGTTCTCAATTAATTGGAACTGGCTCTACGTTCATTACACCAATTTTAAATACAAATACCACATATTATGTGCAATCCGTATCGGGTATTGCCAATAATATTTTAAGTTTTACGAATTGTTCTGCAACAGGTGAAACGGGTCCTACCCTAGCCCAAATGACTGCTGCTTATGCTGGCACTCCATTGGCAGGGTTAGTATCTTCAACCACACAAGGTATTCAAGAATGGACTGTTCCTTCCACAGGAACATACACCATTACTGCAGCTGGGGCGAAAGGGGGCGATGCAAATAACGCCATCGGAGGAAGCGGAAGATCCATTACGATTACAACCACATTAACTCAAGGTCATGTCATTAAAATACTAGTAGGGCAACAAGGAGGAACGCTAGCGTTCTCAACCGGTTGGGCAGGTGGTGGTGGTGGTGGCACCTTTGTTTATAACCAAACTACAAACCAACTAATTTTAGCTGCTGGTGGTGGTGGTGGTGCTGGTAAAGGCGATCCGAATCAATATAACTTTACTATAAACGGTGGAGACGGAAGTCTATATAACAACACGGCTGGAGGCAATGGTTTTAACTGTCCACAAAGCTGGTGTTCCGCTGGAAATGGTGGTTCTAATGGAACAGGTGGATTTGCCGGTGGGTCACCTAACAATCAAGGTGGTGCGGCCGGTGCAGGTTGGTCTTCTCAAGGAACAACAGGAACATACGGTGGAGGAATCGGACAAACCTTTAATCAAGGAGGTCTTGGAGGTGTAAACCAAACCGCATGCGGTAACTGGACAAGCAGCAGCAATGGTGGTTTTGGTGGTGGTGGAGGTGCTGGAATGTGCACCAATTACGAAGCGCTTGGCGGCGGCGGTGGTGGCTATTCCGGTGGTGGCGGTGCTGGTTGTCGCGTAGGAGCTGGTGGCGGCGGCGGAAGTTATTATACAGGAACGTTTGTTAGTGAAGGATTAAATTCAGGTCATGGTTTGGTTGATATCACCTATGCTGGAGTGGTTTGTGCTTCTTCTATAGTTCCAGTAACGGTAACAGTATCTGCTAATATAAATCCTCCATCGGTATCAAATGTCGCGATAGCATGTGGTCAATCCGCTGCATTGCTTGCAACGGGTGCAAATAATTTCGTTTGGGCCAGTGATTCCCTTGGTACCCAAATTTTAGGGAATTCCGCGACCTACACAACTCCCAATCTTACAACTACAACAACATATTATGTACAATCTAGTGCTGGCGTAGGAAATGCCTCTTTAAACTTTACCACGTGTGGAGCAACTGGCGTTAATGGTCCTACCCTAGCCCAAATGACTTCGAGTTATGCTGGCACTCCATTGGCAGGGTTAGTATCTTCCTCAACACAAGGTATTCAAGAATGGACTGTACCCACAACAGGAACATACACCCTTACTGCAGCTGGAGCCAAAGGAGGTGATGCGAACAATGCAATTGGAGGAAGTGGACGTTCAATTACAATTACTACACCTTTAACCCAAGGACATGTAATCAAAATACTTGTAGGGCAACAAGGCGGAACCTTAGCATTCTCTACCGGTTGGGCCGGCGGTGGCGGTGGCGGTACCTTCATCTATAACCAAACTACAAACCAATTGATTTTGGCTGCCGGTGGTGGTGGTGGTGGTGGTAAAGGCGATCCGAATCAATATAACTTCACGATAAATGGTGGAGACGGAAGTCTATATAACAACACGGCTGGAGGCAACGGTTTTAGCTGTCCACAAAGCTGGTGTTCCGCTGGAAATGGTGGTTCTAATGGATCAGGTGGATTTGCAGGCGGGTCACCAAGTAATGAGGGTGGTGCCGCCGGCGCAGGTTGGTCTTCTCAAGGAACAACAGGAACATACGGTGGAGGAATCGGACAAACCTTTAATCAAGGAGGACTTGGAGGTGTAAACCAAACTGCATGCGGAACCTGGACAAGCAGCAGCAACGGTGGCTTTGGTGGCGGTGGCGGTGCCGGAATGTGCACCAACTACGAAGCGCTTGGTGGCGGTGGCGGAGGATATTCTGGTGGTGGTGGAGCCGGTTGTCGCGTAGGAGCAGGCGGCGGTGGCGGAAGCTATTACACAGGAACGTTTGTTAGTGAAGGATTAAATGCCGGAAATGGCTTAGTAACTATCAATTACAGTGGTGTTTCATGTTCTTCTCCTTTCGTACCTGTTATTGTTACAGTAAATGGTTTACCAACTCCCAATGTAACTGGAAATTTAAATTTGTGCGGGAACGGAAATAATACCACAACGCTTGTTGCGAGTGGAAGCCCTTCTAGTTATGCGTGGTGGTCAAATGCGAATGGTACTGGCTCACTCGGAAACAGTGCAAGTTACACAACGCCGGCAATCAATGCTACAACAACCTATTATGTGCAATCCATAACCCCTCAAGGTGGCTCGCAAGTATTCTCATACACGGGTTCGGCACAAACTTTTACAGCCCCTGTATCTGGTGTGTATACCTTAGAAGCATGGGGAGCACAAGGAGGAAACGACCCTGTTTACCCAAACACTGCGCTCGGAGGAAGAGGTGGCTATGCTAAGGGAGATGTTTATCTTACCGCAGGATCAACGATATATGTGTACGTTGGTGAACAAGGATCTGGTTGCATGAATTCCACTTGGAAATCAACTGGTGGTGGTGGTGCAACAGATTTCAGGTTAACGGGAGGATTATGGAATGATAATGCAGGATTGTATTCCCGAATTGTTGTTGCAGGTGGCGGCGGTGGTCGTCACGGCACAAACTATGAGAATGCATTGTACGTAGGAAACGATGGTGGTGGATTAAGTGCCCCGAGTTTTGTTGCCAATAACACTTCCATCACAGGATCGAACCAAACTTCTGGTGGAGCTTCAAATTATGGTTCCTCCGTGGTTCCTGGATCATTTGGATTCGCAACACCCAATAACGAGAGTAATTCCTGTTCACTTGGTGGTTGGAACGGTGGTGCACGAGGTTCAGACAATTGGGCAAACGGCGGTGCAGGTGGTGGATGGTATGGTGGGTGCACCAGTTGGCCAACCTCTTCAGGAGGATCAGGATATGTTTACACATCCAGCTCCTTCATACCTGCAGGATACACACCCGTTGCTGCATATCAGTTGAGCAATACACAGTTAATTGCAGGAAATGCTTCGATGCCAGATATTAACGGAAACCTTATCACTGGAAACAGCGGAAATGGTAATGCGAAAATATCCTGGAGTGGATCAGGATGTAGCTCAAGTATCGTTCCTATTACGGTAATTGCTGGACAAAGTCCAACGGTGTCAGCCGGAACCAATCAAACCGTATGTGCGGGAACTTCAGTTACCTTAAGCGCATCGGGTGCAGCGACATATACATGGGATAATAACGTGCAAAACGGAGTTTCTTTCACACCGAATACAACACAAGTATACTCCGTTATCGGAATCGCTGCCAATGGTTGTCAGGATACCGCACAAGTTACTGTTACCGTCAATGCATTACCAACTGTATCTGGTGGTCAAAACCAAACAGTGTGTGCAGGTAACCCTGTTACCTTAGCCGGATCTGGTGCTTCTAGTTATGCATGGAATAATAATGTGCAAAATGGCGTAGCATTTACTCCAAATACAACACAAACGTACACAGTTACCGGAACAGCAGCCAATGGGTGTACGAATACCGCTCAAGTTCAAGTAACGGTGAATCCATTACCAACTGTAAGTCTTGGAAACGACACCTTGGTTTGTGAATACAATTTCCCAATTACCATTCAAGCAAATGGCAACGCGAATTTGACATATACCTGGAATAACGGATCTCTAGGACAATCGCTTTTAGTAAATGGAGCAGGAACTTATGATGTAACAGCAAGCGACAACAACGGATGTTCGGCTACAGATGACATCATTATTGAATCTGATCCGTGCGCTGGAATCGTTGAACACGAGATTGGTATCCAACTTTACCCGAATCCATTTAATGAAAACGTAATCATTCACTCCACTGAATCAATCGATGCACATCTTGAAGTGTATGGTTCAGACGGACGAGTGGTCTTTGCAATGGAAATGACTGGCGATACAGCGACTATTAACTTGGCAACGCTAGCACGCGGAAATTATGTGGTGAAAATCTTATACAACGGAAAAACACAGATGACTAAGCTTATCAAGCAATAAGCATAGTTTCTAATTAAAACACCAAAGGGACTTCGGTCCCTTTTTTTATTCCCCGTGGACTGAGTGGTCCGCAGGGTTGTATCGAAGGACACATCACTACAATCGCAGACTTCGATACGTATGCCGCAGCATACTACTCAGCCTGCTTTATCTCCCCGTGGACTGAGTGACCCGGAGGGTTGTACCGAAGGCCACATTACCACATCGCAGGCTTCGATACGTATGCCGCAGCATACTACTCAGCCTGCTTGAATTACCGTGGACTGAGTGACCCGCTGTGGCGGAGTGTACCGAAGGCCACATCATCATAATCGCAGGCTTCGATACACTGCGTTACTCAGCCTGCTTTTACCTCCCCGTGGACTGAGTGACCCGAAGGAGTGTATCGAAGGACACTTCACCTTATCGCAGACTTCGATACACTGCGTTACTCAGCCTGCTTTTACCTCCCGTGGACTGAGTGGTCCGCAAAGGCGGAGTGTATCGAAGGCCACATAACCATTACCGCAGGCTTCGGTACGCTTCGCTACTCAGCCTGCTAAAATTCCTTGTGGAGTGAGTACCCCGTAATGATGTATCGAAGGACACAACATCATAATCGCAGGCTTCGATACGCTTCGCTACGCAGGCTGCTAGAGTATACTATGCAATAATTTAAGAACCTATCGTTTTCCTCTATTCAAAATTATTAATGGCTGGATTCATGTATATTCTCAAATGTGCAAACGATACTTTTTACGTTGGCAGTACAAAAAATCTGATAAGAAGATTTCAAGAACATCAAAATGGATTGGGCGCAAATCACACCAAGCGTTATGGTCCAGTGGAGCTAGTATATTTTGAAATTTATCAACGAATTGATTTTGCTTATTACCGAGAAAAACAAATACAGGGTTGGACAAGAAAAAAGAAACAAGCCCTAATTGATGGAGAATATCCAAACTTAAAATATGCTGCTAAGAAAATCTTTAGAGCCAACTCAATAAATCTCCCCGTGGACTGAGTGACCCGAAGGGTTGTATCGAAGGCCACAATACCACAATCGCAGACTTCGATACGTAAGCCACGGCCTGCTTGAATACCCCGTGGACTGAGTGACCCGAAGGGTTGTATCGAAGGCCACAATACTACAATCACAGGCTTCGATACACTGCGTTACTCAGCCTGCTGAAGACCCGTGGACTGAGTGGTCCGAAGGAGTGTACCGAAGGCCACACATTTAAATTATTTCGAATTTGATTGAATATATTGAACCCAAGCCTCTTGATATTCCTGGGCCAATGCAGGTGTTAATTCAATCCCTACAGAAGCAAAGGATTCTCCAGTCATCCAATTTAGAATCCACGAGGCTCGCCCTGCTATGGTGAAAATATCCTCTTGCATCCCTCCTCCATGACCATAAAATTTCAGCTCACCGCTTCGAATTCGATCCCAAATGATTAAATAGG
>Ga0315907_10007235_pt1 | contig 11603 bp, 4 predicted proteins | sample LakEriMetagenome_3_FD_203525 | JGI IMG/M metagenome (GOLD analysis project Ga0315907, IMG submission 203525) | Freshwater fungal communities from buoy surface, Lake Erie, Ohio, United States - Buoy 12 MA123 | ecosystem: Environmental > Aquatic > Freshwater > Lake > Lake biofilm | place: USA...
GCGCCACTAATCCACAACAGATTGAAGCCATACAGAAAAGTCTTGTGGCAGGTGTTCAGAGCGGTGCAATCCAGCCTTACGTTGGCATCCCGCTCATCCAAGAACTTACCCAAAAACTAACTGCCGCTAAAGCCAAAATGGCGCAAGCTGTCACTGGTGCTGGTATGCCACAGCCCCCACAGGGTGGCGCTCCGATTGCCCAACAAGTTATGGCGCAAGCCGCTCAAGCGGATCAGTCTCAGGGTGTTGAAGCCCTGCAATCTAACCTGCCGCAGTCCTATGCCGGTGGTGGCATCATTGCCTTTGAAGAAGGTGGCCCGGTTGAGCGTTATCAAAATCAAGGGTTTACGGGCATGGGCAACGTGGGTACACCTTACTCTGCCACAAACCCTAATGCGGCCATGGGTGAGTTCTTGAGAAAATTGGGTATGACCCCCGCTGAGTTTGCTAATGCAAGACCTGAAGCCCAAAAGAATATTTTGGATATGTTCAGAAGTGTTAGCGAAGCTCCAAAACCAATGGCAACCCCAACGGTAACTCCTACGGCTTCTGCGGCTCCCGCAACATCTGCACCTTACCGTACAGGTCAAGCAGTAGGTCAAGCACTGCGCGGCAGTTCAACAGGGGCAGGTAACCTTTTGTCTCGTGGACTTATGGGCACAATCGGTGGCCCTGCCACAGGAGGTATTTTTGCGGCTTTAACTCCAAGCCCTCTTGGGGACGACCAAGCAGTACTAGCCGCTTTGCGTGGTGAAGGTTATCGGGATCAGCCCTATGACGTAGTGAATGCGCGTAGAGTATTAGAAGCCGCAGGGATGGATCCTAATAAAGCTCCTATCAAATCCGTTACCCCTGCGGCCTCTGGCCCTATCATTCCTTATGGTCAAAGTAGAGCCAATATTCTTGGTGGAGAAACTCCCCCTGCGGCTCCCGCCGCCCCCGCAATCCCCGGTGCTGGTAGTTTCAAGATGCCCACGTTGCCTACTATGAAAGAGACTGCCGCCCCCGTATTGACCGACCTTGATGCAATTACCAAAAAGTTACCAGCAGAAACAAAAACGGCAGTAGAAGCTAAAGTTACAGAAGTGCAAAATAAACTGGAAGATATGGACAGACCCGGGTTTGAAGCTCGTGAAGGCCGACTTGGCAAACGTGAAGCCGCTCAAGAAAAAGACTCGGCTGTTGGTCGTGCCTTAAATCTTATTAGCACTGGGTTTGGTATTGCCGGTAGTAAAGAACGTAGTCTTGCAGGTGCTTTGGGCAAAGAAGGCCGTGAAGGTATTGCTGACTTGATCAGGGGTGAAGCCGCAAATCGTGCCGCTAAAGATAAGTTAGAAGATTACCGTGACAACCTTGAGCAACAAAAGGTTGCCGCCAAGAAAGGTAACTACCAAGCCGCTCAAGCGGCTGGAGAACGTGCCGCTGATAACTTGTATAAGTACACAAACTTAAATTTGAACGCCGCTTCTGCTGGTAACAATCAAGCTATACAGCGCCAACAAATTGAACAACAAGGCAATTTTCAACAAGCAAGTTTGGCGCAGTCGGGCATATTAGGATTGAGTGAATTAGGACTTAGAAAAGATCAACTTAATCAAAGTGCGGCAACCGCTAACGCACAACTGCAATTAGGTCGAGAAAGACTTAGTATTATTAAAAATCAAATTGCAGCAGGTAATGATCGTGCCAGAGCCGCTTTAGCAAACGTTGAACAAAAAGCCTACGCCGCTTTTCAAACCAGCCCGCAATTCCAACAAGCACAAGCACAAGCCAAAAAAATGGCACCAATTGAAGCCCAACGGTTTATGCAACAAGAATGGACAAAGTACAGCGCAAATGCGGTGCCTTCATTATTTGCTGCTGAAGGTGGTGGGGCTAATGTTTCTTCGTTTACGGACTTAATGAAGGCTATGGAGTAACTCGTAATGATCCTTACCCTACCTAAAGTTGGCCTAGTTCGCTTTGACGACAATATCTCTACCGAAGAATTAAACAGACAGGTGGGGCTTCTTGCGCAAAAGTATGATTTTAAAATTCCCAAGCGAGATGTAGGGATTGGCACCCTCTTGAAAGAGGGCTTCATGCGTGGGGTGGGGGAAACAGGTATCGCCTTGGGAGATGTCCTTCCCGCTATGGGCGCATCTGCGCTTGGGTTTAAAGATTATGCACAGCAACAACTTGGTGAAGCACAAGAATCCCGTGCCGCATTAGAAGCCAAGTACCCTACGCAGTTCAAGTCATACACAGAAATTAGTAGCCCATACGAAGCCTTGCAGTACGGTGCAGAAACTTTGGGTGAACTTGGCCCAACAGCATTAACTGCAATGGTTCCGGGTATAGGTGCCGGTGCTGTAGGTAGTAGGATTGCCGCCCGTGGTGCTATGGGTGCGGCTTTAGAAGCTGGCCCGCTATCCCGTGCAGGACTTGCCGCCGCTGAAACTGCCGCCGCAAAAGCTGGTGAAGTTGCAGGTAAACGTGCAATGTATGGTGGGGTGTACCTTGGCTCATTTGCACAGAATGCACCCGAAGTATTTGAAGGTATTTACCGCGAAACAGACAAGATGGAGCCGGGGATTGCCGCCCTAGCAGGTGGTCTGTCTTCTGTCTTAGACGCTATTGTTCCCGGAAAAGTATTGAGTGATCTTGGTGGCTACGGCAAGATGAAGGTCATTGAGAAGTTGGCCAAAGAATCTGGTGCCGCACCAAAGGTGTGGAAGTACATTGCCAAAGAAGCCGCTACAACCGCAGGGTCTGAAGGTCTAACTGAAGCCGCACAAGAAACTATTAACGCCGCCGCTGAACAAGTTGCGGGTAGCGCCAAGGGCATCCTTGACCCTGAGAACATTCAACGCTACAAAGAATCGTTTGTTAAAGGCGCAATCGGTGGTGGTGCATTTGGTACTGTCAGTGGCACAAGCCAAGGCTTGACTGCCCGCAAAGAATTTAAAGATACCAAAGAAGCTGAAGCGGCGCTCAAAGCCCAGTATGAAGCTGAAAAAACGGCTGGCACTCTTACACCAGAGAAGCAAGCTGAGTATGACATTGCATTTGAAGCAGAAAATCTAAAGGCACTTCAAGCCCGCATGGAGCAGATGCGGCCCGCTGAAGGTTATGCGCCCGATGCTAAGGCTCAAGCTGAGATTGATAAGATGGAGGCTGAGTACGCCAAGAAGCTGGAAGAGCAACAGAAAGTTGATGCTGAGAAAGCCCAAGGCAGTGCGTTTGCCGCAGAAACACCAACTCCCGGCACTGGCGGTATGTTTAAACCCGCGCTTGAAGAAAAGCGTGTGGAAGAAGCGATTACTCAAGAAACAACGGTAACGCCTAACTTGTTACGTGGACTGCGTGTTCCACCTAACTCTCTTTTGACTCCTAAGTTAAAAGGACTTGACCTTACTGACCGCAACGACATTCGCCGTTTTATTCAAGTAATTGAAAGCCCTAAACACACAGTCAACATTAACGACGATGTATATACCGGAATTCTCAACAAGTTGTACGCTGATGGGTACGGTGCAGAAATTGATGCGGCTAGACAAGAGACGCAAGTAGAAGACATATCTGCTACCAAGCAAGGACAGCAAGAACAAACCCGCCAATTTGCATTTGGAGTACCTGATGTTACAAGACCTGACACCACCCCAAGTGGAAGAAGCCCTAGCGTGGATAGCGAACCCACTGCTATTGAAGATACCGCAACCGATGAAACAACTGTCGGAGGTGGAGATGTTTCTACTGACCAGAATGCTACAGACGCTACTGGAGGAGAAGGACAGCAGTCCACTACATTAACCGAAGGAACCACAACCGATGGCACTACGACCACTCAAACCCAGCAAGCAGAAGCGCAAAGACAAGCGGCAACAACTACCCCACGAGGCATCTTAGACCGCCCTGATTTATCCGCAGAACTGCCAATCATTCAACAAAAACTTGGTGGGGCAATATCTAAGTTAGATAAACAGTCTAAAGATGCCCGTGCCTATTTTGGCAAGGTAATCCCTGAACTTGCACTTGATGCGATTGCAAACGATTTGGTGCTTGCGCCAACTGCCTATCGCAACTCAAAGATGAAAGCCTTTGAAAAAAGCCCATTAGGCCCAGAGCCAACATTTGGTACTGAAGCAGAAGCCGCATTCTATAAAGGCCAAGGTGGTATCCACACCAAGAATGCCGAAGCATGGGCACGTGCTAACTTGTCTCCTGAAGCTGTAGCTTTTATGGATCAAAAGATTGCTCAGTACACAAAAGAAGAAACGGGAGAAAAGGGGTCTATCAAGACACGCGCAAAACAACAAAAGCAACAAGACATTCGCAAAGCCACTAAAGAGCAAATCAAAAAAGAAAACCAAGCTCCCAAACGTGCGTCAATGCAAAAGATCATTGATGATGTGTACTTTGGTGATTTAGATGATAACGCTGACACCGACCTCAGTGGCTTGCTTGCTGATGCAGACCTTGCCGCATTACATACACAGGCTCACCCGGTAGTGCTCCAACAGCTTGCCAACAATAACTTGGTAGGTGCTTTACAAGGGCTGGCAGATAGCGGTTCATCTAAAACAGCAGAACTTTTTGCAGAGTCTTTGTCCAAACAAGTTGGTAATGTGAACTTAGTATATGGCGCTGAGAAGTCCATGTACGACCCAAAGACCAATACGATCTACTTGCGTGACGGTGCTACTGAGTACGAGATTCTGCATGAGTCTTCACATGCAACCATGTCCCACACTTTGGACAACCCATCGCACCCCGTTACCCGTCAGGTCACAACCCTCTTCAATCAAATGAAGAAAGGCACTGAAGGAACTTATGGTGCGCAAGATATACAAGAGTTCGCTGCGGAAGCGTGGAGCAATGATGCGTTCCGCAACCGCCTAAAAGAGTTCAAGCCCACTGGTGAGAAGCTCACTGGTTGGGAGCGTTTGGTTAATGCCATGCTCCAGTTGCTCCGTTTGCCCCCTAAGACCAAAACTGCGTTGGATGCAATTGACCGCATGTTGAATGACATTATCAGCCCACCACCTGAGACACGCACGGGTGAAACTTTGTACGCACAGTCCCTGCATAACCCCAACGTTGTACAAGAGATGTTTACAAAAATGGGCAACACTATCCGCAAGCAACCCATTATGAACAGCGAACGTGCTGTTGGGTTTTGGAAAGCCGCAGAAAAAGTTGGTCGTACAGGACGACAGTTGATGTACAAATCTTTAAACTTGTCTGCCTTGGGTGAAGTTGGTAGTAAATATTTAGGTAATTCAGCTACACGTTTTGCCAGTACTATTGAAGAGATGGCGGGTTACCAAGAGAAATTGCTTGAAGCCATGCACCCGTTACATGACCGCTTAACTGCATTTCGGCAGACTCCTGAGTATCAGGCATGGTCTACTTTGGTACATGACGCTACGATTGTGGATGTACGCCCATATCCAGAAGCTAAGAAACTTTATGAAGGCAGTCCTGAAAAGGAAGCCGAGTGGAAACAACTCAACGCACGATTTGAGAAACTTACACCAAGTGGCCAGAAGTTATACCGCGATCTATTTGCCACCTACAAACAACTTGACGCAGAGTTTTTAAAGTCATTGGAGCGCAACATTGGGGCTACGGTGGGTGACAAATCACAAGCCGCTACCGCTTACCAAAAGATTTTGAGAGAACTCGCTGATGTACGTATTGACCACTATGCGCCTTTGTTCCGTGAAGGTCAATTTTGGTTGCAATACGACCTCAACGGCGACACTAAAAAAGAAACTTTTGAATCCGAGGCTGAACGTGACTTTGCGCGTAAACAGCTTGAAGCCAATGGTGCTACAAACATTGACGTTTATTCCCGTGCGGATCAACTAACAACTAAAACCGTACCGTCTGGCACAATCCTTGCCGACATTATTAAGATCATGAAGGACAATCAAGCCGGGGATACTGCTATTGATGACTTGATACAACTTGTTGTTAAGGCTATGCCTGAAGCCAGCATTTTGAAGAGCCGTCAAAAGCGTACTGGTATTGGTGGTTACGTTGATAACGCCGCATTTGTGTTTGACCGTGTAAGCAGTAACACTGCACGTCAGTTGGCCCGCATGCAGTATGGCCCTGAACTACAACGTCTTGTGACAGAAATGGTTGAGACCACTAATAAAGCACGGGGTGACGTTAATACCTACGGCAATGAACTTGTTGATGAGTTTGAAGGTCGCCGTGACTTTGCCATGAAGCCTACGCTGACTGCTTTATCTCAGTATGCAAGCACCGGTGCGTTTTATTACAACCTTGCCGGTAACGTATCTTCTGCAACGGTTAACACTTTGCAAACTCCACTGGTTGTCTTCCCGCAACTTGGTGGTGAGTATGGGTTTAAGAACTCTTACGATGCGTTGAAAAACGCCATGAAGCTCTACACAAGCAGTGGTTTTACCAAAGATGTTACAGAGTTAACTGGTGAAGTATCTAGCCAGAAGGCCATGACTTCTATTGAGAACTGGGTCAACAAAGGTAAGTACACCCAATACAAAGGTCTCATTGATGCGATGAAAGACCGTGGTTTGCTGGTTACATCTACCGCACGTGATGCACTACGTTCTGAGAACGACAATTCATCAAGTTATAGCAGCACAAACAAACTAGCACGGTACACAACGTTGATAGGTTCTTTCATGTTCCACCATGCCGAGCGCATGAACCGTGAGATTACAGCAGTTGCCGCTTTTGATTTGGAGATGGCTAAGCTCAATAAAGACCCTAAGAATTCCAAACTCAGCGAAGCTGAAAAACAGACCAAAGCAATTGAGAAGGCTCTTTCACTTGTGGAATATGCTCATGGTGCGGGCAGTACGCTGTCTGGCCCCAGCCTTGGTCAGAGTGACATAGGAAAAGTTTTGATGGTGTTTAAGCGTTTTGCGTTCAGCATGTACTACATGTTGTTTGACACCATGATTCGTTCGCTCCCCACCAAAGGTGCAACGGGTGAACAACTTGAAGCAATCAAAGCGGCTCGTAGACAACTTGTTGGTGTGTATGGCATGTCCGCACTCTTTGCAGGTGTCAAAGGTGTACCGCTGTATTGGGTTGCTGAGTTGGCATACAACATGTTCCAAGATAAAGACGATGATGACTTTGATACCATTATGCGTGAATACCTTGGCGACTTTTTCTTTAAAGGGCCAGTCAATTACTTTACCAATCTGAGCATTGCGGATCGTGTGGGTTGGACTGACTTGTTGTGGCGTGAGCAAAAAGGTGACAGGGCTGATGCAAGTGCGGTAGCCCAATTTATAGAAACAGTTGGGGGCGCACCAGTCTCTGTTATCAACAGCATTTTGCGTGGTGTAAACCTGATTTCTGAAGGACAAATGGAGCGCGGTATTGAGGCTATGTTGCCTATAGGTTTGCGCAACATCTTGAAGAGTGGTCGTTACTTTACCGAAGGCGCTAACACCTTACGTGGTGATACGGTTGGAGATGTGAATGGTTACAACGCCGCTATGCAATTACTTGGTTTTGCTCCTGCTGACTTAATGAAGCAGTACGAAGAAAATGCGTACATGACCGAAAAGGCCAAAGCAATTAGGTCTATTGAGAAGAACGCACTGAAAAAATATTATGCGGCTATGCGTGAGGGTGATAACGACGGCATGATGGATGCACGTGAGAAGTTGTTTGAGCTTGGTGCTAAATACCCTGAGATGGGTATCAGCGAAAATACAATCAGTCAGTCAGTAAAGACACGTGAACGCATATCACGCGAGATGCACCACGGTGTTATGCTTGATAGTAAGTTGGCTCCCTATCTCCGACAAGCCGCCGCAGAAGCATACGGTGATTAAAAAAGACCCCGACCGAAGTCGGGGTTCAAGGAGATAGCAACCAAAGGAGAGAGTAACAAGTTGCTAGGGCGAACTCTAGCACATTGTTAAGTGATTCGCCAGAATCTCACTCCTTGGGTGCCTCTTTCCAAAACAAAACGGAACTTGATCTTCATGCCGCGCTCTTTAGCAGAGGCGGCTATTTGGTCTGCAATACCCTGACGATCTAGGCACGGTATGTAGAAAGAGCTACCAACTACAAACTTATGCCATTCTATAGCAACTGGTACAGTATCAGCCGTTATCGTCATGGGTAATAGTTTCTACTTCCGGATCAAGGTCAGTAGCAACAGCGCAGTCAATCATCAGTGCAAACACTGAAGGTGTGGTCATATCAGAACCTTTGGACATGCTTTTCTTAATAATACCTTTGATGATCTTAGCCTTTTGTAGATCAGCGCACACCATCTTATAGGATATTTGATTCTCACTACACCACTCGCGTAGTGCCTTGGTGGAGATAAACAACAGCTTGGTGTCCGGCTCGTAACGGGTCATCAACTCTCCACGGGGTTCCCGTATTGGTGATTCAAACAAACCTGACCGTTTATCAACCGTGCTTTTAACGATCAACATGTTGTTGTTCTTCTCGTTCAAGAACATACCGATGCGGCTCAAAGGTGTCATGCTGTCAGCGCGGACTTCAATGCGCATATTACTTAGGGTTTCTACTGCCCACTTGTAGACTGCGGATACATCAATGTCGTGCAATCCTAACTTCTTGGCAATGATGCCGGATGTCAGTGCACATGCCGCTGTCGCAGACCAAAAGCGTTCACGTTGTGTAAACCCTGCGGCCTTATCAAACTTGCGTTGGATCGCATTCAATAGACGCTGAACTTCCGGTAAGTTAGCAATCACATAGCGGATAAAGATTTCCCCTGCTACACCATAGTTCTCGTACATGGGATTGAACATCGCATCAGACTCAGCCTTACTCAAGCTGTCGTTCTTGGCAACTGCAAACTCCAGTACCCGCATCAGTTCGCCCTCCGGAAAGTCTTTGAGGTTATACAACTGATCGTACAAACTCTTGTTGCCTGATGTAATCGCAATCAAATTCCAGCGCAGTGAATTACTACGTTCAGCATTAGACTGTGACTGCATGCGGTTACGGCCTCGCCCGTGCGTAATAGCGTACGCCATTGCACTGACTTCCTCATCTCCCATGTTGGTCAACTCATCAATGGTAGGGGGTATATTGCCAAGCACTGAGATACGGTGCATACGTGCCAAATACTTATCCTCTTGGTTCATCAACGGTTCAATGGGTCTGCCCCAAATGCTGTTGACTGCAAGCTGAATCGTTGTCTTACCTACACCGGAGCCGTTGTTTGTCAGGTGAATAATTGAGCCATTGAGCTTGGTGAACTTGTATAACGCTGACCCAAACCCTGCAAAAAGTGTGAACGCACGTACTTCATTTCCGGGAGCCGCATAGATGTTGGCAACTTTTTTCCACTCGGCAACCGTACCTTTCTTGGTGTAGTAGCTTGCGATCTCCGCAGTTGCATTAGATGAGGGACTGTAGTTAACGCCCGATGCTGTGACTTCACGATTGCCAATGATGAACTTGGTATCGTCTTCATGCCAACCAAATTGTTGACGTGCCTTTTCTGCTTCTGTTAGGTGCTGAAGTTCTTGCACCCACTTGGTGATGTAACCCATAAGTAAATCCAATCTTTTGTTGTATGCAGTTACGCCTTGGTACGCCAAGACTTCCCGCAACTTGTCCTTAGATAAAACGCTTGATAGTGGCGCGGAGAATTCACGGATTCCATCCTTGGGCATGTGCAGACGCATCCACAAAGATTCTCCTGTGTCAGGATCAGTCAATCGTTTCACGACATAGAAGTCGTACTCGTAGATCAACTCATCTTTCTCATCCTCGCCCTTTTCATCCTTGCCCCAACCCCGCTTGTACACACCGCCGTTCTTGCCGCGAAAGTATGGGTACGGGTAGTCAGGGATTTCAACCGTGACTTCTTCTTCCAGTATGGCGTTGCGCATGACAACGATGTTGTCTTCTGCCTTGGCTTCGGCAATGCGTGAGCCGATCTGAATCGGTGAAGTAATCTTGCCCTTGTGTGGGCAGTCGTTGCATGGTGCAGAGTTAATGCTTGAGAACGTAGTGCACTTGTATGGCTTTTCCAGTAGTGCGTGTGCCTTGTTGAACGTCTCTTGTGGATCGTACTCAGGGTGCTGATTGCTGATCTTGTGAATCGCTTTCTCACCATCTTCGCAGTTGATCGCAATAGATAAACCCGCTCTCCATAGCGGCTCCTCAACGGTCTCTTGTTCTTTATAGATACGCAGTAGTTGTGCGCATCCATCACCCTCGACACTCTTGCGCATGATAGTCCCAAAACGGGACACACTGTTACCCATCAAAGCGCGGGTCGTTGCATCTATTGGGCGGCGTGGTGGTGCGTCAGAACCAAACAAACCTTGCGGCTCGTCATCCTCTTCTTCTACACCTATCAACGTCTTGAAGCGTGTGAACTCTACCGGCTGCGACTCGACCATTACAGATACGGGCTTGGGCGGGTTGTCCTTGAAGTTCAACGTCTCGGGTATACGCAGTATTCGTGCGGCATCTGCCGTGACCGCAGGGTCAGCAAGCAGATTGTATGAGGCACAGAATTTCTTCAGTGCTTCGGCTGTCGGTTTCCAATCGTTGTAACCGATGGTCTCCTTCAGCGTCCAGTAAACGTGTATGCCACGTCCTGAGTTAACGATAGTGGGTCGAGGTAACCCTGTTGCTTTAACAAATAGTCTGAGTGCATCCAGTGCGGATGCTTGTGAATCGTATGGTTTGTTTTCACCGCAATCTAGGTCAAGCCAAAAAGCCTTAAACCATTTTGCGTTCTTTGCTGTGCGACCTTCATCTTCCAAAAGATATTTAGCGCATCCAAAGTATGCGTCAAACCCCTGCGAGATAAGTCCATCTACGACTCCATCAATCTCATCAATCGTTTCTACAAAAGTCTGCCTCGGCGCACCCTTCTTCAATCCAACCACACAGTACAAACCTTCAGAGGCAAGTACAGATGTGAGAAAGGGGTTCCGTGTTGTCATTGTTCGCTCTTTTACAGACAAATATGCCTTCCGGTCTACTGGCGATAGACCATGGGCGGGGGATCAAGTTACGGCGTTAGCCGTTAGACGGTCAAGCAGTTCCCATAATACTTTGCGTTTACTCGGGTGCGGCAGTGCTTTCCCCAAGAACCACATGTATATGGCCTGACGTGATACATCTAAATGTTCAGCTACATCCTGTACTGGAATGTCACGTTGAATGCAAATGCGTCCAAGTTGCACACCCACATGAAATGGGTCTGCCTTATTGTTCGCATCAACAAATTTACGGGAATAGCCTCTGTTGTTCATACTCTTCTTTTTTAATTACCTTCATTACGCGCTGACTACGGCCTGAACGTGCTTGACGTTTTTCACCTGTATCAACAACCCAACCCTTGCGGATCAGTGGTGCGTAGCGTGGGCTAATTGTTTGAATTCCAAACTGCGGCAACATCTTTACAACATCATCACCAATGCACCCATTGGGAAACTGCTTGATAACGTCATAGACAATGCGCTCTAACGCAGTGGTATCAATCGACTCGGCGGCATCATGGCTCGTCTCGGGGTCGGTGTTACGCGCCAGCCCGGGAATCGGGTTTGGCTCACTTGGAAAAAGTTGTTGTTGCATGATGCTCTCCTTTGAGGTGGGGG
>Ga0315907_10007240_pt1 | contig 11601 bp, 5 predicted proteins | sample LakEriMetagenome_3_FD_203525 | JGI IMG/M metagenome (GOLD analysis project Ga0315907, IMG submission 203525) | Freshwater fungal communities from buoy surface, Lake Erie, Ohio, United States - Buoy 12 MA123 | ecosystem: Environmental > Aquatic > Freshwater > Lake > Lake biofilm | place: USA...
CCTGCTGGTTTAAGTCTCAACTCAACGTCTGGAGCAATTACAGGTACTCCTACAGTATTATCCGGATCTACAGTATATACCATAACTGTTACTGACCAAGCTACGCAAACAAGTAGCAAAACATTTACATTAACTGTCAATGAACCAACTCAGTTAATAACAACTCAGGCAATAGCTACTAGATCTGTTTCTCAAAATTCTTTAATAACACCATTTACTCCAGTTACTGCTAGCGGTGGAGTTCCAGCGTTAACATTTAGTATCAGTCCTTTATTACCTTCAGGACTAAGTTTTAACACATCAACTGGTCAAATTAGTGGCACCCCTAGTGCGGTTAGTGTTGCTATAACTTACACTGTAACTGTTACTGATCAGGCTTCCCAAACAAGTAATAAAACATTTACATTAACTGTTGATGCTGTATCGTTGACAACTACATTAGTAGTAGCTACTAAAGTTTTATTGCAAAATGAAGTTGCTACTACATTTACACCAGTAACTGGAGCAGGCGGTGTTGGAACATTAACTTATAGCATTAGTCCTAGTTTACCTGCTGGTTTAACTTTCAGTTCTATCACCGGTGCAATAAGTGGAACTCCTACAGCTATTCTATCAGCTTCTAATTTTGTTGTAACTGTTACTGATAGTAATAATATACCGCAGAGCAGTAGCAAGACCTTTAGTTTAACTGTATCAGCAAAAGCTGTAATTACAGTTCAAAGTGTGTCTGATGTGGTATTAATTCAAAATATCAGTATTACTCCTGCCATCACACCGGTTACTGCCAGTGGAGGAACCGGTACATTAAGTTATTCAATAGATCCAGCTTTACCTACAGGATTAAATTTTAATACGGCTAACGGACAGATAACTGGAGTACCTAGTTCTCCCAGTTCAATTGCTACATATACTGTTACTGTTACAGATTCTAATAGTGTTCCGCAGAGCAGTAGCAAAACATTTACATTAGTTGTTAATCAATTACCTGCATTATCTACTACATTATCTCAGGAAACTGCATCGTTAACACAAAATACCGCAATTACTGCATTTATTCCCGTAACTGCTACAGGCGGACACGGTACATTAACTTATGGCATTAGCCCGGCACTGCCAGCCGGGCTAAGTTTCAATTCAACCAATGGACAGATAACTGGTACACCAACTGTAATTAGTGGGACTACTAACTACTCAATCACAGTAACTGATTTAGCTTTACAATCCAGTAGCAAAACATTTAGTTTAACAGTCAATGCTGGACCAATAATTACCACATTGGCTATTTCGTCAAGGGTAGCAACTCAAAATGTGACTATTAGTGCGTTTGTTCCGGTAACTGCTACTGGCGGATTTGGAACATTAGTTTATAGTGTTAGCCCAAGTTTGCCTTCAGGCCTATCATTAAACACATCAACTGGTCAAGTTAGTGGAACTCCGACTGTTGTTCAGGGACAAACTACTTACACAATAACGGTTACTGACAGTGTGCCGCAGACTAGTAGTAAATCTTTTACACTAACTGTAGAAGCACCACCAGCAATTTCCACAGTACAAGCTATTCCTACAGTTTTGTTGACTATAAATGTTGCTCCAACAGCATTTACACCTGTAACTGCTAGTGGTGGATTCGGAGGTACACTAACTTTTGCGATTAGTCCAAGTTTACCTGTAGGTTTATCTTTTAATACATCAAACGGTCGTATAAGCGGCACTCCTACAGCAATTAGTAGCACTTCTACCTATACAGTAACAGTATCTGATGTATTAGCACAAACTAGCAGTAAAACATTTACATTGAATGTAAGTTATCCAGCGTTATCTACAGTACAAGTTGTAAACACTAAAACTGTTGTTCAAAATGTTGAAACGGTTTCATTTACTCCTATAACGCATACCGGTGGTCAAGGTAGTGTTGTATATGCTATTAGTCCCAATCTGCCTAACGGACTTTCTATCAATGCTTCAACTGGTTTAATTTCTGGTATATCTACGGTAGTGAGTGCTACAGCAACTTATAACATAACTGTTACGGATTCTGTTAATCAAACCAGCACAAAGTCATTTTCATTAACAGTAACAGCAGAACCTCCACCACCTCCAATAGTTACTACCTTAGTCACAAATGGCTATTCATTTGTTCAAGGAACAGTGGTAAATGCATTTACTCCTGTAATTGCAAGTGGCGGTAAGGGAACTTTAAGTTATAGTATTAATCCAGCACTTCCAGTCGGCTTGACTTTTATTACGTCAACTGGACAAATAATAGGTACTCCAACAAGTCCTAGTTTAATTTCTACTTATACTGTAACAGTCAGTGATCAAGCAAGCCAAACAAGTGCGAAGTCTTTTTCAATATATGTTGCGCCACCACCTGCCTTAATAGTCACGCAGGCCTTATCCTCTGTAACACTAACAAAGAATGTTGCTACTGCGGCATTTACTCCTATAGTTGCGTCAGGAGGTGTGGGTGAATATACATTTGTAATTAATCCAACATTGCCATCTGGATTGAGTTTCTTGAGCCAGAATGGTCAAATTATCGGAACACCTAGTGTAATTAGTCCTGTTACTAGTTATAGTATAACAGTTAGTGATTCAGTTCCTCAAAGCAACACAGCAACATTTAATTTGAATATTGTTAATCCAGCTGCGTTAATTACAGTTCTTTCTACACCTAGTGTTTCAATACCGCAAGGTCAAACAGTATCTGCATTTACTCCTGTTACGGCAAGTGGTGGTTACGAGACATTAACATATGCTATTGCTCCGTCGTTACCCAGCGGTTTAACTTTTAGCTCGTCAAACGGGCAAATAACAGGAACACCTTCAATTTATACAACTGTTACAAATTATACAGTAACAGTTAATGATCAAGCAGCCCAAACTAGTAGTAGGACATTTTCACTGGTTGTTACGCCACCTGCGTTAACCGCAACATTGGTAATACCATCTAGCACCTTTATTAGAGGTGTTACAATTACTTCTATCAATCCAGTAACTGTTGTAGGAGGATATACTCCATACACATTCACTATTGCTCCGGCTTTGCCATCAGGATTGATTTTTGTACCAGAAACAGGCCGCCTAGCTGGTAAAGCAACTATATCATCTGTTGCGACAGTCTACACTATAACAGTTACTGATTCTCAAAATAACACTGTTGAAAAGAATTACACATTAACAGTTAACGATCCTCCTATATTAACAACTATACAAAATGTTGCTACTGTTAATTTAATAAGATATACAAGTGTGGCAAACGTAGCACCAGTAGGTGCAAGTGGTGGACAAGGAACCATTTCGTTCTCTATTACACCTGCATTGCCTAGCGGATTAACTTTTAACTCGTCAAATGGTAAGATTACTGGCACACCAACTCAGTTAGTTAATCAAGTGTACACTGTTACTGCAACCGATTCAGTAGGACAGTTTAGTAATACAACATTTACTCTTACGATCATTGATCCACCATTAGTTGCTACACAATTAATTCCGGTCAATACATTAACTCAAAGTAAGGTAGCAACTTCATTTAAGCCAGTTGGATTTACTGGTGGAAATCCGCCAGGTGCATATTCTATTGCACCAGCTCTACAATCTGGATTGATTATTGACTCCAGTACTGGTTTTATAAGTGGTACTCCTACAGTTGTTACGTCTGGTACAGAACATACTGTAACAATTACTGACGCACTATTAGCAGTTAGTAGTAGTACATTTACATTAATTGTAGATCCAGCCCCACTGTTAGTTACTACACTGACAACTAGTTCGGTATCATTGACAATTGATGAAGTTATTGACAATATTCGTCCAGTAGTAGGAGAAGGCGGTGTTGGCGTGTTAAGTTATTATGTATCTCCAGACTTACCGGCTGGAATTACTTTTAACACATCGACTGGAAATTTGAACGGTATTCCTACGGTATTACATACAAGCAGTGAATATACAATATTTGTAGAAGATGAAACTTTACAAACAAGCAGTAAGTTATTTAATTTAAGTGTTATTCCTGCTCCAATAGTTTCTCAAATAAATTATCCTACTATTGCGTTAACTCAATATACACAGGTCGTTCCTTTTGTACCAGTATCGGGATCTGGCGGGTATCAAACATTAACATACAGCATTTCTCCGTCTTTGCCTACTGGATTAAGTTTCAACAGCATTACAGGGGAAATAAGCGGCACTCCTACAGTTGCATCTAATGCTGTAACATATTCGGTAACAATTACAGATACAAGTGGTCAGCAAAATACAAGAACATTTAGTATTATTGTTGGAGACAGTGATCCAGATGTATTAGTTCCAGTACTTCAATCTTCGTTTATAGAACTTACTAAAAATGAATTAACTGGAATAAATCCTGTTACAGGAAGTGGAGGATATGGGGCATATACGTATGCTATTACTCCAGAATTACCTTTAGGTTTAACTTTTGAGACATCTACGGGTTTAATTAGCGGTTCACCTTCTGTAATATCAGTTTCTACTAGTTATACAATTACAATTACCGACGGAGTTCCTCAAACAGTATCGTTATCCTTCAGTATGTCAGTTGTTGAACCTGTAATAACACAAGGCAAAGGTTTTACAGGTAGTCGAGGTTTTACAGGTAGTCGAGGTTTTACAGGTAGTACTGGATTTGTTGGCAGTAGAGGCACAGTTGGTTTTGTTGGTAGTGCTGGTTTTGCCGGTAGTATTGGTTTCACGGGCAGTGTTGGATTTACTGGTAGTATTGGTAATATCGGTTTTACTGGATCTGAAGGTGTTGGTTATACAGGCAGTCAAGGCATACCGGGTGAATTTGCTGCACTAGGTTATACTGGTTCAGCAAGCACAGAAATTGGATATACCGGCAGTGTTGGATTTACTGGATCAGCTGGAGTCAACGGATTCAACGGCAGCGTTGGTTTTACAGGCAGCAGAGGATTACTGGGATTCACTGGATCACATGGAGATACTGGATTCACCGGCAGTCGGGGCATTACTGGATTTACTGGTTCACAGGGATTTTTAGGGTCAACAGGATTTACTGGTAGCAAAGGAGATGCGGGCACATCTGTGCAGATCACTGGATTTGCCACTTCTGCTGCCACACTGCCTAATTTATATTCAGGTAATGTAGGTGATGGTTACTTAACAGAAGACACTGGAAATCTACATGTATGGATGGGATCAAGTTGGTTAGATGTAGGACAGATCAGAGGGCCCGTTGGCTTTACAGGCAGCGCAGGTACTGGCGGCGGCGGAGGTGGCGGAATATCTTTTGGCAACTATGACGGTGGCGAGCCAGACAGTATTTACGGAGGAATTACTCCTTTAGACGCCGGCGGCGTAGTTTAATAAATATAGAATATAAAGTAAATTAACGAATTATGGCTATTAATATTCAACTGAGAAGAGGCACAGCTCAAGAGTGGAGTACAGTTAATCCTGTACTTGCTGTTGCAGAAATGTGTATAGAAACTGATACTGATCTGTTTAAGATCGGTAATGGTGTCGATCCGTGGAATGACTTGCCTTATGGCGGTTTAAGAGGATACGTAGGCAGTACAGGTTTTACTGGAAGTATAGGCAGTATGATTGTAGACAACGTAGTCTACGTTAGCAAAAGCGGTAATGATCTTAACGATGGTCTAGCACTAAACACCAGTAAACTTACAATCAAAGCAGCACTAGCAGCAGCAACTTACGGCACTACTATCTTTGTAAAAAGTGGAGATTACACCGAAAATAACCCATTATTAGTTCCTGAAGGAGTATCAATAGTAGGGGATAATCTAAGAACTGTAACTGTTAGGCCGTTAAATATTACCCAAGATTTATTTTGGGTTAATAACGGATCTTATTTAGAACAAATGACATTTAAAGATCACGAATCACCCGCTGCGGCCGTAGCATTTCCAACAGACGGATCAGCAGGAGTTATTCATACTAGTCCTTATGTGCAGAACTGCACCAGCATGACCACTACAGGCACTGGTATGAGGGTCAACGGAAATCATGTACAGGGATTGAAGTCCATGGTTGTGGATGCTTTTACACAGTATAACCAAGGCGGCATTGGTGTACACATGTTGAATAGAGGAAACACGCAATTAGTTTCAGTATTCACAATATGCTGCGACGTTGCATTTTTATGCGAAACTGGCGGATTCTGTTCAATTACCAATGCTAACAGCAGTTTTGGTAATTATGGATTAAAATCAGATGGAGTAAGTTCTGCATTATATCAAGGCAAAGTTAACGGAGCAACTTCTGGCCGAACATTTACCCTAGACAATCTTGTAGTTAAACCTAACGTAGGCGATGCAGTTAAGTTTACAGGACTTGCAGATTATTATACAGTAGCTTCATCGTCAGCACTTACCACAGGAGCTACCGAAATTGTTTATCCTAGTTTCAGTCAAGAAACTTCAGGATTAAGAAATGCTAGAAACATAATTTTAGATGCTAAAAGCAAATTACAAGTTGATACAATAGATTTTTTAAACGAAACTTACCCTGACTTAGATTTTAATCAATTCAAATGCAGCAGAGATGTGGGATATATTATCGACGCAGTTGCAGATGATATAGTGTTAAACACTAACTATAAATCTCGGTTAGCTGGTATCAGCTATCAAAGAGCTACAGCTAGTGTGGTTATAGGTGATCAGTTAACTGAAACCATTGCTGCAATTAACTTTGTAAAGACAAAGATACTAGAAATCTTGTCACTTAACTATGCGGTTACTGACATTGAATATACTAGAACTGCTAGTAAATTTGATATAGTGATTGCAGGATTAAACAACACATCGACTACACTTGTTTTTAATGATCCTACTGGAGTGACTGCTAATGTTGCTAACGCTGCTGATATTTTACAAGGAAACAAAGATTTCTTGGTGGAAGAAGGCATTGCATACATCACAGCAAATTTTGCAGGCCTGACCTACAATCAAACCAAGTGTAGACAAGACATTTCTTTCATTGTTGATGCTGTTACTTACGATGTTTTGTACAATGGAAATAGTCAAACTGCTGATGCTGCTGACGAATATTACAGTTCAGGAACTTTACAAATTGAATTGTCTGAAAAAACAGCAACCATTGCTACATTTAATTATATTAAATCAGTGGCCGCCGCTTGTGTTACCAACACTCCAGTCGCAGCACTCAACAGCACAATAACACAGAACACTGCTATTACTGCTGCTTCGTCTGCAGAAGCGTCGCTAGTGACACAGTTGTTTGACATAGTGGTCAACATTATAGAAAATGCCTATACTAGTGTAATTACTCTAGAAGAGTCTGCTCCTGACATTGCTGACAACTTAGTAGTTACATTTCATCAATATAGTTTGATAACTGCATCGGGTCATACGTTTGAATTTGTAGGATCTGGTACTAATGTAAATACAGCACTGCCTTATTTAGGCGGTGTTCCTATAACAGAAAATCAAGTGGTAACAACCAATGGTGGAAAAGTTTACTTTACTGGAACTGATCAGCGCGGCGACTTCAGGATCGGCAGAGACTTTGTGATCAATCAAAACACTGGAACAATTTCAGGTAGAACATTTACTAAGAGTTTGTTCGCCGTTATGACACCATACATACTAGCAATCGGAGAATAATAAATGGCTACCCAACTACCGTTAAATACCTTTAGGACACGGGCATTTGAACTTACAACAAGTGAACAAACAGTTTATACAACTCCAGCTAACCTAACTACTATTGTGCTAGGAGCACAGGCCAGCAACATCGGATCTACTGCCGAGACTATTACATTTACATTGGTAAAAAACGCAACTAACTTTGTTATGCTAAAAGAATTTGTTATTCCGCCTAACGACGCCGCAGAAGTTACCACTGGCAAACTAGTAATTGAAGAAGGTAGCTCAGTTAAGGCTGTAGTAAGCGCGAACAACTCTATCAATCTAGTGTTAAGTATTTTAGAGACAAGCAATGAGTAAAAGTAGATTAGTCAGCGGTAGAATTAAAAAAGCCACCGGTACTGAACTCAGTACAGATCGCTACGAGTATCTCGACCTAGCCAACGCTGAACCGGATCTAGGCTTACCGTCTGTTGATGAGTCTATACTTATCGGTGACACCGACGGTACGAGAACTTGGGTTGACATTACAACCTACGCTGAAGATTTTAAAGGGTATACCGGCTCACAAGGCGATATTGGCTATACAGGTAGTCAAGGAGATCTTGGCTATACAGGTAGTCAAGGAGACATAGGTTATACCGGTAGTCAGGGGGATACGGGTTATACGGGATCACAGGGTGATATTGGATACACTGGCAGTCAAGGCGATATTGGCTATACAGGTAGTCAGGGAGACATAGGTTATACTGGATCACAAGGAGATACGGGTTATACTGGCAGTCAGGGCGAGATCGGCTTTGTTGGTTCACAAGGGCCGCAGGGAAATTTTGGCGGTGTTACCTTTGACTATACATTTGATTCTGAAACTAGCAATGCCGATCCTGGTGTAGGTAAATTGCGACTCAACAATGCAGCAATAGTGTCTGCAATGCAGTTATACATACACGACACAGACGATGCCAACGCTAACTTAGATGCATATCTAACCACAATCGATGACAGTACCAGTCAATTAAAAGGTCACGTTAGAATTAGCAATAAGGCAGATTCGAATGATTTTGCAATTTTTTCTATAACTGGCATAAGCACAAACAATACAACATACTTTACAGTACCAGTGGCATTTGTATCTGGTACAGCAACTGGATTTGACAACTTAGAAGATATTATCGTCACGTTTGCAAGAACTGGAGATAAGGGTGATATTGGATTTACTGGCTCACAAGGTCTTATTGGATTCACTGGCAGTCAAGGCGACATAGGATATACTGGATCACAAGGTATTCAAGGGGTTCCGGGAACTGACGGAACAAGCGGATCCACCGGAGAAGTCGGCTTTACTGGTTCACAAGGTAACATAGGATATACAGGTTCACAAGGTGACATAGGATATACAGGTTCACAAGGTGACATAGGATATACAGGTTCACAAGGTGACATAGGTTATACGGGTAGTCAGGGTGATACGGGTTATACTGGTAGTCAGGGTGACATTGGTTATACTGGTAGTCAGGGTGACATTGGTTATACTGGTAGTCAAGGCGATACCGGATTTGTTGGCTCGCAGGGTGACATTGGTTATACTGGTAGTCAGGGTGACATTGGTTATACTGGTAGTCAGGGTGACATTGGTTATACTGGTAGTCAGGGTGACATTGGTTATACTGGTAGTCAAGGCGATACCGGATTTGTTGGCTCGCAGGGAGATATTGGTTATACTGGTAGTCAGGGTGACATTGGTTATACTGGATCACAGGGCGTTACTGGATTTACAGGCAGTCAAGGTGCTGATGGTATTGTCGGTAGCGATGGCGCTCCGGGTTATACCGGCAGTCTAGGTTATACTGGGTCACTTGGTTATACAGGCAGTCAAGGTGCAGGATTTACTGGTAGTCGAGGAGATACAGGATTTGTTGGATCAACAGGAGATATTGGTTATACAGGTAGCCGAGGAAATATTGGTTATACAGGTAGCCGAGGAGATATTGGTTATACAGGTAGTATTGGATTTACAGGCAGTCAAGGCGATACTGGATTTGTTGGAAGTTCAGGAAATGTAGGCGATGTGGGATTTACTGGTAGCCAAGGAGCTAATGGAAATCGAAGTGTTGCCTTGATACAAGAAGGTTTATTAGTGGCTCGAACAGGTTCGGTAAGATGGTATGCACCTGCTGATTTGACCATTCAACAAATAACTTTTAGATTGGATGTGGCAGCAAATCAGATAGCAACCATTGTAATAAATAAAAATGGAGTTGCCACAAGAACCATAAATATAACAGCGGGTCAAGTCAAGGCAGTGAATACCAGTCAATTTACCATGACAACTGACGAATATCTCACAGTGGACGTTACTGCAACTGGTGCGCCAGGTGCAACTACCCAAGGATCAGGGTTAAGTGTGATATTTTTATATCAATTTTTAAATTTATAAGTAAAGGAAAACAAAATGGCTTCATTAACAGAAGATCAAAAAAACATGTTGAACAATACATTTGGTATTGATTTGGACACAATTGGCCAAGCCAATTATTCTGTCTATCACCAAATGAACTACAATGTGGGCCCCATAAATTTGTCAATAGACGGACCTGGGCAAATTTTTTCAACTGAAATGTCCGGTAAATTGATTTGCCTTGCATTACACGGTGGTAACACTGTGATAAAACAGGATGGATGTTTACTAGAAGATGGATTTGATCCGTCAGGAGACCAAGATGTATCTCAGGCTTAAATTCACCTCCACCGCCAATTATCTTAATACTACAGTAAGCTCAAAAGCAATCAGTCTATGGATCAAGGAGGCGTTAGATGGAACAACAGCAGTCAGTGCCTTGCCAGCAGCAGCATTTGATATCAGCAACTGTGTGAGATTAGGCAGTTTACCTAGTGAAATCACAGTTCAAAGCAGCGTCAGCACGAGCACCAACGCGACAACATTTATTAACGAGAACTGGTTTCAATTTACAAAAGCGCACAGTCAAAACGCCAACTTTACAAGTTTGTTTAGAATTCACCAGGGCTCAAGCTACAACGTGGGCTGGCAACCTAGACTGCTGTCTAGCAACAGCACCAACATGGTGCCCACCTCTGTGAGCACCAGCGTATATTGGTATGATAGCAACTCTGCCACTTATTTTACTCATGGTGTCTCGAACTGCGAAATGCAATTTTTTATCAGCAGTCATTGGGTAATTTGGAGCATTATAGACGGCAGTGGTCGAGGCGGCACAGCAGGAATTTATGATGTAGAATCCACAGGGCAAGATGTGTGGGCAAGATCACTCAACAGTCTATACAGCCCTCAAGTTTTTATAACCTCACATGGCGGAAGTTGGCCAAGCTCATCAACCAGCAGATTCAGTGAAGTTGACGCACAACGAAATATTGTAGGGATACACAGCAATCTCATGTACAACGGAGATGGAACCTTTACAAACGCAGGTACTCAGCATCGAGGTGTGTACGATTACAGCAGAGGTAGCGGCAACCCAATGCTGTATCCCGATCCTTTTTCAACTTTTTTCTCCACAAGAGACAACATTGGCGACACACAAAACTACATGATGCCCGTGTATTTCTATGCACAAAACCATACCAGCAGCACCGTGCCGGCAAGTCGAAGACTGTTGAACGGGCGTATACCATTCCTATGGAGAACCAGCGACATGGCTGCTCAAACTGGCCAAGCTGCAACTGTTAGTGGTACTGAATATAGATTTGTAAGATTACATGCTTGTGGAAGCGCAGCACTTACTGACAACAATGCTGCTGTCTACATGGTGCCTACAACGATAGGAGGAGTTTAAATGTTTGTAGAATTCAAAACCACAACAAGCAGTACAGGAACAGGTTCCGGTTTGAGGGCATTTGCCTACATGTTGGACTATGTGTTGACCAGCACAACAGCATCGAGAACTACTGCTATTGCTCAAGGCCTACAGTACTACATCGAATGGAGCACAGCCAATGATGGTGGTTGGACTAGAAG
>Ga0315907_10007243_pt1 | contig 11598 bp, 7 predicted proteins | sample LakEriMetagenome_3_FD_203525 | JGI IMG/M metagenome (GOLD analysis project Ga0315907, IMG submission 203525) | Freshwater fungal communities from buoy surface, Lake Erie, Ohio, United States - Buoy 12 MA123 | ecosystem: Environmental > Aquatic > Freshwater > Lake > Lake biofilm | place: USA...
TTCGGTGCTTCGAAGACTCCGACATCCACCATGTGTCCGGCAGCGTCGACCCGGTTCGGGACATCGAGATCATCACCACCGAACTCGTCTTGGCTGACATGGAGTCGGTCAACAAGCGCCTCGACAAAGTGGCCAAAGATGCCAAGCGCGGAGACAAGGAAGCGCAGGCCGAACAGGCCGTCCTCAGCAAGCTCAAGCCGCACCTGGACGCCGGCAAACCCGCATTGACCTGCGAACTCACCACTGAGGAGAAGGCCCTGTCGAAGAGCTTCTGGTTGATGACCGACAAACCCACCCTCTTCGCCTGCAATGTGAAGGAGGGCGATTTGGCCACCGCCGACACCAACCCCTACGTGGTCAAGGTGCGCGAGTATGCCAAGAGCCAACTGAGCTGCGAAGCCACGGTCATCAGCGCCCAGATCGAGAGCGATCTCGTGGACCTCTCCGAAGAGGAAGCCAAGGAATTCCTCTCCGCCTTGGGTGTCTCCGAATCGGGCGTGGGTTCACTGATCCGAGCCACCTACCACCTCCTCGGACTGCGCACCTACTTCACGGCCGGCGAGAAAGAAGTCCGGGCCTGGACCATCCATGCCGGAGACACCGCGCCCAAGGCGGCCGGCGTCATCCACAGCGACTTCGAACGCGGATTCATTAAGGCCGAGACCGTGGCCTATAAGGACTTGGTCTCCTGCGGCTCGGTAGCTGCCGCCCGCGACAAGGGCCTCTATCGGATGGAAGGCAAAGAATACGTGGTCGCCGACGGCGACGTGCTGGTGTTCAAGTTCAACGTCTAGTTCACCGTCTGAAATGGCCGAGAACGAATTCTAGGACCGATTCCAAAACCGATTCTTCGGAAAGCCAGTACGCACAACGGCCCGGGGCGGAGGGAGAATCATGACCTCCCCACCGCCGCCGGGCCGTTTCGTTTGGGACCAATTAGGCGCCGACCACCTTGGAGAGCAACGCGTTCATGCGCTGGAGCATGGCACGGGGATCTTCCAGACGACCTGAGGCCAAACGGGCTTGATCGTTCAACTGCTCGGCCACCAGACCGGCCAGTGCCGCATCGTTCTGGCGCAATTGGTTGAGCTTCACGATGACCGGATGCCTGGGGTTGATTTCCAAGTCCGGCGCCGCCTCGTCACCGGTCATGGCATCCCGGCCCATGGCCTTGAGTGTGCGACGCATGCTGGCGGTCATGTACTTGTCGCTATCGAGGGCCACCACCGGGCTGTCCACTAGGCGCTTGGACGAGCGCACCTCATGCACCGTCTCACCCAAGGTCAGCTTGAGCCAACCGGCCAGTGACGTGGCTTCATCATCCGTGAGAGCGCCCTCCTTAGAGGCATCCTCCACATCCAGTTCGGCCTTTTCGGCGGCCATGATGGTCTTCGACTCGAACTCGCGCAGACGATCCATCACGAACTCGTCGATCGGATCGTCCACGAACAGAACCTCGAACTTGCGGGCGCGGAACACCTCGAAATAAGGGCTCGCCTCGGCGGCAGCCCGGTCCTTGGCCAAGAGGTAATAGATGTCCTTCTGTCCCTCCGGCATGCGCTTCACGTAGTCGGCCAGCGACGTCTTCTTGCCAGCCTCGGTGGCCGAGGACTCGTAGCGAATGAGTTTGGCCAAGGCGGCCTGGTTCTCCCAGTCGCTGAGCACGCCTTCTTTGAGAAACCGATGGTACTCGGCGTAGAAACCTTCGTAGGCAGCGGCATCCTTCTCGGCCTCTTCGGCCAGATGCTTGAGGAAGCGGTTGGTCAGCGCCTTGCTCAGCTTGCGCATGAGGTCGGAGTCTTGCATCCGCTCGCGAGAGACATTGAGCGGCAAGTCTTCGCTGTCCACCACACCGCGCACGAACCGCAACCACTCCGGGAGGAGCCCCTTCGGCTTGGAATCGATGAGCACCTTGCGGCAATACAGGTGAACCTCGGACTCCTGCCGCACCATGCCGGGCATCTCGAGACTGCGCGACGGCACGAAGAGCAACGCCTGGATGGCGATGGGCGCATCGGCCGTGAAGTGCAGGCGGTACTTGGGGGCCTCGTTGTCGTGGGCCAGGTACTCGTAGAACTCCTTGTACTCCTCCTCCTTCACCTCGTTCTTCGAGCGAGACCAGATGGCCTGGACCGTGTTGACCCGCTTGCCATCCAATTCCAGCGGGAAAGCCACGAAATTGGAGTAGCGCTTGACGATGCGTTCCAGGTTGCCGGCTTGCGCGAACTCCTTGGCTTCGTCCTTGAGGCTGAGGGTGATTTGAGTGCCCGGGGTGGCGTCGGGAGCCGACTCGAGCGTGTAGCCATTGCCACCCTCGCTGGTCCATTTCCAACCCTCGGAGCCCGGCACCTGAGAACGGGTCACGACCGTCACCTGCTTGGCCACCATGAAGGCGGAATAAAAGCCGACACCAAATTGGCCGATGAGCCGGGTGTCCGGCTTCTGCTGCTCGGCCAGAGCCTTAAGGAAGGCCTTGGTGCCCGAGTGAGCAATGGTCCCCAGGTTCTGGACGAGCTCGTCCCGGTTCATGCCAATGCCCGTGTCGGCGATGGTCAGCGTCGACTCCGCTTCATTGGCAGTAATGGCAATGGATGGGCCACTGTCGCCCGTGGATGACTGCCCGCTGGCCTGGAGAAAACGGAGCTTCTCGCAGGCGTCGGCAGCATTGGAGACCAACTCGCGCACGAAGACCTCACGGTCGGTGTACAGGGAGTGGATGACGATGCTCAGCAGTTGCTGGATCTCGGCTTGGAATGAATGCTGTTCCGGCTGACTCATGGGTTGACTCATGGTGTGTTAAAAAAACAAAAATGCAGACCTTCATTGGCCCGGGCTACGCTGCGGCGAACCGCAAGCGGGCAGTGATTTTACTCGCTCAATCCGAGGCCGTGTCAAGGGAGGGACCGTCCGGGCAACGCCGCCTCCAGATCGAGGTATGGCAGTCGGTCGGTCCCGAAACCAATGCGACGCCTACGCCACAATCGGCCCCTTAAAGACTCACCAGACCCTGGCCCAGATCACCTTCAGGTAGCGGCTTTCCGGGCAGTTGGACATCACCGGGTGGTCTTCGCCTGGTCCCGTGCGGTCGAGGATCTGAAGACGACGGCGAGTGCGGATGGACATCCGGATGACGATGTCTTCGAACTCCTCGGCCGAGATCATGCCCGAGCAGGAACACGTCACCAGCAAGCCTCCGGGACGGGTGATCACCATTCCCAGACCATTGAGATCTTCGTAGCGCTGGCGACCCTCGGCGGCGTCTTCATCGTCCCGGCTGTGGACGAGCTTGGGCGGATCCAAGATCACCACATCCCACTGTTCGCCATTGTCCCGCATCTGACGGGCGTAACTGAATGCATCGCAGTCCACCCAACTGACGCGGACCTGATTGAGATTGGCGTTGCGCTTGGACATCGCAATGGCCGCCTCGTCCAGATCCACCCCGGTCGCCTCGTTGGCCTGCCCCAGCAGCATCGCCGAAATGGAGAACCCACCGGAATAGCAGCACAAATCCAACACCCGCTTGCCACGGGTATAGCGGGAAAGCTTGAGGCGGTTGTCGCGCTGGTCGCAGAAAAACCCGGTCTTGTGGCCCTCCTTGAAGTCCACCTCATACCGGATGCCATGCTCTCGGATCTTCACAGCCCGAACGGGATCGGACTTCACCGTCGTGGGAGAGATCCCCTCATTACGAGCCACCGTATCATCCACTTCTAAGACCACCCGCTGGGTGCCCAGACGCTCATGCATCCGGGGAATCCAAGAGGCCAACCGCTGGGCGATGCCCAAGCTGTGAACCTGAATGCTCAGCACATCAGCAAACTTGTCGACCACCAAGCCACTGAGACCGTCGGCATCGGAGTGCACCACCCGAAACGCATCGGTCACCTCCGGAAGGCGCAGAAAATCGATCCGATGGTCCATGGCCCGATCGAGCAACTCGACCAGCAGCGATTCCTCGACAAAGGATTCCCCCCAATGGAACAGCCGCAGAGGCACCTTCGCGCGCGGATGCCACAGGCCATTGCCACACGGCGAACCCGACTTGTCGTACACATGGACCCAATCGCCCGGCTTCGCACCCGCGGAAGCATCCCGGATCATGGCCGGATAAACCACCGGTTGCTGACTGTGGTACTTCAACCAAACCCACGGCGTCTTCCAATGCGTCGTATCGGCCTGCGGCAGCGCCGGCGGAGCGGAGCGCGGTCCGGAGCGTGGGCCAAAGCTTGGCCCCGAAGGAGGAGGACCGTCATAAGGTCTCCGGGGCCGGAACGGGGGACGATCAAAAGACGCCATGTGGCACAGTTGATACGGCTAAAACGCCTCTGAGCCAAGCACCGTCCCCAATAACACCCCCCGAGAGCCCCCTCTCAACCTCCGAACGTCAGCTTCCCAGAAAACCCAGCCAGCCCCCAGCGGCAGCAGGATCGGTCCGCAGCGAGCCTTGGAAGCGATCACCAAAGCCCCTCGCGCAAAGCGCGAAAGCTCCATCCTCCCCCGAGCCTCCTCAGCGAGCGTAGGCCTGATCCCGCGGAGCGCCCAAATACGCTCAGCGGAGCGGGATCGGTCCGCAGCGAGCCTTGGAAGCGATCACCAAAGCCCCTCGCGCACAGCGCGAAAGCCCAATCCTCCCCAGAGCTTCCTCAGCGCGCGTAGGACCGATCCCGCGGAGCGACGAGAGTCGCCTTCGGCGCGCCGCCCGGTATGCTCATCGCCGTGACCGACACGGTTCAGCGAAAACAACGAATACTGGTGGGCATGAGCGGCGGCGTCGATTCCTCGGCTGCCGCCGCCCTCCTTCAGGAACAAGGATTCGACGTCGTAGGCGTCACCCTGAAACTGTGGCCGCAAGACTGCGTCAACCGCGCCGAAGACAAATGCTGCGGACCCCAAGCCGTCATGGACGCCCGCAGCGTCAGCGCCAGCCTTGGCATCCCCTACTACCTCATCGACGAATCCGCCGAATTCCAGAAACGCGTCATCGGCTACTTCGCCGAAGAGTATCGAGCTGGACGCACACCCAACCCCTGCGTCATGTGCAACCAGCACCTTAAGTTCGGAACCCTCCTCGACCGCGCCCGACAACTGGGCTGCGACCTCGTCGCCACCGGACACTTCGCCCGCGTCGAACGCACCGCCGAAGGGCGCTCCCTCCTGCTTCGTGGCCGCGACCCCCGCAAAGACCAGAGCTACTTCCTCTTCTCACTCCGCCAGCATCAACTCGCCCGAGTGCTCTTCCCCCTAGGCGAGAAGACCAAATCCGACACCCGCGAAGTAGCCCGCGAATGCGGACTGCGAACCGCCGACAAAGAAGAGTCGATGGAGATTTGCTTCGTGCCCGACAACGACTACGGCCGATTCCTCGAACAATCGAAACTCGTCCAACGCCACCCTGGCGAAATCGTGGACACCCAAGGCAGAGTGCTCGGAAGCCACGACGGCATCGAATTCTACACCATCGGCCAGCGCAAGGGCCTCGGCATCTACTCCAGCCATCCCCTGTACGTCCTCGAATTGGACCCCGCCAACAATCGAGTCATCGTCGGCGACGAATCGCAGCTCAACCGCTCCGAATTCACCGTGGACCACTGCAATTGGATTCCCTGGGATCAACCACCCGAATCCTTCGAGTGCGTTGCCAAAATCCGATACAACCATCCCGGCGCCGCCGCCACGGTAAGACCTGGGCCGCAAGAGACCGCCACGGTCCGCCTGCACGCCCCAGCCCGGGCCGTCACCCCGGGACAGGCCTGCGTCTTCTACGACGGAGACCGGGTTTTGGGCGGCGGCTGGATCCGGCGAGATCCCGTAATTCACAGCGCCGTCACCGAGCGGACCCGATAAAACGCATTCCCACCGGGCGGCACCGGCCCCCGGAATTCGCGAGCCTCCAGCCGATCAGAGATCGGAGTCCACACAGAAGCATCCAGCGCATCGGCCCGCTCCACCACGAACTGTTGGGCCTGCCGCCGTTCTCCGCTCAACCCATCACGGACCTTGGCCACTGACCCATCCCAAGCGATCACCACCTCGCCCCCATCCCGGCGAATCGAACGGATCTTCGGCGTCGGCTGATAGGCGATCACCCCCCGAAGCGGAAAACCCAGAGTGCCTGGCAACCAAGGCGCGGCCGTCCAGGGCGAGAGCATTTGATCACCACTGGCCCAACTCGTGCGATAGCGCACGTACTCGGTGCCGTCGTCGTCGACCCAGTAGCCGTAGGCCAGCATCCCATGGATGTCCGGATTCACGCCACCCACACCGGCCACCGTCCGAGAAAACTCCCCGGAAGGCTGCATGAACAGCAGCACCGGCCGACCCGCACGAATCTCCGCCTTGAGGTCCGCGTAAGTGAAACCACGCCCACCGGAGACCGTCGGATTGAAATCGGTCAACTGACAGAAACTCGCCGCATCACTCCCCCGATACCGCGTCCAGGAAACCAACCCGGAGGGAATATCTGAACCGGCCGGAATGGTTGGCTCCTGACCCAGACGCACCCACCGGCGATCACCCCCCTTGTTCCAATGCACGTAGGAAAACCCGTCAATATTGGCCCGGCACTCGCCCCCCAAATCTGCCCACTTGTTCTGGCTGAGCCCGATGAAATCCCCAATGCAGTCCGGCGCGTGTTCCTTGCGACCCGCCGTGATGTAGGGATCGGTAAAGACGCTTTCATACGCAAAATAATAGTCATCCTCGTGACCCGGCTGGTCCACCGATCGCCCATCGCGACCCGCTTTCGACGCCCAGAGAGAGAAAATGCCCTGATTACCTTGGCTCAAACGACTGTTGAGTGGTGCCACCCCACCCCCAGTCGGCCCGGTATAGAAGTCCGGAAACCCATTGCGGTCCCAGAAGCCCATCAAATTGCCACTGGCCGTCCCGAAACAACCCACATGCCACTCATAATCGGGAACATCATCGATGCGGATGTCCTCCAATTGGGCCTGCACCGGAATCGCCGCGAGCCCACACACAAGACCCACGATCCAGCCGCCCACTCTTCCAAGACACCGCGACTCACAACGCATAGAGTCACCTTCGCTCCCCGGACCCCGCTGTCCAGATTATCCCATCTATCGCTTCACCCGGAAGGCCCAGTCCTGGACAACTCAATACCACCCAGCGCTCCGCGGGAGCGGTCCGCAGCGAGCCTTGGAAGCGAACAACAAAATCCCTCGCGCACAGCGCGAAAGCCCCATCCTCCCCCGAGCCTCCTCAGCGAGCAAAGGACTGATCCCGCGGAGCCCCCCATACGCCCAGCGGAGCGGGATCGGTCCGCAGCAAGCCTTGGAGGCGATCACCAAAATCCCCAGCGCGCAGCGCGAAAGCCCCATCCTCCCCCGAGCCTCCTCAGCGCGCGCAGGACCGATCCCGCGGAGCATCAGCACACTTGCACAAGAACAACGCGAACCGTTGACTCCCCGGGCGCCTTGCCAGATCGGCGCATCACTGTGAAGTCCCACCCGCCTGGAAAAGCAGGCTACTTTGTGCTCGAAGGCACCAACGCCTTCGCCGCCTCCTACTATTTCAACTACCTCATGTTCCTGCTCCAACAGGAACACGGGTTTTCCAACCTCAACAACCTCACCCTGGGCGCGGTTCATGGGTTCCTCTACGTCGGAGCCTCCTGGTTCGCCGGTCGCTTCGGCCAGCGGCATGGATACTTCACCAGCCTGCGCATCGGCTTCGGCGGCATGGGCGCGGGCGTCGCTGTCGGCTGGTTGTTTCCGGGAACCGTAGGGCAAATCGCCGGACTGCTCGTCTGGACCCTCGCCATGTGCTTCACCTGGCCCATGCTGGAAGCACTGGCCTCCGAGCGAGAACCCGCCGAACGCCTGCCTCACCGCATCGGCCTCTACAACGTCATCTGGGCCGCAACAGCAGGATTGGCCTTCTTTTTAGGCGGCACCCTCTTCCAGCATCTCGGAAAAAACAGCCTCTACTGGCTTCCCCTACTCATCCACACCTTGCAGTGGATCAGCCTCGGACGCCTGGAACGTCACCACGCCCGGAGCACCTCCCTCGGAACCACGTCATCGAGCCCCTCCCACGCCGCGAATACCGGCCCGAAACGGGAAGCCCGAGTCACCCAGGTCTTCCAGAAACTCGCCTGGATGGGCAACCCCTTCGCCTACATGGCCATGAACACCGTCATCGCCGTCGTCCCCAGCATCGCCGAGCACGCCGGCCTGGGCATCGAAGAAGCGGGGCGGTTGATGTCCGCATGGTTCATCGTCCGCACCCTCACCTTCGCCGTCCTCTGGGCCTGGCACGGGTGGCACTACCGCGTGGGATGGTTTCTCGGATCCTTCCTCCTGCTCATCTTGGGGTTCATCGCCGTCATGACTGCCCATCAGATATGGATACTGATCCTGGCCCAGATCGCCTTCGGATGGGGAACCGGCCTGATCTACTATTCTTCTTTGTTTTACGCAATGAACGGCAGCGACACCCATGGCCAACATGGTGGCATCCATGAAGCCTTCATCGGCATTGGCATAGGCTCTGGCCCGGCCATCAGCGCCGTGACCCTGTGGCTTTCTGGCGCAGCCATGGCACCAGCCATTGCCGTGGGTGTGACACTGGTTGGAGGATGGACCTGGTGCTGGAGAGTAAGCCGCGGAACACAGCCCACACCGGCCAACCGTTGACCCGGAGCCGGAATCGGCCATGGTGATTGAGCGACAAACCTGATTCCGGCCGACCGCTCTTTCCGGTAACGCCGAGGCCTCCCGGTGGTCTCCCCATTCAAGCCCATGATATCCCGCACCCCCTCGAAAACCCAAGACGGCTTCACGCTGATCGAACTCCTCGTGGTGGTGGCCATCATCGGCATCCTCACCAGCATGCTGCTGCCATCTCTGGCCGCGGCCAAGGGGTCCGCCCAGCGGATCGTTTGCCTCAACCACGAAAAACAACTCGCACTGGCCTTGCATCTGTATGCCGGAGACCACGCCGGCCGATTTCCGCCCCGCCTCCTGACCAACCGCTGGTGCACCACGCTGCGGCCCTACTACCAGGATCTCAAGATCCTCAAATGCCCCGTCGATTCCGGAGCCAAAGGCAGCACTAACATCCCTGGGGCCGGCGATCGCGTCGCCGAGTATGCCCCTCGGACCTACCTCATCAACGGCTTCAACGACTTCTACCGACGACGGGTCGGAGCTTCTCAGATGCCCGAGTTCCGCACACAGGGCAATGGCGAGGTCATCATCGGCGAGAACGACATCCCTGAGCCCTCGCAAACCATCAGCTTCGGAGAACGCGACAGCAGCCGTATGGTCCACTTCCACATGGATTTCGACGCCCTCGACGACCTGAGCGCCCTCCACCAAAACCGTCACGGCACCTCCATCAAGACTGGCCGCGGCGGTGGCTCCAACTACGCCATGGTCGATGGCCATGTGGAGTTCCTCCGGTACGGACGGTCGTTCAACCCCGTCAACCTCTGGGCCGTCACCCCCGAAGATCGCAACATCGGCGTCTCCCTGCCCTGAACCCGATACGCCGTCATCCCTGATCCACCGATGAACCCAAACCGCCGCACCTGGACCCTCTTGGCACTCGCCCTTTTCCTGAGCGGAGCCTACATCTTCGCCTTCACCGACTGGCTGGCTCCCCAACCCATTGAGATCGCTTCCCAAGTCCGCCCGGCCATCCAACCCCCGCGTTTCGGCCGGCGCGGCCCCAAAACCCCCGCCCAGTCCCCCGAAAAATCCACCGAGGCCAACCCCGCCGGAGGTGTGGCCCGCGTCACCTTCAGCCTGGATGGCCGCTATCGCCTCACCTCCGTCCGCGTGTTCGCCCTCAACGCCCAAGGCGAGCCTGCCAAGAAAGTCTGGGACCTCACCGGCAAGAGCCGGGAACTCAACTCCCTCATGTACGGCATGAATCCCGCCGGCATGTCCCCCGCCGAAGGTGCCGACGCGGCCGCACCGCTCGAAGCCGAGCTCACCTACCTCCTGGAGATCCAATCTGGTCGGCGCACCGGTTCCCACCGCTTCAAGACACTGGCCCTGACTCCCGCCGAGAACTAAATGTCCGCCCCGAAACCACTCCTTTCCCCAGCAAAATCAGGACCGTCCCGCAAAGAGCCCGACCACGCGTCCCTTACCCCACCTCCAACTTCCTGGTTCAGCCCATACCTCCCGGCTTGTCGTCGAATTCCAGGCCGCTAGAGTTCGTCCATCGCCCATCTCATTCAACGCACTCGAACCATGTCCTCTCCCCAAACCCCATCCCCGTCGAATTCCGGCTCCTCCCGGCGTGAATTCCTAAAGCGCACCGCAGCCGCTGGCGGCATCGCCGGCATCCTCGCCAACCAACCCGCCGCTGCCGCCAACACCCTCACCAAACTCGCCGCTCCCTATGCCGGTCGGGTCATCGGTGCCAACGACAAGATCGTCCTTGGATTTGTCGGCGTCGGCGGTCAAGGCGGCGGAGCCCACGTCGGCCTCAACCTCGAACACTATCAGGAGAACAACGTCGCCCTGGCCGCCGTCTGCGACGTCTCCCAGCACCGTGTCGACGACCACGTCGCCAAGATCCAGAAGAAGACCAACGTCAAGCCTGACGGCTACGGCGACTTCCGCCGACTCCTGGAACGGAAAGACATCGACGTTGTCTTCTGCGCCACCGTCGACCACTGGCACACCAAGGTCAGCTGCGAGGCCATGGACGCCGGCAAGCACGTCTACGTCGAAAAGCCGATGACTCGCTACCTCAGCGAAGCCTTCGAGATCTATGACGCCTGCAAGCGCACCGGCAAACTGCTCCAGGTCGGTTCCCAGGGTTGTTCCGACCGCAAGTGGCACAAGGCTGCTGAGTGGATCCGCGCCGGCAAGATCGGCCCCATCGTCATGAGCCAGGGCAGCTACATGCGCAACAATCCGCATGGCGAGTGGAACTACACCATCGCCCCGTGGGCCAAGCCTGACGACATCAACTGGAAGATGTGGCTCGGCGAGCAGATCAAAACCGCTCACAGCTTCGACCCCGACCACTACTTCCGCTGGCGCAAGTATTATCCCTACTGCTCCGGCCTGTTGGGCGACCTCTTCCCCCACAAACTGCACCCGTACATGCTGGCCACCGGCAATCCGGAGTTCCCCGTGCGTGTCGCCGCAGTCGGCAGCAAGGCCTTCAAGACCGACCTCAACCAAGTCGGCCGGAAGCCCGAGCAAGCCACCCAGTACGTCCGTGACGTCGAAGAGATCATCCAGCTCGTCGCCGAATTCCCCAGCGGATACGTCATGCACATCACCTCCAGCACCGTCAACGAGGTTGGCTCCTCCGAGATGATCCGCGGCCACAAGGCCACGTTGACCATGGGCGGCAACAAGGTGCAGTTGAACCCCGAGCGCCCGTTTGCCGAGGACATCGAGCCCGAGACCAGCGAAGCCTTCCCGGGTGAAAGCGTCGCCGCCCACCACAAGAACTTCTACGAGTCCATCCGCGCCAACAAGCAGCCCAACGCCGGCATCGACCTGGCCACCAAGGTGCAGACCGTCATCTCGCTCGCCGAGATGTCCGACCGCCTCGGCGTCATGTGCTACTTCGACGCCAAGACCCGTAAGGTCACCGACAAGT
>Ga0315907_10007247_pt1 | contig 11596 bp, 9 predicted proteins | sample LakEriMetagenome_3_FD_203525 | JGI IMG/M metagenome (GOLD analysis project Ga0315907, IMG submission 203525) | Freshwater fungal communities from buoy surface, Lake Erie, Ohio, United States - Buoy 12 MA123 | ecosystem: Environmental > Aquatic > Freshwater > Lake > Lake biofilm | place: USA...
TGTACGACAGTTATTTTGATTGTATTCTCAGAATAAAATTAAAAGTAATCTAGTTTATAGTACACCAACATTAGTTGATCTATGGAAAAATTTCCAAAGTCCAACGAACGATACCACTATACAGACTAGGGGAGATTGTGTTGGTCTCGGACAATACAGCATCTTTAATATTATACCTATTGGTAAAATATTGTGCATTATATGATAATTGATCATAATTTAAAGAATTAGGATTAAATTGTCCATTAATGTTCGTGCTAAATACACCATTTTTGACAACTTTTTGCGTATCTATTAGGTGTAGATTTTTCTCTTTTTGCAAGAGCATCATGTCTACTAGTGAGTTTCTATATGTGGGTGTTTCGCTAAATATATGTAATAATACATCCTGATAGACTATATTCTCTGAAGATCCTAATTGATAGGGCTTTAAATATGTTCTATCTGTTAGTTCTACGACTATTAGTGGTGTTTGTATTCTGTGTTCGGATGAAATATTGCTATTGGGTGTTGTTTTAGAAATAGCAGCATTATATGTTTGTTGTTGGAATTCTTGCCACCATACAGTATCATGCGCTTTGTAAACTTGTACATATCTATAGCTGTACTCTAATGCTACGGTACTTTTTGCTCCAACAGGGTTGTTAAAATTAATTTTCCCTAGTGGATAGTTGATTTTATAGCCATATGCGCCTGAACCGGTGGGTGCCGGTAAAAAGGTATTATTCAGATAAATTCCTGAGATATTGATCGGGGAGATATTGTTATGAACCACACCTGTCTCATATACCCAATCTTTTTTGGATGATTCCCAAGATGTATTAGCAGTTAATCCTGGATCAGTAGACAATTTAAGTTGGTATAAATTACCAGAAGATATATTTTGTGTAGGAATTTTAATATTAACAAATCCACCAATATTCAAAAAAGACCAATCTAAAAACATCTTTATATTATCTTCTAACAAAGAAACTGGTCCTTTGTCTCCTATATTATATACATGATGAAATTTAGTCATAAATAATTCTCTATAGTGCTAATAATAGCGGATTGAATAGAATCTTCTGCTTTAGATACGGCTCTAGTAGTCCAATTATTCTTTACTGTACCAGCAAACTGAGGAGGTACTCTCCAAGAAGATGACGAATCTTTCATAATAGCCATACCGCTACGAGAATATTTAGAAGCTCCAAATGATACCTCATAATTTTTAATAATTTTATCTGATCCTCTCAGCAGAAGCCATTCTAACCATGGTAATTTATATCCTCTTGCGTCATCTGCTACAAAAGCATCGGCATCCTCTATTAAGCCACTAATATTATCAGATTGGATAGCTACTAGCCTAAATCCTCCTTTAATACCTCTAGATGTAAATGTAATTGGAATATTATCTATAGTAACAGTTTCAGATAATTTTTCAACAATTTTATCTACTGTGTCCGGATATTGTATACCAAATTCTGCTCTTAAAATTCCCGACTTCAAAGACTGATATTCTGGTTCTGATCTTAAAGATTCTGTCAAAATTTCTTTTACTCTTCTTTGTATTTCTGGAGATGCTTTTGTCATAATAGTAGTAAGACTATCTTGGATAGCTCTAAATATACTATTAGTAATATCAGAATCTTTTTCTAGTAATTTAAATTCTATTTTCATTGTGTGGCCCACAACGTAACAATATAATTTGTATCACCAAAACCAATAGGTTGTGGATCAGATTGTCTGGTGTATTCGTACGTACTATATTGAGATGCAGTACCTCCGATCATTAGTCTCGAAGCAGCTCGCAGTTTATGAGCAAGGGTATGGGCGCATATGGTTTGTATGCTATTATTGGGCCAGCCAATAACACTATTGGCAATAGGCCTGATAAAATATTTATTATCAAATAAAACACCTAAATTAATAATTTCCATTTTTTCTCCAGATACCATACCAGAACCACCACACACAGGACAAATAGTATTTTCTGGAAAGGGACTAGGACCAGTAGAATTATATATGTTGGACGATATCTGAGATATTGGATCTATAACACAATTATTACAAAATGTAGAAGCCGATGGCTTGTCATAATATATAGAACAAGGAACGGTCAATCCATGAGATGACAACACCTCGTCTATAGCATATTTATAGATTTGTTTTAGCTCTGATGAAATGATATTTTCGAAAGGATTTGTCATAATGATGTATATAATGGGGTATCTGATACACTTTTAATTTGTGCCGTTTCAGACAATGTGATAAATATTGCTTGAGAATCTACTACTTGTTTTATAGTTACATTACTATTTGTTATATTATCCGTACTAACAACAAAAGTTGGTAAGTAGCCTACTACATAAGCATATAAAAGATTAATAATATTGTTGGTTAACATAGATCATGTATCCGAATAGGTAATTATCAATTTCCATCCATCAATAGTTCCAGCTACTCCAGTGTCACTATCTATTACATGTAACTTCCATAAACCAGATAATATTTGGCCAATAAGATGTGAGAAGCTAGCACTAGTATCAAAATTAGTAAGACCAAGGGTAGTGCTCTTATTAGTAATTCTACAACTCTTGTTATTTAAAACATTATTCAAATATACATTAGTAGGCGCCCTATCAGAAAATACAAAACTAAAACCAGGCTTATAATTAGATATTTTACTATTCATAGACAACAACACACTATCTAATGAGCTATTTGGAGATTCTAGTACAAAAATTAAGTCTTGTGGAGAAGAGTGTCTCAATCCATTAATAGCAACATCTATATTTTCAATCGATCTAGAGTCTGTCACACTAATAGTAGATGTGGTAGTGGCATTATCAGCAATTACGACAGAAGACCCTTCATATACTACGGCATAGGGGTCAAGATTCTCACACCCAACATTACACGTATCCAAATCGAAATCAGAGTTCACATTAGCACAGTCTGTTGTGACCGGCGGAGTATTACGCTTCAACAACGTTACTGTTCCGGTACTTAATCTATATGTTTTAAGACCACTATTAGGATATTGCTCATTTGGCTCTTGTAGGTCTAGATCGTATGTTGCAGAATCGAAATTGTAATCCTTGGTGATCTTAGCTGGTATTTGCAAAGTAATTTTCCCTAGGCTATCCACAAACATTCTATAGTCGTCGCCATCATAATTAGTATTAAAAATTTCTGTATTGTCTTGATCGTCTATCCATTGTAATATAGCGCACCAATTAGTTAGATCTATTGGTAGGTTATTATTGTTAATAAATTCGAATACTATCTCAAAAGCAGAGCCTTGTTCGATAGTTATATTGTGATTAGCAGCTGGCATATTTTATCCTTGTCTTAATATTAAGAGTAGAAGTCTCTGTATCTATAATCATTTTCTCTAATAGTTCTTGGATCGAATCTATTACTAACGAATGGACTAAGCACAGCACGAATAGCACTAGCATCTTTAACATCCCAATGACTAGTTAATTCGTCATACAGAGCACAAGGACCCTGTTCCAATATAGTTTTCCAAGCGGAGCTTTGTCCAATCACTGTTAAACTAGCGGGACCAAGAGCAGCTCTAATTCCTTCCATAGCAGCTTTAGTACGGAAGGTACTTTGATCTATAATACATGCTGCCTTGAGACTAACTAAACTAATAAAAATTTCGTCTTTATTGTTAGTCGGATCCGGTGTGATATTAGGATTAGCAACATCTATATTATAGGTATAATCTAACACCACATCAAATTGAACATATTTAGCCGCAACTGCTATTACTTGCTGTATTCTTTCATCGCTATAAACTGGCTGATCTCCAAGATCATTAATTAGTGTACGTACAATAATGGGTATTTCTATTTGCCAGCTCATATTTTGACCTATTTCTATAAATGGTAGTAATATAGGACTTGTCTTTTAAATTATACACCCTTGCGTTCTACGATCAGATGTAATCCTTATATTGTAGATAGTATTGGCCGTAATCAATACTGAATTATAATATTGAGGCTTCTATAAAGGCTGTATCAATATCGCTTTCTGATAATCCTAGCATTTGCCCTAAAGGAATCAGCATAGGATGACTTCTTTCGATATAAGGAGCATATTCCCAATCAACTCTAGTAATTTCTTTTGTAACAGGATCACCTATACTATCTATGGCTGCATCTACCTGGGATAAACTAATACCGTGTTGAATCAACCATATACGTACTTGCCTAGCACTTATACTCTCCGGTACAGACAGTTGTGGGACCAACCATTCTCCATTGTTCCATATAGCATTCTCTGATGGTTTTTCTGGTGCTAATATATAGTATTGGGCTTTTGGATTATTATTGTCTATCCAGGATGCGTATAGTGCATCATCTATTTCCTGTAAAATATAATTATCTGTATTATAATATAAACTCATATATATATCCTTGTATGGTCTGATACTGTTGCTCCGCTATTATTGGTTAAAGTTAAGTTATTACTAGTATCAATAAGTTCTCTAGCTAAAGATGTATAAAATAATAAATTTTGTGGACGAATTAATCTACATGACATGCCCTTACTAAGACTTAAAATTTGATCCGTTGTTAGTTCTGCATTCCAAATACCCACATCAGATATTCTGCCGTTAAAAAACGCTGTGTTCGCACTACTTGCTCTTCTAGATCCTATATGAAGTCTAGTAAAAGTTCCAGTAGGCGTTCGAGATGTTGTATCTGTACCAACACCGGTACCATTTAAATAAACAGTACGTAAAGTTGATGACGAAAACACAGCACATCCGTGGTACCAAATTCCAGTAGATAATACACTATTTGCAGATGAAGCATTGTTGGTTGTGCCTCCAGCGGTGACTCCCGCCAATATTTGGGCTGAGGTTCCTGTTCTCAATTGAAAAGACTCGTTTCCTGTTGAATCAGAAAGTTGAACCAAATTAGTAGCTATGCCGACATTATTAGATAAAAACCAGCAAGCCAAAGTATACGGAATACTAGAAGAGAACGATGCTGCTACATTACCTATCCATTGCGTAGATCCATCAAATGAATAGCTCATACCGCCTCCACTGATACAGAAATTAGCTCAGCGTCACCTAGCATAGTATCGCTACCATTTCCTCCTAAACGAGCTATTCTTAGTAAGAAAAACTCTCCTGCAACCAGCCCATCAAGTGCTGATGATAATAGTGTTATTGTGGTAACATTCGAAATACCAGACGTAGCATTAGTAGTCGCGGTGGCTGTTGTAGCGGTACCCCAGGTGATATTATCCAAATCGTGATCCATATCCATAAATTCAGCCTGCCAGACACAATTGCCTGTTGTGGCTGAAGTAGCGGTCCAGTTGATTATAACTTTAAGACCAGAAGCTAAGTTCGCATTTCGAGGCATCACCCCTGCAAATACAGTATATTCCGTACTAGCTGCGTCAAAATCTAATACCATGATAGAATTACGAGTATCTAATGTAGCAAAATTGCTAGCTGGCGGTTGACCATCCGACGCTGTATAGAATGCTAGAGATTTGTTAATTAGTGGTGTTCCAGCAGAATTTGCTGCTTCTGTCAGATCTAAATAATATCCACGAGCACTACCTCCTTGCTCAAAAAATCTTAATTTATTTTGATAAGCATCAATAGTTACTCCGCCAGCTAATGTTCCGCTTGGTGGTTTGGCTAGTTGTATTTCTCCTCCTTCGTCGCCAGAAGCATAAGTAGCTAAAAAATATGGTGAGCTTAAATTTTGTCCATCAAAAGTTAAATTAGATTCAGCATTAATACCAAATGGGGATCCTGTATTAGTTAATATTCTATTATCTCCGCTATTAGCTATAGTGGGCAATAATCCACTAACACTACTATTAAAATCAGTAATATTAGATGATGTATGGGTGTGTCCACTAACACTAACGGGTATATTAGCTACTGTTAAAGTATTATCAAAAATACCATTAGTAGCATAAATACCGCTACTAAAAACACCATTACCAACAACGTGTAGCTGACCACTTGGATTTGAGGTACCAATACCTATAAACCCGTTAGACTTGATTGTTAATCTTCTGAGTGGGTTGGTGTCTGAGTCTTGTGCGGTAAAGAACCTTATCTCTGCGGAAACATTAGGTTGTCCGCTGGCCGGACTAGATTCTGTCACAACTTGAATAGAAGCCGGGTTGGCCAAAGACCCAGCAAAATTGTTTGTGTTATATGTTATAGCCCCTAGTATGTCTCCAGACATAGCTGGGGATGGAGAAGCATAAGATCCTCTGTATTTTCTAAAAAATAATATTGGTCCGGTAGTAGCCTCTTGATACTTAGCCAAGACATTAAATCCTCCGGCTCCATCCCCAATAAAAAACACGCTACCAGCAGTATTAGTAAAGAATATATTATTGCTATTACTCGGCATAGAGAACGTGCCGCCGCCCTGATTCACAACATTAATTCCAGAAGCAAAACTACCACTAACAGCAGATATAGCACCAGTAAAACTTGCACCACTTAAATTCGCTTTACCGGCTAAACTATTAGTAACTGTGGTGCTAAAATTAGAATCGTTACCAAGAGCTGTTGCTAATTCATTTAGTGTATCTAGTGTTGATGGTGCGGACGATACCAGGTTGCTAATTTCTGTTCTTACAAATTGTGTACTGGCGATTTGAGTAGTATTAGTCCCACTAGCTGCTGTTGGAGCGGTCGGAGTACCTATTAAAGCAGGACTATCTAATGTGGCGTAGATACCATTTACCAATCCACTAACGCTAGTATTAAAATTAGTAATTTCTGAAGTGGTATGATTATGACCACTCACGCTAACGGGAACATTATTAACAAAAAGACCACTAGAAAAAACTCCACTACCTATTACGGATAACTGTGCGGCAGGTGTCAATGTGCCGATACCAAGATAGCCCAACCGATTAATATAAACATCATTTAATTGGCCAGCTCCAGAACCAGATCTAGTTCTAAATCTAATACCTCCAACAAAATTATCTCCTTCCTCATATGCTCCTATATATGCTATTGGAGCACCAGGGTTCATACCCATAGTGATAATAGAATCATTATTATTATATAATCTTAGTGAGCCTGATGATGAGGTGCTTCCAAGTGTAAAACTAGAGTTTTGAGATTGTACTCCGGCATTAACATACTCTAAACCGCCGTTGACTCGCCCAATAAGTCTGTGTCGAGCCCAATTATTATGACAATTCATTTCTATTATTGGATTATCGTATCCTGTAATCAATAGCGTTCTATCTGGCGCGGAGGAAGCCACTGTGCCTAGTTGAGCATTTCCTATAATATTAAGCGCTGCTGCTGGAGAAGTAGTTCCTATACCCACATCTCCAGAAGTAACATGTAAACCATTACTAAATCGTGCAGTGGTACCGCTAAAACTTAATCCTCCGCCATTGCCGTCTTGTGAAATAGTTCCATTGGTAGTTAGTTCTATAGCAGCTGCTGTAACACCATCTCCTAAGCGTATTTTAGCAGCTTGCATCCTGCAAACAGTAGCAGTGGATGAATTTAAATATAATGCTCCATTATCAGCATTAATACTACCGCCATGTCCATCAGCATTGTCAATTCTTATGCCAGCAGCATTTGCTGTAGATCCACTAATATGTATTAAATTTTGAGGATTTGTAGTTCCGATACCAACATTCCCATTATTAGATATACTAACTCTTTCTGTTCTATTTTGTGTGCCGTCACCATTTTGCATTAAAAATGCTAAACGAGATGATAGATTGCTTGTCGTTGAAGCCTTAGACACAATTTCATTGGCGGGACTCATTACGGCCGATCCATCCCACAACTTATTAAATAAACGAATAGAGTTTGAGTCTTGTTGGGTGGCTGTGCTGGTAGGATTATTTCCGGCTGCTGGAAAAGTTAGAGAGCCATTAACGTAAGTACTTTGACTATTAAGATATGTAAACTGAGATCCAAAATAAACATTAGAATTACTATATGTATTAGATCCAAAATCTATTCTGTTACCTGCGGCACCATTAATTTGTATATACATATTCCCACTAGGACCATATATATAACCATTAGTGCTACTATCTCCTACTCTAACACCACTAGTAAATATACCACTACCAACTACATGAAGTGTGCTATTCGGGGTGGTAGTACCAATACCAACATTATTTTGATCACTAAAAATAATACCACTAGTTAGACTATTATTAGAATTCCATTGTGCAGAGTATCCGCTGGTGCCTACTCCGGTCACAATATTGTTAGGTAATAGTCCACTAACTGTGCTATCAAAATTAACAATATCACCAACAACATGGTTGTGTCCACTAACACTCACCGGGACGTCTTGAACTAACAGACTACCAGACACACGCACCACGGATGGAAATATGGCCAATCCTGTTGGATTAATATAATCACTTAAAATAGATGCATTATAGGCTTTGGTAGAATTAGGCATAATTTGATCACTTAAATAAAATAAATAATTTGTGACACATGATTATATACACTACTATACGTTTCTTCCTAGGGATGTTTGAAATTCTTGAACAATAAGGTATAATTTATACATATCTAAATCTGACATACTAATACCTATATGATAAGAACCAATTCTTTGATTACCGATACCAAATGGACTACCATTATTATTACGACAAAACACATAAGGAGTGATAACGCCAGTAGATGCTACTGTGGTGTCTGTGGAGGTAAAGACTATATCTCCATTTAAATACATTTTTCTAAGAGAAAGTCCAGAGCTTGAAGCGGCCCGGAAGCCTATTGTTTTTTGATATAAGTTAGCAGCAAACTCCCCTCCGGTATGTCCATCTTCTAATCTATAGTCTCCATTATAATAAGTTATTCCTAAAGTTCTATTGTTGTTGGAGGTAGCGTGTGAACCCGTTAGATAAAAGGTCGCTGTATTTGATTCCTCTATTATATAGCAACTCATAGATTCATTTCCTGTAGCTCCTAATACGGTCATTCCAGGATTAAGATACTTATTAGATCCATTACCTTTTAGTCCCGCATTAATACCAGTCTCGTTATAGTCAGAAGCTATAAAATTATTATTAGTATCAAAAGGACTACCACAAACAATACCATTATATGAGGGGCCTTTATATACCGGTACTAATGAAGCGTTTAAGTTATTTCCGCAAAATAAATTTAATCTATATATTTTATTTCGTAAACCGGCTGAGTTTATGCTATTACAAAAAGTATTCATGGCAGATGCTGTGGTAGCTGAAACAGTACCACCATTAGCATATACTCCATCTATCCATAGCTTGGCATCCTGATTTGTTACAGAAGTAAAAGTAGTGCTTGGCCTACCTCTACCAATTGTCTGATTAAATGTTTCTAATGCATTATAAAAATCTAGTACCTGTTGAGAGGTAAGTTTATTGCCAATAGAATAAGATGAAATTGACCCATTAATGTGTTGTACAACAGAACCTCCGGATGCATAGCCAGCTCCCACAATCATAGCAGAAGCATCGAGTTCTCCAGGAGTTGATGTAGATGCTGTAGCAACTAAAATTCCATTACGATACATTTCAGAACTTGTGGATGTGCCAGTACCTAAAAACATACCCGGAACACCATAATTAGGAGACTGTGCATATGACGAATCGCCAAAGGCTCCATATCTAGGAGCACCGGCTGGCGAACCATAAGATAAAAACCATGTGCCAAATGGTGCGGTATAATCTGAACCTCCTTGGATAAGAGTAGCATAAGCGTTAGTACTTACACTAGATTCATAAACCATAAGATGTCTATCGGATGTTCCAAAGATATTCATACCTAATCCGGTAGTTAAATATTTATTACTTCCGTTGCCTTTTAATCCGGCATTAGTTCCACTTTCATTATAATCAGCACTATTAAAGTTATTGTTACCATCGACAGAACTGCCATATGATGAAGCAGCAGCGGATGATCCTCTATAAAGGGGTACTAGTGCAGCATTAATATTATTTCCACAAAATAAATTCAATCTCCAAATTTTACTTCTAATACCTGTACTATTTATAGTATTAGCAAATGTATTAACAGCATTCGCTGTATTGTTAGATAAACTACCTCCATTAGTATATACATTATTAATCCATCGTTTAACTTCTGTGTTGTCTACCGAAGCAAATGTGTTGCTTGGTTTGCCTCTGCCAAGACCATCATTAAATGCATCAATAATAGAGGTTAAAGTTGCTATTTCAGAACTAGTTAAATTGATACCTATAGTATACAATGATAATCTAGCATCTGTGTGGGCCAATCCACTATTTGTTTGTCCGATTTTTTGTGCAAAGATTCCTATGGATGTTGAGTCTGGTGCGCTGATGGTTGTAGATGTAGGGCCGACAAAATTATCAGCATATATCTTATTTAATCCATCGCTATCTGTTAAACCAATAACAAATACTTTTTCTTGCATTGTTAAGCTAATGCCGGTGAGTTGGGCAGATGCATTAGCTGTCCAAAAACTCGCCACATTAATGTTTCCATCTGTTTGTAGTCTAGTATCAGATGTCCAATCATTCTCTGTAGAGTTAGAGCGTGCTCCCATAATCATTCTATAGACTATAGAAGGTATCTTGTGTAAAACCGCGCCAAAGTGTCTATATGTTGCAAAATTTTGTGGTAACATAGTATCCAGCCACTTGTTTGAGGCGTTGCCTATTAATCCACTATTTTCACTATAGTCGGCTGATACGAAATTATTATTAGTGTCAGTTTTAACTCCACCATATACTGTGGTTTTATTAGGTCCTCTATAAAGAGGAACGAGAGAAGCAGCTAGATTATTACCACAAAATAGATTAACTCTATAAAACTTACTTCTCAAACCAGCAGAATCTATACTATTACAAAATGTATCAACAAGATTTGCTGTAGTACTAGATACGGTGCCACCATTATAGTATACATTATCGATCCATATCTTAGCATCTTCATTAGTTACTGACGCAAAAGAAGTACTAGGTCTAGTACGACCCATAACAGTATTAAATGTATCAATAGCGTTATATAGGGTTGTGGCTTCGGATGATGTTAAGCCCAAACCTATATGATACATAGAAATACGACCATCTCCATGACTTGCTGCTATTCCGTTATTATTTAACGCATGAATCATAAAAGTATCGGAGCCTCTAGCGGCAGACGCAGCAGTAGAAGCTGCTCCAGCTATACCATTCCAAGAATGAAAATAGTTATTACTAGCTGTTCTAGAATATGCGTGATAACCAAAAAGAGTAGAGTTGGTTGGTTCGGCAGGATAGAACGTAACACCATCCAACCCTCTAGTAAATCCATCTCTATAATACAAAACGGTCGTATCTGCATTAGTGTTTTGGGCAACTCCTAGGTAGGTACTAAATGCTGTGGATGTAGGCTCCGAAATAAATGCTCCAAAAGATAAACTAGAATTATTAGTAAAATCTGTTCCAAGGCCCGTATCTAGCCTCTTATTAGACCCATTTCCTTTAATACCCGCAAAACTACCGCTTTCATTATAGTCAGCACTAACAAAGTTGGTATTGCCTTCTATTAAGAAGCCGTGTTGAATACCATTAACACTTTGTCCTCTATAGAGAGGCACAG
>Ga0315907_10007253_pt1 | contig 11592 bp, 10 predicted proteins | sample LakEriMetagenome_3_FD_203525 | JGI IMG/M metagenome (GOLD analysis project Ga0315907, IMG submission 203525) | Freshwater fungal communities from buoy surface, Lake Erie, Ohio, United States - Buoy 12 MA123 | ecosystem: Environmental > Aquatic > Freshwater > Lake > Lake biofilm | place: USA...
TCAACGAAATCCCATTACTGGTAAGCCTTTGCGCCAAAAAAGAAAAAGGCGATTCTGTTAAGAATCGCCTTAAATCTAATTATGTGCCCAGAACAGGAATCGAACCTGCACACCCTTGCGAGTACCAGATTTTGAGTCTGACGCGTCTACCAGTTCCGCCATCTGGGCTATGGGACGGCAAATATAGGCAATTTTTAAATTGGTGAATTCGTGGTTTCTGGAATTTGTGATTTTTAGTTAAAAGTTCAAAATCCGTAAACCTACTTGTCTGCAAATTCGTAAATTATGCCATGATAATCCTAGGCTTGATCCGAGAAGATAAAGTGCCAGCTGATAATCGTGTAGCCCTTACTCCTTCACAATGCAAATGGCTTCAAAATCAATTTTCTGATATCAAGATAGTGGTTCAATCTTCGTTCAATCGTTGTTATTCCAACAAAGAATATCAAATGGCAGGTGTTACCATATCTGATGATATTCAAGGTTGTGATATTCTTTTGGGTATTAAAGAGGTACCGGCAGAAAAACTGTTAGAAAATAAAACCTATTTATTTTTCTCTCACACCAAAAAATTACAACCTAACAACCAAAAAATGTTTCAAACCATAATCCAAAAGAAAAGTACCTTGATCGATTATGAATGTATGGAGCATGAAGATGGCACTCGTATTATTGGATTTGGATTTTTTGCAGGAATTGTTGGTGCACATAATGGGATCATGTGTTATGGTGAAAGAACTGGATTATTTCATTTGGAAAGAGTGTATACGCAAAGGAGTTTCAGAGAACTCATTCATAGTTACTTTGGGTTAAAACTCCCCAATTTAAAAATTGCGGTAACCGGTTCAGGTAGAGTGGCACATGGGGTATTAGAGATCATGAATCTTATGGGTATCCATGAAGTAGAACCCGATCAATATCTATCACGTGAATTTCAGTATCCTGTTTATGTTCAACTTAAAGGAGCAGATCTTTACGCACACAAGGAAAAGGGTACGTATAGCAGAGATCATTTTCATGATTTTCCTGAACAATATACCTCCATTTTCAAACCTTATTTAGCTCAAACGGATATATTAATGAATGGAGTTTACTGGGATAAACAGATACCTAGACTCTTTGAGAAGAAAGATGTCACACAACCTTCATTTCGTATTAAAACTATTTCAGACATTACAGACGATATACATGGTTCTATCCCTATTAATTATGGAGATCAAGATATTTTTAACCCTGTATATGGTGTAGATCGAACAACATTGGAAAAAACAGCACCTTATTTACCCAATTCTACTGATATCATAGCCGTTGGAAATCTGCCAAACGAATTGCCCCGTGATGCTTCTCGGTATTTTGGAGAACAATTAATCAAGCATATTTTACCAAAACTATTGCAGTTGGAACCAGATGATGGAACGTTAAAGAGAGCCACATTGATCCAAAAAGGGGAGATCACATCAGGATATTCCTTCATGAAAGAATATGGGTATTCTAAAATCTGATATTCAAATAGTAATCATCTAATAATTCGATCATCCGTACTGAATACCTACCATCTAATTCTTTTATATTGATGATCTCCTTTTGGAAAAGATCTTCTTTGTAAGTAAATAATAATAATACTCTGGTGTATTCATGATGTAAAGAATGCCGAATCAAAGCTTGTTGATTAGCATGTAATCCAATATTTGAGGCAAATTCGATTGTTTCTTCTATTCTTGCAAATGGAATGATAATAGCAAATTTACCTGTTGATGAAAGATTTTTTTTCACTACGGTAAATAGCTCTTCTAATTTTAGCATACTACTATGCCAGGCTATATTTTTATGTGCATTTTCGGAAAGGAGTTGATTTTCATAGAAAGGTGGATTTGAAATGATGAGATCATATTCATGCGGAAATAGAAAGTTTCTCGCATCTCCTTTTACTGCAAATACTCTTGATGAAAATTCAGCTTTTCTAAGATTCTCTTGTAGTTCCTCAAAAGAATGATCATCTATTTCAATTCCATCGATGATTGCGTTTGATTTTTGTGCGATCATCAACATCAATAGACCTGTACCGGCTCCAATATCTAGAACCCTTGTTGGTAAATCCATTTTTTCTGTGACCCAAGCACCAAAAATACACGCATCAGTACTAACCTTTTGAGCGCATCGATTTTGTGATATGGTAAATTGCTTAAATGAAAAATCGCTCATGTAAATAGATTTGCAGATCTTAGAATTGATGGATCGACCTTATTCCTAGGTTCTAGCGTGCCTCTGGTGAAATGTCCAGTCCTGCCAATTCACCGGATAAAAATTTGTAATGGCCTGTAATAGCGATCATTCCAGCATTGTCAGTACAAAATTCAAACGGCGGAACATATACATTCCAGTTCATTTTATTCCCAAGCTCTTGTAAGGAATGTCGCAATCCCTTATTTGCGGAAACGCCACCTGCCATACAGATTTCGTTGATTCCAGTTTGAGTAGCCGCTTTTTTTAACTTACTCAACAAAATACTATTAATACGATGTTGTATAGATGCACAGATGTCATTCAGGTTTTTCTCTACAAAGTTTGGGTCTTCTTTTTGTTTCTCTTTTAAGAAATACAAAATTGCCGTTTTGATTCCACTAAAACTGAAATCTAACCCATCAATCTGAGGCTCTGGAAATGAATATTTAAACGGATCTCCCTTTGCTGCATATTGATCGATCAATGGTCCGCCAGGGTAGGGAAGTCCAATTAATTTTGCAGTCTTATCATAAGCTTCTCCAGCTGCATCATCTCTTGATTTCCCAATCACTTCCAATTCGAGTGGACTGCTACATTTTACAATTTGAGTATGGCCTCCACTAACTGTTAAACATAGGAATGGGAAAGATGGTTTAGGTTCATGGATCAGATTAGCCAATACATGAGCATGCATGTGCTGAACGCTGATTAAGGGGATGTTTAAGGCTAATGCCATCGATTTAGCAACTCCTGCTCCAACTAATAATGCCCCAATTAAACCGGGCGACTGTGTAAAGGCTATAGCAGATAAGTCTTTTAAGGTTATTTCTGCTTTTTGAAGTGCAGCATCCACTACTGGAATGATATGCTGCATATGTGCTCTGCTAGCCAGTTCTGGAACTACGCCTCCATATTGTTGATGTATCTCCTGTGTAGAAACAATATTTGATAATATCTTACCATTGGAGCATATTGATGCGCTTGTTTCATCACAAGAGGTTTCAATGGCTAAAATATTTATTGGACGCATTCCGCAAAGGTAAGCGGCTTATCTCATAAATTAACGAGATCTAATGGCATTTACAGGATCCATTTTCGCTGCTGCTGAGGCCGGAAGAATGCCACTCACTATCCCAATTAAAATGCATAAAAATATGGATAACGCAAAATTGCTCCAGGATAAATAAATATTGAATTTTAGCACACTAGATAATATGAAGGTGAGTGGTATAACGAGCAATAATCCGATCAACCCTCCAATTATGCAAAGAAATGCAGACTCAAGCAAAAACTCACCTAAGATAGTAGAACGTTTAGCCCCAATGGCTTTTTTGAGACCAATGATAGGTGTGCGCTCTCTAACGGTTACAAACATGATGTTTGCTACTCCAAATCCGCCCACAATTAACGATAAAATGGCAATGAACCAACCTCCTAAATTGATATTGGCAAATAAAGAATCCATTGATGCTGAACCTGCTGTTACATCATTTAAAGAGAAATTATCTTCTTCTTTCGGGCTTAATCTGCGTTTAGCACGCATGATACCTCTTAATTCACCAATCAAGTTCTCAGTCGGTACATTATCATACGTCTGCACCATGATGAATCCATCCAAAAAACGGAAGTTGGCAATGCGTTTACAGTACTTTGCACTTACCATAACAATATTATCAAAGTCCCACCCTCCGATCAAACTTCTACCTGCTTTTTTAGTTACCCCAACCACCAATACTTTATTGCTTCCAAGTTGTACAATTTTACCTACAGCTTTCTCGGGATTTTCAAATAGCCTTACAGCATTCTCATAACCCATAACCATAACGGGTGATCCATTATCAAATTCGGTAGAGCTTAGATATCTTCCAGCTAAAATTTCCACTTCTTGTATTCTGTCAAATTTTTCACTGATACCATACCAGGTAACATTCTCCAATACACTATTTTCATATTCCATGTTGGAACGATTAAAACAGGCATAGGCTACATTTCGTGCATATAATGATTGTTTTTCTACATATTCAGCCTCTTCCAGTTTAGGATTTGGTCTCGAAATATATTTCCACCACTCGTTAGGACCACCACCGCCGCCAAATGGAAATTTTTGAATGAAAATGGTATTGAGTCCGATTTTCTTCATATCGGATCGTATAGTATTTTCTAAACTATCGGTAGTAGCCTGGATGGATATAATACAAAAAATACCAATGGCTATTCCGAGTAGAGATAGAAATGTCCTGAGCTTATTATTAGCCAGCTCATCCAAAGTTTGGCGTAAGATGGTCCATACAAATGAGAACATCTATAAAAGTAGTTATTTCGATCGAATTGCTACCACCGGATCTAATCTAGCAGCAATTGATGCCGGGATAATACCGGCAAGAATTCCTATGGCAATACAAATGGAAAGGGCCAAAATCAAGATCTTGAAGGAGATGAAAACTGGAAATCCAAACGCATTGGTTAATATAAAAGTTAATCCAAATACCATCAACAAGCCTATCATTCCTCCTAAAAGGCAAATAAATGATGATTCCAGTAGAAATTCAATTAAGATGGTATTTCGTTTTGCTCCGATGGCTTTTTTAAGGCCGATAATAGCTGTTCGTTCGCGAACTGTAACGAACATAATGTTGGCAATACTGAATGCTCCAACAATCAAGCTCAGGATTCCAATAAACCATCCACCTAAGCTAACAGAGGAAAAAAAGCCAGCCGCTTGTTTGCTAAAATCACTTACGGCATTCAAAGAAAAATCATCATCTTCTTTTGGTCCCAGCCTGCGTATATTCCGCATAGAAGCTTTTAATTCCCCACGGAATGCCTCAATGTCCACACCCTCTTTACCTTGTACCATAATCATGGGGTCAGTTCCTCTTTCCATGAAAACTGTTCTGAAAAAAGGATAAGTAAATAGAACACTCCGATCGAATTCCCATCCACCACCTAAAAAGCCTTTACCTTGTTTTTTGATCACCCCTACAATCGTTGAACTCTTACCTCTTACTTTAATATGTTTCCCAACTGCGTTTTCGGGTTTACCGAACAAGAGTTCAGCATTTTCATTTCCGATGACCGCAACAGATCCTCCCTGTGCCAGTTCCAATGCGTTGAAATATCGTCCATGGGCAATTTCAAATGGTTGTATTTCGACAAATTGTTCGGTAGGCCCATAGACCTGAATTCTCTCCAACATACTGTTTCCGCTTTCTACATTCCCATTGGCACTAAGTACATAGGCAATTTTGTCTATCAATGGAGAAGTGGAATGAAGCATGCGCATTTCTTCATACTTTGGTTTTGGGCGATTCACATATTTCCACCAAGGGTAATCGGGGCCACCTGAATAATCCCATTTATCGATATAGATGGTGTTGCTTCCCAGCGACTTGATATCATTCTGAACGTTTTGTTCTAAACTATTCACGGTTGCCAAAACGCCGATGATGCAAAAGATGCCAAAGGTTACGCCCAATAAAGAAAGCGTTGTGCGCAATTTGTTATTGCGTAATTCCAGAATAGCAAGCCGAAAACTATTACTAATAATCTGTAGTACCTTTTTCATTTTGGCAAAAATACCAAGTATATAGCCAGTGGAGTCGAAGATGGTATAAACGGAAGATTTAATCCTTCATCGGCCTTTTTTTGATCATTCCACCTTTAGAATCCCGGATGGAATGCATAACCACAAAGGCATTGGGATCTATAATGTCCAACTCTCCTTGGAGTTTAGATATCTCTAAACGGGTGATCACGGTATAAATAATATCATGATCATATTTTCTAAAACCCTTTTTACCATACCCCCCTGTGCCTCTGTATGTGGTAATTCCTCTTCCTAATTTTTCAACGATCATCTTACAAATCTCCTCTGATTTTGGAGAGATGATCGTGACTCCTGTAAATTCTTCTATTCCTTCCAAAATGAAATCTACCGTTTTCGAGGCGGAGAGATAGGTAAGCATGGCATATAATGCTGTTTCGATCCCCAATAAATAGGCGGCAATGGAAAAGATTAAAACGTTCAACATGAGTATAACGTCACCAATGGTCATTGAACTTCTACGACTTACAAAAATGGCTAGTATTTCAGTACCATCAAGTACTCCGCCCCCTCTCACCGCTAATCCTATTCCCATCCCTAAAAAAAATCCCCCAAAAACAGATATGAGTAATTTATCCGATGTAATTACCGGATAAGGGAAAAAAGCCACCACCAGCGCTAGCATGCCTATGGCAAATGCGGTTTTAATGACAAAACTTTTGCCAATTTGCTTATACCCTAAGATTACAAAAGGAATATTCACTAAGATCAATAAATAGGATAGTGAAATGTCGGTTGTTGTATTGATCAATAGTGAGATACCCGTTGCCCCTCCATCTACAAATTCATTGGGTAGTAGAAATCCTTTTAATCCAAAGCCAGCGGAAACTGCTGCTAAAAGAATGATTAGGATATCCCGAATTTCATGAAAAATCTTACTTCGCCAAATCTTATAACGTCTGGCCTTTTGAAAAGAAGAGATCCTCTGCTCCACCAAGCTCATATCATTTTTGATTGTGCTTAAAGATACTGTTTTGGCTGCAAAGTTCTACCTTTGCCCCCGCATGAAATACGATAGTGAGATACAAAAACGCAGAACATTTGCGATCATTTCGCATCCGGATGCCGGTAAAACAACACTGACGGAAAAATTTCTTCTTTTCGGTGGTGCCATTCAGGTGGCTGGTGCGGTGAAAAGTAATAAGATCAAAAAGCATGCGACTTCCGATTTTATGGAAATCGAGCGGCAAAGGGGTATCTCTGTAGCTACTTCGGTAATGTCCTTTCAGTATAAGGATAAGCTGATCAATCTGTTGGATACGCCTGGTCACAAAGACTTCGCAGAAGATACCTATCGTACATTAACTGCAGTTGACTCCGTTATACTGGTTGTGGATAGTGTAAAAGGAGTTGAAGAACAAACGAGAAAACTAATGGAGGTTTGTCGTATGCGCGATACACCGGTTATTGTGTTCATCAACAAACTTGATCGCGATGGTAAAGTACCATTTGATCTTTTGGATGAGATCGAAAAGGAATTGAATATTCATCTTCATCCGTTAAGCTGGCCCATCAATATGGGTAAGGATTTTAAAGGTGTCTATAATTTATACGATAAAAGTTTACTCTTATTTAATCCAAATCAAAAAGCAACTGATGAGGATATCGTGCCAATAGAGGAATTAAAAGATCCTCAACTGGAAGGTTTAGTAGGAGAGAAGGATGCTCTTCAACTTCGGGATGATGTAGAACTAATACAAGGAGTCTATGGTAATTTCGATCCAACCCCATATTTAGAAGGGAAGGCTGCCCCTGTATTTTTTGGTAGTGCTATCAACAACTTTGGAGTGAAAGAACTACTGGATACATTTATTCGTATTGCACCTACTCCAAGAAGCTTGGAGACAACAAAAAGAATAATTGATGTACATGAGGATAAGTTCAGCGGCTTTGTTTTCAAAATTCATGCGAATCTCGATCCACGACACCGTGATCGTATTGCTTTTTTAAGAGTATGCTCAGGTAAATTCGAACGCAATAAATATTTTCATCATGTTCGTTTAGATAAAGATGTTCGTTTTAGTAATCCTTACAGCTTCATGGCTCGCGATAAAGATGTGATCGAAGAGGCTTATCCGGGTGATGTGGTTGGACTTTTTGATACAGGCAATTTCAAGATCGGAGATACCCTAACGGAAGGGGAAGATTTCTACTTTACTGGAATACCTTCATTCTCTCCTGAAATCTTCAAAGAGGTGATCAATAAAGATCCAATGAAGACCAAGCAGTTGGAGAAGGGGTTGAATCAGTTAACGGATGAAGGAGTGGCACAATTGTTCACACAACATGGCGGAAATAGAAAGATCATTGGTTGTGTAGGTGAACTTCAATTTGAAGTTATTCAATATCGTTTGCTTCAGGAATATGGAGCTTCTGTTCAATTGAATAGTTTACCCTATTACAAGGCCTGCTGGATCACCTGTGAGGATAAAAAGACGATGGAAGATTTCATTCGATTCAAAACTTCCAATGTGGTAACGGATAAGGATGGTCATCTGGTTTATCTCGCACAGAGTGAATGGTACCTAAATACTGAAATGACCAATAATCCAGATATTACGTTCCACTTTACTTCGGAGATCAATAAATGATTGATTATTTATATTCTAATACATTAATCAATTTTATTTTTATTATTCACCAACGTAAGTATCTGGTCTAATCTTCTTCAGCTCTTTCTTAACACGTTGCGCTACGTTTAGGCTATCAATAAATTTAAAGATCGCAGCTTCAGTGATGTGATCATTTCCTCGCGTTAATTCTTTTAAAGCTTCATATGGCTGCGGAAAGTTCTCTCTGCGTAATACCGTTTGAATTGCTTCAGCCACTACTGCCCAGTTATGATCTAGGTCTTCTCTGATTTTCTTTTCATGTAATACTAACTTGCTCATTCCTTTTTCCAGTGATCGGAAGGATAATATCGTATGTGCAAACGGAACACCAATATTTCGTAAAACCGTTGAATCAGTAAGATCACGTTGCAAACGGGAAATCGGAAGTTTTATGGCCAGATGTTCAAAAATAGCATTAGCCAGCCCCAAATTTCCTTCTGCGTTTTCAAAATCGATAGGATTTACTTTATGCGGCATCGCCGAACTTCCCACTTCTCCTTTCTTAGTCTTCTGCTTGAAATAATCCATCGAAATATAGGTCCAGATATCTCTACTAAAATCAATCAGAATCGTATTGATTCGTTTGATTGAATCAAAATGCGCGGCCAGATAATCATAATGTTCGATCTGTGTAGTAAAGTGTTGACGTTGTAGTCCTAATTTCTTAGAGCAGAAATCATCCGCAAATTTACCCCAATGCGTTTCTGGGTAAGCTACGTGATGTGCATTGAAATTACCTGTAGCTCCGCCAAATTTGCAAGAGTATGGAATATGTTGCATCAAGTCCACCTGATTCTGTAAGCGTTCTACAAACACCATAATTTCCTTTCCTAAACGTGTAGGAGAAGCGGGTTGACCATGTGTTCTGGCTAATAAGGGAACATCTTTCCAGGCTTTGGCCATTTTCTTCCATTCCAGTATGATATTGGAAATTCCAGGAAAATATTCTTGCTCGAGAGCATCTCTCCACATCATGGGTACCGATGTATTATTGATATCCTGAGAAGTAAGCCCAAAATGTACCCATTCTTTATGCTTATCCAGCTTTAAGCCTTCCAGCTCTCTTTTGATATAATACTCAACCGCTTTTACATCGTGGTTAGTGATTTTTTCAATGTTTTTGATCTCCTGGGCTTTTTCTGGGGAAAACTCGGTATAAATGGCTCTAAGAGCCTTGTGTGCCGATTTTTCCAGAGGGAAGAACTTTTTCTCGCCAAGGGCAATGAAATACTCAATTTCTACCTGTACGCGGTATTTAATCAGGGCATATTCTGAGAAATACTGGTCGAGTTGCTGTAATTGCCCACGATATCGTCCATCGATCGGGGAAATAGCCGTAAGAGCGCTTAAGTCCATATTCGTGTTATTACGTTAATTTGCACCCCGAAATTACGCTAAAGGTGTTGGATAGGAAAATTAGGATAGGAGCAGTCAGTTATCTGAATACAAAACCGCTGATCTACGGATTGGAAAGAGGGAGCATTCGTGAAAAAATCGAATTGATATCGGATTATCCGGCAAACGTAGCGACTAAGCTTATTGAAGGCTCAATTGATATCGGTTTGGTACCGGTTACAGTGTTTGACAAAGTTCCTCATGCCCAAATAATTGGCGAATATGGTATTGGATGTGATGGTGCAGTGGATTCTGTGGCTATTTTCAGTGAAGTTCCTATAGAGCAGATCACCACCATTATACTGGACTATCAATCTCGTACTTCTGTTGCACTAGCTCAGTTGCTGATGCGTGAATATTGGAAAAAAGAAATTCAGTGGATTCCCGCTTCCAATGAAGATTTTAAAGCTCAGATAAAAAAAGATACAGCTGCCATTATCATAGGAGATCGAGCCTTGCAGCAAAAGCAACATTCTATGTTTATGTATGATCTGGGTGAAGCTTGGAAGTTACACACTGGTCTTCCTTTTGTATTTGCTTGCTGGATTGCCAATAAGCCTATAAATAATGCGTTTATAAAGGAGTTCAACGATGCTAACCGGTTAGGTTTTGAAAACCTTGAACAAATAGTCTTGGAAGCCAAAATAGGGTTTACGGATCTGTATAAATATTATACTCATTATATCAAATATGAGCTGGATGATCAAATGAAAAAAGGTATGGAATTGTTCAGGAAAAAACTTCTTTCTCTCTAATACCAAAGTCTGGCGCGTACGGATCTTAAATAGGCGAGTGTATTTTTGTTTATCTCTTTTCTTTTTTCTTCATGTCTAATTCGTAGTACTTCTTTCCACCCTTTGATAAAACCAAATAGATCAAATTGCGTTTTCCGCAAATACTCAATTGACCACATAACGGCTGTTGACCAAAAATATTGAATGGGTAAATACCTCCAGGCCACCTTGGATTTATTAATCCATAACATGGCCAGCTTTTCCTTTTTGGTGCTTCGGCCAAGTGGCGATTCTTTATGCAACATCAATACTTTACCGGAATATCGTATGGCAAATCCTGCATCAATCAATCGATAACTGAGATCGTATTCTTCCATGCCATAAAAAAAATCTACGGGATAGCCGCCCATCTGTAAAAAAAGGTCTCTTCTAATAGCATGGGCACCTCCTGCAAAATAATAGGTCTCAAATCGCTCCAGATCTTTATGCCTTTCTAGCTCTTTATGCGGAAAGGCATTTGACTGAATTTTTCGGGTATCGAAATATTCTACCCGGAATGAGATGATCGCTGTCTCTCTCGAGCCACTTTGCTGCTCAAATTCTTTCAGTAAACTTTCCAGGCAATCCGGATTTCCCATTTCGGCATCATCATCTAACATGATAAGGTATTTACCAGTACTATGTTTTACGGCAAAATTTCTTCCTTTCGCTACACCCAGGTTTTCATGTGAATCGATGAAGTTGAATGGGAGGTTAGGGTGGGTTTTGATAAAGTTTTTGGTTTCAGTATAATCAGCAGTAGAAGCATTATTCACGATAATGACTTCCTGCAATAGTTCATCAGCACGATGTAAGGTAGCAATGTTTTTAACCAGAGCCAACATATCGTTAGGACGATTATAGGTTATTATGACAAAACTGATCGGTTTCAACATCAATTCAGGTCTAAAAGATTTTTGTATTCCTGCTCAAATCTAGGCAATCCATAGTTACGAAAAGCTTGCTCTGTATTGGTTTCAGAAAT
>Ga0315907_10007259_pt1 | contig 11586 bp, 10 predicted proteins | sample LakEriMetagenome_3_FD_203525 | JGI IMG/M metagenome (GOLD analysis project Ga0315907, IMG submission 203525) | Freshwater fungal communities from buoy surface, Lake Erie, Ohio, United States - Buoy 12 MA123 | ecosystem: Environmental > Aquatic > Freshwater > Lake > Lake biofilm | place: USA...
TCGTGGTGACCTCGATCCGTCGGGCCGCGCTCGACCTCCTGCGGCGTACCGACCGACGCGGGGTCCGCGAGAAAGCCGTCGCGGCCGAGACCGAGACGGTGGCCTGGTTCGAGCCGGAGGCCGACCCCCGGCTGCAGGCCCTCGCCCAGTCCTTGCCCTTGTTGCCCGCCGAGCAGCGCGAGGTCGTCGTCCTCAAGGTCTGGGGCGCGCTCACCTTCGAACAGATCGGCGAACAATTGCAGCTTTCTCCGAACACCGCGGCCTCCCGGTGGCGCTATGCCATGGAGGCCCTCCGCAAACTCATCACCGCCCGCGCCCATGACTGACCCCGACCACGATCTCGAAAGCGCCCTCGCCGGCCTGCGTCCGCGCCCGCCCGGCCCCGCCGTGACCGCCGCGCTCGCCCGCGAGCTCGACCGGCCCGTCTCCCGTCGCGGCGTCGTGATCGCCTGGACCGCCGGGTTGACCACGGCCGCCGCCGCGCTCGCCGCGGGCCTGTTCCTCGCCCGTCCCGCCGCCGACGAGCCCCCCGCCTACCAGCTCGTGCGCGCGGAGCAGTCGCCCGCCAACATCGAGGTGCTTCGCCCGGTGCGCCTGGAGGATGGTTCGTTCGCCCGCCCGGTCCGCGTCCGTTGGGATAACACCACCCAGTGGGAAGACCCCCGGACCCGCACCCGCTTCATCAACTACCGCCCCAACGAGCAGACGACCTTGCTTCCGCTGGAGACTTACTGAACAAATCCCTGCCGCCGCTTCGCTTCTTAACAAACCTCGCTCCGCCATGAACATCCCCCTCCACACGCTCCTGCTGGCCGGACTCCTCGCCCCGGCGGTGCTCCCGGCCCAGACCGCGGCCTCCGCGAACGCAGCCATCGCCCCGGCCGAACCTCAGCCCTACGCCGGCGTGAACCTCGGCTACCTGTCCGAGAAGGTCCGCACCGAACACTCCCAGGCCGCGATCCCCGCCGGGCTCGGCGTGCTCGTCGGCTTCGTCGACCCGACCGGTCCCGCGGCCGGCAAGATCGAGGAAGGTGACATCCTCACGCGTTTCGACGACCAGATCCTGGTCAATACGTCGCAGTTCCAATCGCTCGTCCGCCTGCGCAAGGCCGGCGATGTCGTGAAGCTGACGTTGGTCCGCGGCGCCGAGGTGCAGGTCGCCGAGGTGAAGCTCGAGGCCCGCGTGCCCAAGGCGTTCGCCTCCCGTCCGGTGACGCCGCGCGCCGTGACCGGCGCGACCCCGGTCAACCCGACGAACCCGTCGGGGGTTTCGGGTGGCCGGGCTTCCATCACCATCAACGGCCAGCCGATCGAGATTGACCTCAACAACGGCCGTACCCAGGCGGGCCAAGGTCAGGTCATCGTGATCGGGCCGAACAACCAGCAGCTCCCGCCTGAGGTCCTGAAGCGCCTTGAGGAGATGCGCGCCCGCGGCCTGCCCATCCCGCAGGTCGACCTGCCCGGCGGTGGCCTCGGCGTCGGCGGCTCCGTGACCGTCGCCCCGGGTGGCACGTCGCAGTCGTTCTCCAAGACTTTCTCCTTCGGCCTCGGTACGGGCAACGGCGCTGCCTCCAGCTCCATGGCCGCCGACCAGGATGGCACCGTCTCCCTCGAGGAGAAGGACGGCAAGAAGCACGCCACCATCAAGGACCCGGCGGGCAAGGTGGTCTTCGAGGGCGAGGTGACGACCCCTGAGCAGCGCGCGGCCCTGCCCGAGGAAGTCCGCCGCCGGCTCAAGCTCGTCGAAGGCAATGGTTTCTCGATCCCCGGCTTCAATGGGCCCGGCGCCAATCCCCAGTCCGAGGGCAAGGCCAAGGGCGGCGTGGCTCCCGCCGAGGAGAAGCCGAAGAAGAAGCGCGACGCCAAGGAAGGCGCCTGAGCCCGACCTGCGGGTGAACGAAAAGGCCTCCCGGGTGGGAGGCCTTTTTATTTACGTTATTTGGCGGCGGGCGCTTCGCCCTTGGGCGGTCCGTCGAACGGCGGCGGGCCATCGAACGGCGGAGGTCCGCCGGGGCCTTTGCGCATCCCGGGACCGCCTTTGCCCTGGCCGGGACCGCCCTTGCGCTGACCGGCGCCACCTTGGCCGCCGAGGTTCGCGTGCGGATCCATCCTCTGCTTGCTGAACGACGGGTCCGGCGTGCCCTTGAATTTGCGGGGGATGAACGGGAACTCCTCGGTCAGGACATAATAGTACGTGCCCTTCGGGAACTCCGGGGTCACCCCGGTGCGGCCGCCGAACTCATCGAGGTCGCCCGAGCCGGCGACGTACTCGAAGTCGAGCGCGTAGGAGCCGTCGGGCTTGCCGGTCGGCGTCTCCTTGCCGTCGCCCCCGCGGTCGGCGGTCTTGAGGCGGTAGCTGCTCTTCATCTTCTTGAGCTCGCTCTTCGGGTCCGTCGGGTTGGCGTAACCATAGACCGCATACGCCGGGAAGCCGTCCGCGGCCCAGCCGACGTGCACCATCTGCTTCTCGCCGGTCGAGAGCCGCTCGACGAGCAGGGTGGGGAGGCCGTGGTAGTGGTAGGCGCCGTTGGGCTGGACGTGCCCGTGGTTATCGTCGAGGCCCAGGCCGGTCGGGATGCGGGGGGTGGTGCCCATCGTGGTGTTGCTCCGTAGGGCTTCGTAATGCCAGGGGTTGGAGCGGTCGCCGTCGTTGTAGACCTCGGCGGTGCCCGGGTCGAAGACCACCCCGTTCAGGGCCACGCCCCAGGCGGACATCATCCGGCCGGTCGCCCCGCCGGCGGCGGGTTTGGGTTGGGCCGGCACCTCGAGGTGGTACTTCTGCTCGGCGATGGCGTTGGGGTTTCCCCGGTTGGGGAACTTCGAGACCTTGTGGTCCGGGATGCCGTTGGACTCGATGACCCGCTTGTCGCCCTTGACGGTGATCGTGACCTTGTTCTGGGCGGGCGGGTTGGCGTCGGCGGGCTGCAGGGCCGGGCCCTTGGCGGTGTCGGCGGCGCTCAGGCCGGCGGTCAGGCCTAGGCAGACCAGGGGGAGGAGGCGGGGGCTCATGGGAATAACATCATAATGGATACCCCCTTAAGCCAAGGTTAAGCGGGGCTCCGGGTTGCCTTTTCCCCGTCGGAGGTTCTGTCTAGGGGCATGGCTTCCACCACCGAAATCCTTTCCCGTGCCGTCGCCGGCCTCAATGGCCTGGCCACCGTCTTCCTCCTCGTCGGCATCTTCCGGATCAAAGCCGGCGACCGTGAGGGCCACGGCAAGGCGATGAAGTGGGCCGTGATCACCTCGGCGCTCTTCCTGGCGGTCTACCTTGCCTCCAAGGTCCACCTCTGGGTCGCCCTTGGTCGGACAAACGTCACCTACGCCCCGGTCGACCCCGCCTCGGTCTGGGCCGGGCTCAAGGGACTCTACCTCTTCATCCTGATCCCGCACGTCATCCTGGCCATCCTCGTCACCCCCTTCGTTCTGCGCGCCGTCTGGCTGGCCAAGGTCGGCCGCCTCGAGGAGCACAAGCGGCTCACGCGCTGGGTCTTCCCGGTCTGGCTCTACGTGTCGGTCACCGGCGTCGTCGTCTGGGCCTTCATGGAGTTCAGCGGCTCCCTGGCGGCGGCGGCCCTGCAGGCTGTGAAGTAGTCGGCCACTTTCCCCTCGCTCGTCCGCGGGTTTCGGGTTCACTGCGGGTCGTCCCATGGAGAGCGCCGAAACTTCCGCGAACCCGCAGACCGAGAAGCTCATCCTGTGGGCGGTCTTCTTCCTGTTCCTCGCGGTGCTCGCCTTCACCCTTTCGACCTACGCGGACGAGACCGAACGGCTCGAGGCGCTCGGCTTGTCGGAGCGCCAGAAGAAGGCGCAGCTCGACGCGTTGGAGCGCCAGCGTGAGCAGACCGCGCGCTACATCGAGCGTATGGGCCGCGATCCGGAGTTCGTGCAGGACCAGGCGCGCGAGCGGCTCGGCGTCGCGAAGGAAGGCGAGATCGTGATCCGCATCGAAGGCGGCGGCGTGGGCGGCGCGCCGTTGCGCGTCGTCGCGACCGTCCCGAACCCCGGCGCCGCCCCCGCGGTCCCGCCCGCCAAGGGCCCGGGCGCGAAGGCTACGCCGCCGAAGGACAAGGCCGCCAAGGCCGCCCGCTGAGCGTCCTTGCTTGCCTGCCCGCCTTCCCGGCGGCATTGCTTCCCCATGTCCGCACGGAAGAAGGCACAGGCAACCTGGGGCGGCCGGTTCACCGCCGGTCCCGCCGAACTCATGCTGCGTTTCGGCGAGTCCGTCTCGTTCGACCATCGCCTCTGGGCCCAGGATATCCGCGGTTCGAAGGCCCACGCCACGATGCTCGCCCAGGCCGGCATCCTGACCAAGCGCGAGCGCGACGCCATCCTGCGGGGCCTCGACGGCATCGCCCAGGAGATCGCCGCCGGCAAGTTCGCCTGGAGCCGCGACCTCGAGGACGTGCACATGAACATCGAGAGCGCGCTGACCAAGCGCGTCCCGGCCGCCGCCAAGCTGCACACGGCCCGCTCCCGTAACGACCAGGTCGCCACCGATGTCCGCCTCTGGATCAAGGACCAGTGCGACGCCGCCGACGCGGCCTTGGTGTCGCTCCTTAAGACGCTGGTGAAGTTGGCGGAAGCCAACGCCGACGTGATCCTGCCGGGCTACACGCACCTGCAGCGCGCCCAGCCGGTTTCCGTCGCCCACCACCTGCTCGCCTACGCCGAGATGTTCGGCCGCGATCGCGCGCGCCTCGCCGCCGCCAAGGCTTCGGCCAACTGGTGCCCGCTGGGCTCCGGCGCCATCGCCGGCACGACCCTCCCGATCCGCCGCGAGGTGACCGCCAAGCTGCTCGGCTTCGTCGACGCCAAGGGTCGCCCGCAGGTCACGCGCAACTCCATGGACGCCGTCGCCGACCGCGACCCGGCCACGGAGTTCTGCTTCGCCGCCGCGCTCTGCGGCGTCCACCTCTCCCGCCTGGCCGAGGACATGGTCCTCTGGTCCTCCGCGGAGTTCGGCTTCGCGCGCATGCCCGATGAGTTCTCGACGGGTTCGTCGCTGATGCCGCAGAAGCGCAACCCGGATTCGATGGAGCTCCTGCGGGGCAAGGCCGCCCGCTTCCAGGCGTCGCTCACGCACCTGCTCACGCTCACCAAGGGCCTGCCGCTCACCTACAACCGCGACCTGCAGGACGACAAGCCGCCGCTCTTCGACGCCGCCGACCAGCTGATCCTCTCGGTCGCCGTGGCCGACGCCACGCTCGCCGGCACGAAGTTCCATAAGGCCCGCTGCCTCGCCGCCGCGTCCGACCCCGCGCTCCTCGCCACCGACCTCGCCGACTGGCTCGTCCGCAAGGGCATGCCGTTCCGTCACGCCCACCACGCCGTCGGTCGCCTCGTCGCGTTGGCCGAGAAGTCCGGCGTGCCGCTCGACAAACTCTCCGACGAGGCCGCGCTGACCGCCGATAAGGAATTCACGAAGGGCTGGCGCGAGGTCTTCAGCCTCAAGCGCGGTTTCGCCGCGCGCGAGAACACGGGCATGCCCGGCCCCAAGGCCGTCGCCCGCGAGCTCGCCCGCTGGAAGCAGTCGCTCCGCTAAGCGACGATGGACGTCGTCATGCTGATCGGGGTGTGCCTGGTGGCCAGCCTCTCCCCGGGGCCGGCCGTGCTGTCCACGGTGGAGACCTCGCTCCGCTACGGGGCGCGGCGCGCGACCTGGCACACGCTCGGTCTCGCCGCGGGGGAGATCCCGCAATCGTTGCTCGCGCTCTCCATCGCCATCTGGATGACGCAGCAGTTCGCCTTCGCCCGCGCGCTCGTCGGCGCCGCCGGCGCGCTCTGGTTCGTCTGGCTGGGCGTCTCGCACCTGCTGCGTCCGCGGGATACGCTGCCCGACGGCGCCAGCCTCGAGGGATCGCCCGGCCGGCTTTTCTGGCGCGGGGTCTGGGTCAACTTCTCCAATCCCAAGACGGTCCCGTGGATCCTGGTCATCATCCAGGCGGGCAACCTGCCCACGGATCGCCTGCACCTTTCCGCGGTCGTCGCCCTGCTGCTGGTCACGGTCGGCTCCGAGACCTTGGTGATGAGTTTCTACGCCTTCCTCGCGGACCGGCTGCGCCGCCACCTGCGGACCCCGGCGACCGTGCGCGCGGTCGACCAAGTGACCGGTGTCATCTGGATCGTGCTGGCCGCCTTGCTCGGCTGGCAATCCTGGCAGCTCGTCCGCGTTTGAGACTCGGCCGTCCTCGGCGGGCACGCCTGCCCCGCACTTTCAGAGTCAGGTCCGCCATCGGTGCGGCACCGTCCGACCGTTCAAATGCTCATTGTAAAAACGAACAGCGTTGAAAAGACTTCGACCATGTCCTTCCGACAGCTCGCGCGACTCCGGGCGCTCGTCGCCGCCCGCGAACCCGGCCTCACCCGGCTGACCTCCTCATAAATCGGGATGCACCTCGGCCTGCTGATCGCTTCCTGTCTGACCGCCAGCCTCTCGCCCGGGCCGGCGGCCTTGTCGACCATCGAGACGTCCCTGCGCTATGGTCAGCGACGCACCGCCTGGCACACGCTCGGCCTCGCGGTCGGCGAGACGCCGCACCTCTTCCTGGCGCTGTTCGGGACGCTTTGGTTGGAGCAACACCTGCCGTACGCCCGGCTGGGCATCGCCCTCACGGGCACCGCCTATTTCCTCCAGCTCGGGATCAGCCACCTGCGCTGCCCGCGTTCCGCCTTGCCCGAGTCCGCCGGCCTGGAGGGCGGGGCGGGGCGGCTCTTCCTGCGCGGAGCCTGGGTGAACTTCTCGAACCCGAAGACCATCCCGTTCTTCATCGTCATCATCCAGGCCGCGAACGTGCCCTCCGAGGCGTTCGCCTGGTCGACGACGGGTATTTTCCTCCTGTGCACGTTGGGCGCGGAAGTCGCCGTCATGACCTTCTACGCCTTCGTCGGCGACCGCCTGCGCAGCCGCCTTAAGGACGCCGCCACCATCCGGCTGGTCGATCGTATCACCGGCGTCCTCTGGGCCGTGCTTGGCCTCCTCATGGGCTGGCAAGCCTGGCAACTCGTCCGCGTTTGAGCCCCAGGTAGGAGCAGCACCGCGTGCTGCCCTAGCCGCGCCCTCGCTCGGCCCTGGCCTGCTTAGCTTACCCCTCCGCGAAGCCGTGCTCCTTGAGCATGCGGGCGACGGCTTGGGGGAGGGCGGGGAGCCCTTATTTGTCGGCGGCGTCCTCGTGCACCGGTAGTTTACGCCTGACCCAGACCGCGGGCAGGAGGGCGAGCAGCACGAGGATGAACCAGTCAACGCCTTCAAGATGATCCAGGACCATGGTGAGCCAGAGCATGACGGCCAGCAGGATGAGTCTGAACTTCAGGGCCAGACTCAGACATGGTTCGGTCGCCCACCAACGGATGGCGAGCACCGCGAAGATGACGGCCACGGCCTGGAGTGACTCGATGAGATTCACCGTGGCACCTAGGAGCGAAGTGGGTTCCCGCCAGGCGGCGGCAACGACGCAGTACAGGGGGGCGCCGAGGGCCATGCCGACGCACCAGGTCCGGCGATAGGCGACATCCTGGAGCCACCGTGCCGGCATCCAGCGGCGAGGGGCGACCATCAAATAGGCGAAGACCACGCAGAAGGCCGTAAAGGGCAGGAACTCCGGCTTGAAACGAAAACCTCCCCAGAAGCCCCTGAAGGTGAACGACCCGAAATAGATGCAGGCCAGGAGCACATAAGCCTTGGCGGCTAATTCGATGAGCCAGACGCATCCTCGGGCGAATGTCTCCATGGCCCTAACCGTAAGGGGGCGGCGGGTCTTGGCGAGCGCCAACCCCTCCGCAGGAGGGGTCAGCGTTGGGCATCAAGGACGGCTCAGATGGATGCGCTCGCACAGGTATCTGGCGATCCAGTCCGACTCCGTGGGGCTTCCATCGGTCTTCGAAACGCCACTCTCTTTTCGGACGCAGACGAAGCGGGCTTGGCTCCGCAGCCTTATTAAAGCCAAGCGTCTTTCGCTTTAATAAGGAAAGACCTTATTAAAGCGAAGTGCTTCCTCCGGCTCTCGGCCGATCGGCGAAAACTTCAGGAATCCAAGCCTGGTCCGGGCTTACCCCTCCGCGAAGCCGTGCTCCTTGAGCATGCGGGCGACAGACTGGGGGAGGGCTGGGCGGAGCGCGGTGGGGACGGCTTTCTGGGCCTCGACGGTGCAATGGAGGTAACCGAGCTTGCGCTCCGCGTCGGCGGAACGGCCGGCGGCCTCGAGCCAGCGTTGCAGCACGGCGGCCGCGCGAGCCCACTCCGGCCAGTCGCTGTCGGCGCCGTCGGCGGCCTCGACCAAGGCGCAGAGCGCGCAACCGCCGAGGAAGCGTTCGACCGCGGCGGCGTCCTCGGGCCCGACGGCCGCGACGAGCTTCTCGCGTTCGCGCGCCTCCATGGTCAGGTCTTGTAGCCGAGCACCGGACGCAGCCAGCGTTCGGTCTGCTCGATCGTCCAGCCCTTGCGCGCGGCGTAATCCTCGACCTGGTCGCGGCCGACATTGTCGACGTCGAAGTAGATCGACTGCGGGTTGCCGAAGTAGAGGCCCGAGACCGAGGCGGCCGGGTTCATCGCGAAGGTCTCCGTCAGCGTGCAGCCGAGGCGGTCCGCGTCCAGCAGGCGCCAGAGTTCGGCCTTCTCGGTGTGCTCCGGGCAGGCCGGGTAACCGGCCGCCGGGCGACGCCCCGCGTATTTCTCATCGACGAGTTCCTCCACCGTGAGGGCTTCGTCCGGAGCGTAGCCCCAGAGCTCCTTGCGGACCTCGCGGTGCAGCCACTCGGCGCAGCCTTCCGCGAGACGGTCGGCGAGGGCCTGGATCATGATCTGGCGGTACGGGTCCGTCTGCTTGAAGGAGGCGGCGTAGTCTTCGACTTCCTGACCGGCGGTCACGGCGAAGGCACCGAGATGGTCGCCCTTCCCGGTGGACACGAGGTCGGCGAGGGAGCGGCAGGTATCGACCTTCGGACGCTGGCGCTGGTCGCGCAGGAAGTGGAAGCGGCCGATCTTCTGCGCCTGGGCTTCGTCGGCGAAGACCTCGACGTCATCGCCCACCCGACGGGCGGCCCAGAGGCCGGCGACGCCGCGGAGATGCACCCGGTTGTTCCGGATGATGTTGTCGAGCTCGGCGCGGCCGGCGTCGAAGGTCTTGCGGGCTTCGGCGCCATACTTGGCCGACTTGAAGATCTGCGGGAAGCCGCCCTTCAGCGACCAGGTCACGAAGAACGGCGTCCAGTCGATGATCTCGGCCACCGCGGCGGGGTCGATGCGTTCGAAGAGCGTCACGCCCGGCTTGCGCGGGGCGGGCTGCACCGGGGCGGTCGTGATGAGCGGACGCTTCCGGGCTTCGGCGAGCGGGATGACCACGGCGGGCTGCTGCTTGTCGTAGGCCTCGCGCATCTCGGCCTGCTCCGTGCGGAGGTCGCCGATGAAGCCCTCGCGCTTGGCGGGATTGAGGAGGTCGCTGCAGACCGTCGTCACGAGGGACGCGTCGCCCACGTGGACCATCGGGCCGTCGTAATGCTCGGCGAGCTTGATGGCCGTGTGTTCCTTGGAGGTCGTGGCGCCTCCGATGAGCAGCGGCGTGCTGATCCCGGCGCGCTTGAGCTCGCGGGCGACGTTCACCATCTCGTCGAGCGAGGGCGTGATCAGGCCGGACAGGCCGATGAAGTCGGGCCGCAGGCGCTGGGCTTCGGCCACGATGCGTTCGGTCGGCGTCATCACGCCGAGGTCGGTGACCGCGTAATTATTGCAGGCCAGCACGACGCCGACGATGTTCTTGCCGATGTCGTGGACGTCGCCGCGGACGGTCGCGATGAGGAACGAGCCCTGGGTGGAGCCGCCGACCTTCTCGGCGGCCATGAACGGCTCGAGGTGGGCGACCGCGGTCTTCATGACCTTGGCCGATTTCACCACCTGGGGGAGGAACATCTTGCCTTCGCCGAAGAGCTTGCCGACGACGCGCATGCCTTCCATCAGCGGGCCTTCGATGACGAGCAGCGGGCGGCCTAGCTTGACGCGGGCCTCCTCGGTGTCGGCGACGACGTGGTCGTCGAGGCCCTTGACCAAGGCGTGCGCGAGGCGGCCGTCGACGTCGAGCTTGCGCCACTCGTGCTTCCTGGAGTTGTCGACCTCGGTCTTGGCGCCGGCGAAGCGCGCGGCGGCCTCGGTCAGGCGTTCGGTGGCGTCGGGGCGGCGGCAGAGGACGAGGTCCTCGACGAGCTCACGCAGCTCCGGGTCGATCTCGGTGTAGACCTCGAGCATGCCGGCGTTGACGATGGCCATGTCCAGCCCCGCCTGGATGGCGTGGTAGAGGAAGACCGAGTGGATGGCTTCGCGGACCTTGTTGTTACCGGCGAACGCGAACGAGACGTTGGACAGCCCGCCCGAGGTGCGGGCGCCGGGGCAGAGGCGTTTGATCTCCGTCACGGCCTCGATGAAATCGAGCGCGTAGCGGTTGTGCTCCGCCATGCCCGTGCCGACCGTCAGGATGTTGGCGTCGAAGATGATGTCCTGCGGGTCGACCTCGGCTTCTTGGGTGAGGATGCCGTAGGCGCGGACGCAGATGCGGACCTTGTCGGCGAGCGTGGCGGCCTGGCCCTGCTCATCGAAGGCCATGACGATCATCGCGGCGCCGTAGCGTCGGCAGAGGCGGGCGCGACGGACGAACTCCGCGGGGCCCTCCTTGAGCGAGATCGAGTTCACGATGGCCTTGCCCTGCACGCAGCGCAGGCCGGCCTCGACGATGTCGAAGTTCGACGAATCGATCATGAACGGCACCCGGGCGATGTCCGGCTCGGTCGCCGCCATGTTCAGGTATTTCGTCATCGCCGCGGTCCCGTTGAGGAGCCCGGCGTCGAAATTGATGTCGATGACCGTGGCGCCGGCGTCGATCTGTTGCTTGGCCACGGCGAGGGCGGCGCGGTAATCGTTCTTCTCGATGTGTCCCTTGAAGATCCTGGAGCCGGCGACGTTGGTGCGTTCGCCGACGTTCACGAAGGTGCCGGGGCCGCCGACGATGTTGAGCGCCTCGAGGCCGGCGAGCTTCAGCGCGGGGCGGACCTCGCCGGGGACGCGGGTCGGGTATTTCTCGGTGCGGCGGCGGATGGCGGCGATGTGGCCGGGCGTGGTGCCGCAGCAGCCGCCGAGGATGTTGACCAGGCCGTCGCGGGCGAAGGTCTCGAGGATGGCCGCGGTGTCTTCGGGGCCTTCCGGGAAGCCCGTCGGCGAGAGCGGATTCGGCAGGCCGGCGTTCGGGTAGCAGGAGACGTAGATCTCGGCCTTCTTCGCCAGTTCGGCGATATGCGGGCGCATCTGCTCACCGCCGAGGGCGCAGTTCATGCCGATGCTGATCGGCTGGGCGTGGCGGACGGAGTTCCAGAAGGCTTCGGTCGTCTGGCCCGTGAGCGTGCGGCCGGAGGCGTCCGTGATCGTGCCGGAGATCATCACCGGCAGGCGGGTGCCGCGGGCCTCGAAGGCCTCGTCGATCGCGAAGAGCGCGGCCTTGAGGACGAGCGTGTCGAAGACCGTCTCGCAGAGCAGGAGGTCGGCGCCGGCGTCGATCAGGGCGTCGACCTGTTCGCGGTAGGCCGCGGAAACCTGGACGAACGTCACGT
>Ga0315907_10007261_pt1 | contig 11584 bp, 7 predicted proteins | sample LakEriMetagenome_3_FD_203525 | JGI IMG/M metagenome (GOLD analysis project Ga0315907, IMG submission 203525) | Freshwater fungal communities from buoy surface, Lake Erie, Ohio, United States - Buoy 12 MA123 | ecosystem: Environmental > Aquatic > Freshwater > Lake > Lake biofilm | place: USA...
TGAATTCACCCTGAATCCGCTCAAGCGCCTGCAGAATTTTCGACAGTTCGGCAGGTTGGTTGACTTCCCAATCCTTTTGCGGGGCGAGCCGAATGCGACCGCCATTGGCCCCGCCTCGCTTGTCACTGCCGCGGAACGTCGAGGCCGATGACCAAGCGGTGAAGACCAGTTGCGAAAGGGAAAGTCCCGAACCCAGCAGCTTCGTTTTCAGCCCCGCGATGTCGGCGGCGTTAACCAATGGATGGTCGGCCGCCGGGACCGGATCCTGCCACAATTGGGCCGGGGGGACTTCAGGACCGAGCAAACGCGAAACCGGGCCCATGTCGCGGTGGGTCAACTTGTACCAAGCTTTGGCAAATGCCTCGGCAAATTGCTCAGGGTGCTGATGAAAGCGTCGCGAGATCTTCTCGTAAGCCGGGTCCATTCGCAGCGCCATGTCCGTCGTGAACATCATCGGGGCGTGTCGCTTGGTGGCATCGTGTGCATCGGGGACAGTGCCTTGCGCCGCGGCTCCCTTGGGAGCCCACTGTTGGGCCCCACCGGGTCCCTTAACCAGTTCCCACTCGTAACCAAACAGGTTCTCGAAATAGTTGTTGTCCCAGCCAATCGGATTCGTGGTCCAGGCCCCCTCCAGGCCGCTGGTGATCGTGGCCGCGCCGTTGCCGCTGCCGAAGGAATTTTTCCAGCCGAGCCCCTGCTCTTCGATGCTCGCTCCTTCGGGCTCCGGCCCAACGTACTTGGAGGCGTCGGCCGCGCCGTGGGCCTTGCCAAAGGTATGGCCACCGGCAATCAGAGCCACCGTCTCCTCATCATTCATCGCCATCCGCCCGAACGTTTCGCGGATATCGTGAGCCGCTGCCAGCGGATCAGGCTTGCCGTTCGGACCTTCGGGATTGACGTAGATCAAACCCATCTGCACGGCACCCAGCGGGTTTTCCAGCTGGCGATCGCCTGTGTACCGCTTGTCTCCCAGCCATTCGCTCTCCGGCCCCCAGTAAATGTCCCCCTCCGGTTCCCAGACGTCGTCGCGACCGCCGGCGAATCCAAAGGTCTTGAACCCCATCGACTCCAGCGCCACATTGCCGGCGAGAATCATCAAATCGGCCCAGGAAATCCTCCGGCCGTACTTTTGCTTGACGGGCCAGAGGAGCCGTCGGGCCTTATCGAGATTGGCGTTGTCCGGCCAACTGTTGAGCGGCGCAAACCGCAACGTCCCCGAGCAAGCTCCGCCGCGACCGTCGGCAATTCGATACGTGCCCGCGCTGTGCCAAGCCATCCGAATGATAAACGGACCATAGTGACCGTAATCCGCTGGCCACCATTCCTGAGAAGTGGTCAGCGCAGTTTCCAGGTCTTTCTTGACTGCAGCCAGATCGAGCTTCTTAAACTCGGCTGCATAATCAAAACCGGGCTCCATCGGATTCGACAGGCCCGAGTGCTGGTGCAGAATCTGCAGATTCAACTGCTTGGGCCACCAATTGCGATTGGAAAGTGCGCCGGCCTGAGTGTGCCGCATGGCCGCGCCCATCACCGGGCATTTGCTTTCAGTCGACATGGTCCTGTTCACCTTATATCTGAAATATCTGAAGAGTCGGGTTCGAAGTTTGATGTCAACTTACAGCCTTCAAGAATCCTTGGAAAGTGGCGGCAAAACGGCCCAAAGTCGACGGCAAACCTGAACGAATTTAGCGCAACAAGAGGCCGCGCAGTTTTCGCTGCAAATCGCAGAATCAAAGCCGAGACTGAATTCCCGGTCAGTCCCCGCTGCTCCGCTCCGGGGCCAGGCAACACTGCCAGCCGACTCTCCCCCGCTAGACTGTCGCTCCAAACATCCAGCCGACAACCGCGGTCAAAGCCATGGCGATCGCACCCCAAAAGGTCACTCGCCAGGCGCCGGTTGAAATCTTCGCCCCGCCGGCGTGGGCTCCCCAGCCACCAAGCAAAGCCAGAAACAGAAGCGAGGACACAATCACCACTGAAATCAGAGCATTGGGAGGCGACAACCAGGCGACCAGCAGCGGCAACGCCGCTCCGACCGCAAACGTTCCGGCCGAAGCAAATGCCGCCTGAATGGGGCGGGCCGCAGTCAATTCGGAAATCCCCAGCTCTTCCCGCGCATGCGTCCCCAGCGCGTCATGCGCCGTCAACTGCGCGGCGACCTGCATTGCCAATTCCGGCTTCAGCCCTCTCTGCACATAGATCGCCGCAAGTTCCTGCAACTCAAATTCGGGCTGGGTTTCCAATTCCTTCCGCTCCCGTTCCAAGTCGGCCTGCTCCGTATCGGACTGGGAACTGACCGAAACGTACTCGCCCGCTGCCATCGACATCGCACCAGCCACCAACCCGGCGGTTCCGGCCAGCAGGATCTCAGCACTGGCCGCTCCGCTGGCCGCGACACCAACCACGAGGCTGGCCGTGGAGACGATTCCGTCATTCGCCCCGAGAACGGCGGCTCGGAGCCAACCAATGCGGCTGGAGCGATGAAGTTCCTGCGTGATCGGATGCATGCTTGAATACCTCGATTGGAAAACGGGAAACCAACGCCTGAATTCTCGCATTGAATCGAGGCTGCTGCGAGCGTCGCAGCCACAAAAAAACCGGCCCGCAGTTTTTTCACCGCAGGCCGGCCAGTCGTTCCAATCTCAATTCTTCAGGTCGCGCCGTTCGGCGGACCTGATCCGTTGCCGGCAAAGGTGTTAGCGTTGGTCGGCCACAACCGACTTCCCGCCAACTCGCTGCGCAGCATCCAAGTCAAAGCGATCGAGATTCATCACCTTGTTCCAGGCTGCAACAAAGTCGTCGACAAACTTCTGCTCGGCGTCCCGGGCCGCGTAGACTTCGGCAATCGCCCGCAACTGCGAGTTCGAACCGAAAATCAAGTCGACGCGAGTTCCTGTCCAAACGACCTTGCCGCTCTTGCGATCAAGCGCCTCAAACAGGTTTTCGTTGTCCGGTGACTTCCGCCAGTCATAACCCAAGTCGAGCAAGTTGACAAAAAAGTCATTGCTCAATGTTCCGGGCCGCTTGGTGAACACGCCGTGCTGCGAGTTCCCCGTATTGATATCCAAAACCCGCAGCCCAGCCAGCAGCACGGTCATTTCCGGTGCGCTCAAGGTCAACAGATTCGCACGGTCCACCAGCAGTTCCTCCGCCGGGCGATATTGGCCCTGGCCAAGGAAGTTGCGGAACGCGTCCGCCCGAGGTTCGAGCACGCTGAACGAAGCTGCATCCGTCTGCTCTGCCGTTGCGTCGGTGCGACCGGGGGCAAAGGGGACGATCACATCGTGGCCGCCCTTTTTGGCCGCCGCTTCAACCCCTGCACAGCCTCCCAGCACAACCAGGTCAGCCAGCGAGATCTTTTTGCCGTTCGCCTGAGCAGAATTGAATTCCTTCTGGATTTTCTCCAGTGTTGCCAGAACTTTGGCCAAGCTGGCCGGCTCATTCACTGCCCAATCTTTCTGCGGAGCCAAACGAATCCGCGCGCCGTTGGCTCCACCGCGCAGGTCGGTTCCCCGGAACGTTGAGGCCGAAGCCCACGCCGTTCCCACCAAGTCGGAAGTCGAAAGACCAGAGCTGAGCAGCTTGGTCTTCAGTGCCGCGATGTCCTGAGCGTCTACCAACGGGTGGTCGACGGACGGAACCGGATCCTGCCAAATCTGGGCCGGTGGAACTTCTTTGCCGAGCAAGCGGACATGCGGCCCCATGTCGCGATGGGTCAGCTTGTACCAGGCTCGAGCAAAGGCAGCGGCAAACTGGTCCGGGTTCTCAAGAAACCGCTTCGAGATCTTGTTGTATGCCGGGTCAGCCTTGAGAGCCAAATCGGTGGTGAACATGATCGGAGCGTGTTTCTTGGTCTTGTCGTGTGCATCGGGCACAGTTCCTTGTGCTTCCGCATTCTTCGGAGTCCATTGCTGAGCTCCTGCGGGGCTTTTGGTCAGCTCCCATTCGTACTTGAACAGATTGCTGAAATAATCGTTGGACCATTCGGCCGGGGTCGACGTCCAGGCGCCCTCGAGACCGCTGGTGATCGTGTCAGCACCATTTCCTTTACCGAACTTGTTCTTCCAGCCGAGCCCTTGCTCCTCGATGCCGGCCGCTTCTGGTTCCCGGCCCACATATTCGGCCGGGTTGGCGGCCCCGTGGGCTTTGCCAAAGGTGTGACCACCGGCAATCAGGGCAACCGTCTCTTCATCGCTCATCGCCATCCGCCCGAACGTCTCGCGAATATCGCGAGCGGCGGCCAGTGGGTCAGGCTTTCCATTCGGCCCTTCCGGGTTGACGTAGATCAACCCCATCTGCACGGCACCGAGGGGATTTTCGAGTTGACGGTCGCCCGTGTAACGCTTGTCACCCAGCCATTCGCTTTCCGAGCCCCAGTAAACATCAATCTCCGGTTCGAACACGTCTTCGCGCCCGCCGGCGAAACCGAACGGCTTTAAACCCATCGATTCGAGAGCGACGTTGCCCGTGAGGATCATCAGGTCTGCCCAGGAGATGCTGCGGCCATACTTCTGCTTGATCGGCCAGAGCAAACGCCGCGCCTTGTCGAGGTTGGCGTTATCGGGCCAGCTGTTCAGCGGAGCAAACCGCAGAGTTCCCGAGGCCGCGCCGCCTCGACCATCGGCCACGCGGTAAGTCCCGGCGCTGTGCCAAGCCATCCGGATGAAGAACGGACCGTAGTGACCATAATCTGCCGGCCACCAATCCTGCGAATCCGTCATCAAGGCTCGCAGGTCTTTTTTGACCGCTTCCAGGTCGAGCTTCTTGAATTCCCCGGCATAGTCAAACTTCTCGCCCATCGGATTGCTCTGAGGCGAGTTTTGGTGCAGCACCTGAAGATTCAGCTGGTTCGGCCACCAGTCCCGATTGTTCATCGGTCCAACGTACTGGTCGTCAGTTGCCGGGGTCGCCTCAGGCTTGGCGGGAACACCCGTTGCAGCTGCCCCGAGTTTGGCGCCCGTGATCGGACAAACGGCGCCGGCCTCCAGATTGCCGTGTGGGTTTGCCGAATCCTGCGCCACCGCGTCCCGGGTAGCCGTGCCGAGCGACAGGCAGCCGCTCAACGCGAGCACGACCAGCCAACCGGCACCGCGCCCCGCCTGGCCTCTCTCCCCGCGGGTGGAATTCGTAATCTGTTTGGACATCGTTCTCTCCTTGAATAAAGTGCACCGGCCGAAAGCCATGTTGCTTTCGACCACAGCGAGTTGCATCAGAAAGCCGATCACTCAGCCCTCCGCTTCGTTTTATCCTTGATTCCCGAGCCAATCCCCGGGGCGCCCCGATTGGAAGCCTTCTTCCTTTTGGGCAGGCAGTCAGGGCAGGTTCCCCAATAGATCACTTCTGCTTCATCAATCCGATAACCGGAAAGTGAAGCGGCGCTTAAACAGGGCGCCGCCCCAACCGCGCAATCGACATCGGCCGTGTGACCACAGACCCGACAAATCACATGATGGTGATTGTCGCCAACACGGTCCTCATACAGCGCCGCGGAACCGGCAGGTTGAATGCGACGCAACAACCCCTTCTCCACCAGCAGATGGAGCGCATCGTATACGGCTTGACGCGAGATCGTACCGAGCTCCCTGCGAACCTCCTCAGCCACCGAATCGGCCGGGCAATGAGGAAACGCCGCGACCACGCGGAGGATCGCCAGTCGCTGCGCAGTTACCTGCATCCCATGAGTTCGCAGCAGATTGACTACATCGCGGTCCATCCCCACGTTTTAGGGCAATTCTGGACAATGTAAAGTAGTGGGAGCGGTCCAAAAATGTCGCAGCCCAAGACGCTCGCAGGGCAATTCAAGCGGACTAAGCGACGAGCGAAATCGCACAGCCAGGTTACTTCCCCGAACTCTGCAGCAAGACTCGAAAGCCGCAATCAATAGCAGCGTGGTCGGGGAGATGGCCCAACCGACTGGCCGATCGACAGTGGTTATCCCGGGAAAGAAAACTCCCACCGCGAACCACATGCTCCGTTCCCGTTTTGGGGCCAGTCGGGTTGGTCACTGGAGCCTGGTCGTAACGGCTTTGATAATGGTCGCGACACCACTCCCACACATTCCCGTGCATGTCGAACAACCCCCAACGATTTGGCTTGCGCCCCGCGACGGGATGCGTCACGTTGTCGGAGTTACCTTTGGACCAGGCAAAATGATGCAACTCGTCAGACTCCTCAACCGCAGCATAGGGACCAGTCGACCCAGCCCGACAGGCGTACTCCCACTCCGCTTCGGTCGGCAATCGATAGACTCTTCCCGCCGCTTTTTCTTGGGGCAAATCGCTGAGCTTTCGGCAAAACTCCATTGCATCCAGCCAAGTCACACTCTCGACGGGAAAGTTGCTGGCATCAGATTCCCGAACACTCCCAGCCTGAAAGTTGCTCGGGTTCTTGCCCATCACCTTCAGATACTGCGCCTGAGTCACCTCTGTCGAGCCGAGATAAAAAGGCGTAGTCAACGTCACTTCGTGTTGGACTTCATCCGCATGTGACCCTTCTTCCGCTTGCGGCGAACCCATTTGAAAAGTGCCTGCTGGAATCAAGACCAGCTTCATGCCGAGACTGTTCTCGACTTCTTGCGCAGCTTGCGCGAGGAGAGTTGATGCCAGACCGCAGAGAGCGATGGCAGACAGGACACTGAAGGATCGGCGGGCACACATGAGTTCAACTCCTCGGCCAGGCTGAATGTGCAAACAATCGACGCGTGGTTTGTCGAAGTCTAGTCTAACCTCCGCGATCGGTTTTGGCATGCTCTGAATGCGAGTCCGCTCGCCGCTACACCCACGCCGCCGATGCTCCCAGGGGCTTTTCCCCAAGCGAGGCAGAGGCTTGCTTCAAAAGCCCTCGCTCTATGCGGCTCGAACGCTATGCAAATCGAACGCTATGCGGCTCGAACACCGCGTGCCGACACTTCGGCCGCTGGTCGTACGACCTGGGACTGAGGGCATGTAACTTGGTCATCGCGCGCCAGGCCGTGATGGTGCCATCGCCTGCAGGCAAATTTCGCCCGGGAAATCCAAAAGACGCTCCGCCCCCCTGCTCCGTTGACCCACTCGCGGTTGAACGAGTCGAGAGAGCTCACTTCTCCCGACATTAGTACTGAAAGGCCAGAGTAGCGAGTGCTCCAAACCAAGTCTCGGGATGGTCGACCAGTTCCCGCAGGCCTCGGCCAGGCACAGACACCGCGAGCCCGGTCGTCAGGAACCAGTTGGGACTCAGCACCCGAAGATTCTCCAGATAAAAGTCGTCCGAAAGATGAGCATCCGGAACACCGCTAACCAGCGCCGGCTCTCCGCCGACGACCGCAATTCTACCCGCTTGGCCGAACTGGATCGGGCTGTTGATTTGATCTGCCCTGATGTGCCAGTAGTAAAAACTGAGCGTATCGCGCTGCGTCGGGTTGAGGCTGAACTGGAGCCGATGCAGCAGGACGTTGGAGTTCAGAAAAGAGAACGAACCGTTGCTTCCCGAGGCCCAGAGCGGCGGTGAGCCTTCGTAAAACAGTGGATCAAACTTTTCAAATTTGGCCGTGTTCGGATCGTCGCCTTGAAACGAACGGTAGGCGTAAACCAGCTTGGGCGTCATTGGCAACTGAGCGAAGAGATTGCCAATTTCTCCGCTGTAACCGTTGCTGGCCATCGCGATTCGATCATTCCACTGATAGGCGTAGTCACCGGCAAGATAGAGTCCGGCAAACGTCTGCGGCGCGGGCTTCCAGCGATTGAACACCTGAAAGGCGTTGAGACCCTCGCGGCCATTGGGCAAAAGCTGAACCGGAGCCTTCACGTAGGGAAATTCCGATTGAAAGACATTCAAGTACGCCAGACCGATGGTTTGGTCGGGCCCCGCAGACCGCTCCAGCTTTGCTCCAGCGAGCCTCGTTTTCGTGTCGCTGGATCGAAGTTCGTTCGGATTGAGATAAAAGCCATCGAGCGAAAACTTGCCGCGTTTGAGCTTGACCAACCCCGCCTCTTCCCAGGCCCGGCGGGCGAATGAAGTAACCGCTCCCCGCTCAAACCCATTCATGGCCCCGACGGAGATCAACATCCCGGAGCCAATCTTGTATTGCTGCCGCCCGTAAGAGACATCGAGCTGCGTTGCATCCGCTGAACCGAAACGCGCGCCCAGAAAAGCGTCTTCGATGGCGAACAAACCGCGATTGCCTTGCTCAAACACATCTAAACCGACAGTTCCAGAGCCGACGTAAGAGACCGCGGAATAGATCGCCAGTGACGGGTCAAAGGCAATGTCTGTGGTAACTGCCGGCTTGATCCAAAGCTCACCCCAAGCCCGATCAATTTCGTAGCCGGAGTCGGGCGCGTAGTCTTGGGAAAGGTTCCACCAGGAGCCAAGGGCGCCAGAAGACTGCGCGAGTCCGCTCAGTCCAAATTTGATTCTGGCTCGGTCGGAAGCGAACAGCAGCGGGTCAGCGGGCGGTTGAGGTGAAGCGGCAGCCAACGCCGGAGGAGTTTCTCCTTGGGCTGGTGTAATGATCGGCGGGGTGGTGAGCGGAGGTGGCGGGGACAGCGCGGCGGGAGTCTCGGCACGGCCAGTGTCTTGGAAATGGAGCCGCGGGTATTCTGAGGTTTGGGCAACGAGGAGGCTTGCCTCTCCCGCCAAAATGATCGCCGCTAGCGTCAGGAAAAAGGGTGTGCCTGAGAGGGGAAAGCGGCACATGAACAATTTCCTCAACCCGACGGCAAAAAAGCGGGACCGAAACCTGTCATTCGTCAAAATCGGTACAATTTGCCAGGCTACTTTATTTGAAGTCATGCACGTGGCCGTTTTTCAGCCCCCTGAAACGGCAAGAGGCCCGCAACCGCACCTATTCGCCTGTCAATCGAGACAGGGGTTTCGCTCACCTGTGGCCCCCCATCCGTGGCCGGCATGCTTTCAACGAACAGGAACAAAACGATGACCGTGACTCGCCGAATTAGCTGTTTGCTGCTGGGATTGATTGTCGCTGGAGCTTGGGCGGATGAAATCAAACGAGCGGAATCAGTCACCCCATCCCTGGCAACGGCAGACCGCCCCAACATCCTCCTGATCATGCCGGATGACGTCGGGTACTGGAATGTCGGAGCCTACAGCCACGGCATGATGGTCCCGACTCCCAACATTGACCGCATTGCCAAGGAGGGTTTGCTGTTCACAGACCACTATTCCCAGCCGACGTGCACTCCCGGTCGGGCTTCCTTGATCACCGGGCAATTGCCGATCCGGACAGGCCTGACAACGGTTGGGATGGCGGGGTCGCCAATCGGCTTGGACGGCCGCGACCCGACCCTGGCCGAAGTCCTCAAGCCGCTGGGCTATCGCACTGGGCAATTCGGCAAGAACCACCTCGGGGATCGGAACGAACATTTGCCGACCGTGCACGGTTTTGATGAATTTTTTGGCAATCTGTACCATCTCAACACGGAAGAGGAGCCTGAACTCGGGGATTGGCCGAACGATCCGGAATTCAACAAACGATACCTGCCTCGCGGCGTTTTGGATTGCCGCGCCAGCGAATCCGATGACCCGACGGTCGACCCTCGATTCGGACGGGTAGGCAAACAGACGATCAAGGATACCGGTCCGCTGAATACCAAGCGGATGGAAACGGTCGACGAGGAGTTTCTGGCTCGCACCCAAAAGTTTATGGCCGAGTCTGCGAAGGCCAAGCAACCGTTTTTCGCCTGGTTTGCTCCGACGCGGATGCACATCTACACCCACCTCAAGCCCGAGCACGCCAAGCTGGCAAAGCCGTACTCCTCCGAGCTGGACATCTATGGCAGCGGGATGATGGAGCACGACATGCATGTGGGCAAACTGCTGGAAACGCTGGAACAACTGCAGGTCGCCGACAACACGATCGTGATCTATACCACGGACAATGGCGCCATGGCGTCGTGGTGGCCGGATGGTGGCACAACGCCGTTCCGCTCGGAAAAAGCGACTACCTGGGAAGGAGGCGTCCGCGTTCCGATGTTGATTCGCTGGCCTGCCCGCATCCCTGCTGGCACGAAGTCCAACGGCATTCAGGAGCACCAGGACCTGTTTGTGACGCTGGCCGCCGCGGCCGGCGTGCCGAACATAGCTGAGCAGCTGCGGGAATCACACCGGGTCCACATCGATGGCGTGAATAACCTTGAGCATTGGACCGCGGGAGCGCCTTCCGCGCGGAACATCGTTTACTACTACAACGAGAAAGAATTGACCGCGATTCGGATTGGCAATTGGAAGTCACACCTGCAGGTCCGGGATGGCTTTTTTGATTACCTTCGGCCTGCGGCCCTGGTCTTCAATCTGCGAATGGACCCATTCGAAAAGCATGATGGCCAGAAAAACAATGACATCGCGATGAAGCTGGGGATTGCCTGGGGTGGCCAGATGCAGGATGCGCTGAAGGCCCACTTGGAGACTTTCGAAAAGTTTCCACCGCGTCAAAAGGGCGGCTCGCTGCGCCCCGGCGGTGAATAGAGCGCAGAGGAGAAGCACCGGTCCGCCCGCCCCGCAGCGTTGATGTCGTTCTAGCGCCCCCAGTCATACCAACGAGCGGCTTGCTCGTTGGTTAATCCTTCCGACTGCGAATGAATGCTGCATTCCGCGACATGCTGAATGGCAATGATGGCGACAACGTCATTTTCTCAAACGTGGCTGAAGCCCAATTCGGCAACATGACTAGCGGCGCCGGAACCGACAGGCTCCAGCGCACGACGGATGGTGGGCAAGGCAATCTTGTCCTTAACGGATTCAGCTCAAGCAATGGCATCGAACAGGTCAACCTCGACGCGGGAGGCTCGAACCGCGGCATTCAGGGCGATTCCGGCGATAACGTTCTTGACTTCAGCGCACTGGCGTTCCTCTCTGGTGGCGTGCTTGGGCTCGACGGTGATGACACGAACATCGGCATTCTGAGTCAGGCTGGCAGCTACAACGCGGGAAGTGGCAACGATGTCATCATTGGTGGCAACTTGAATGACACCATCACCGGTGGCGCAGGCGACGACACGCTCACTGGCGGAAACGGTGCCGACACATGTGATTATGCTGTGGGCGACGGACTGGATACGGTTAATGACTTTTCCAATTCCGGAGACACCCTGATCGTCCCGCACCGTCCAGTGACTTCCGATCCAATTCAAAACGGACTTGACGTTAACGTTTCCGTCAACTCGTCGCTGGCAATCAAGCTCAAAGACGTTTTCCTGAGTTCTCTCGCTTGGGACCTGTCGCTTGGACGAATTCGTCGGGTCTGACGGTGGCTGGCAACTGTTTCAGTGGGGTCCTCAACGGCTCGCTCTTGATTCAAGTGAATCTCGATTAACTTAATCGGCCGAGGCTTCAGCCCCGGCCGGTTTTTTTATTCAAAATCCCCAGACGGCAAATGAAGACCATCCTCCTCGCAGTCCTTGAGTCCAGCCAATCTCCTTGGGCCCGCGAGCGACTTTTACTTGCCCCGCACTCCTTCACTCTGCAACTAACGAAGGCAAATCCTTGCCCGGCCTCCCAATCGCGGGAGCCTCTCGGTTTCCCCTGTGTCAGACTGCGCCTGGTGGTGAAACTGACGGAGGATGAAAGATCGGTGGACAACAAAAGCTTC
>Ga0315907_10007263_pt1 | contig 11583 bp, 8 predicted proteins | sample LakEriMetagenome_3_FD_203525 | JGI IMG/M metagenome (GOLD analysis project Ga0315907, IMG submission 203525) | Freshwater fungal communities from buoy surface, Lake Erie, Ohio, United States - Buoy 12 MA123 | ecosystem: Environmental > Aquatic > Freshwater > Lake > Lake biofilm | place: USA...
AGTAAATTACCGTTTGCGCGATGCCGTATTTAGCCGTCAGCGCTACTGGGGCGAACCTTTTCCTGTTTTTTATAAAGGAGAAATTCCTTACTTGATTGGGGATGAAAAACTACCCACTGTTCTTCCGGATGTAGATAAATATTTGCCTACCAAAAGTGGAGAGCCACCATTGGCACGCGCTGCCGATTGGAAGTTTACAGATGAAGATGGAAATAGCTACCGCATGGAGTATAATACCATGCCTGGCTGGGCTGGTAGTAGCTGGTATTTCTTGCGCTATATGGACGCCAATAATACCACCGAGTTTGCCTCGCGCGAGAAGGTGAATTATTGGGGGCAAGTAGATTTGTATATGGGCGGCGCTGAGCACGGCACGGGACACTTGTTGTACGCTCGCTTCTGGACCAAAGTATTGTACGACTTGGGTTACATCGGATTCGATGAGCCGTTCAAAAAGATGATCAACCAAGGAATGATCTTGGGTCGAAGCAGCTTTGTGTATCGCATCAAAGACAGTCAGCAGTTCGTGTCTTTTGACAAAAAGGATCAATACGAAACTCAAGCATTACACGCGGATATTTCTTTAGTGGATAGCGACGTGTTAGATATAGAAGCATTTAAAAATTGGCTTCCTGAATACGCAAATGCCACGTTCATATTAAACGACGAAGGCAAATACATCTGCGGTACGGAGGTAGAAAAAATGTCGAAATCGAGGTACAACGTTCAAACACCAGACGAATTAGTAGAGAAGTTTGGTGCGGATACTTTGCGTTGTTACGAGATGTTTTTGGGCCCAGTAGAGCAAAGCAAACCGTGGGATACGAAAGGAATCAACGGCGTACACAACTTTTTACGTCGCTTCTGGAGACTGTTTCACGATGGGGAGAATCAAATGGCTGTTTCTGCTGAGGAAGCTACAAAAGCAGAGTTGAAAGTGCTTCATAAAACCATTAAGAAGGTAACCGATGATATGCAGCGTTTCTCTTGGAACACCGTGGTAAGTACCTTGATGATTGGTGTAAATGAATTGACCGATTTGAAGTGTAAAAAACAATCGGTACTCGAGCCGATGTTAGTGCTTCTTTCGCCTTACGCCCCTCACATGGCGGAGGAATTATGGGCTAAACTGGACCATGCGGAATCCATCACCACAGCACAGTGGCCGTTATTCAACGAGGCCCACTTGCAAGATGATGCCTTTGATTATCCGGTTTCTTTTAACGGCAAAACACGATTCAATATCAGTTTACCCGTTGATTTTACCCCACAGCAAATAGAGGCCGAAGTGCTTAAACACGAGCTTACACCGAAATACTTAGAAGGAAAGGATCCCAAGAAAATTATCGTAGTACCTAAGCGTATTGTAAACGTGGTGGTATAATTCTCGTGGTATTTCCCCTGCATGGGTTATCTTCGCTCCATGGTAACGTTGAGTGAATTTATCATGGAGCGTCAAGCCGACTTTCCTTATGCGTCGGGTGACTTGTCGCGCCTTTTAGCAGATATCGGTATTGCCTCTAAGATTATTAATCACAAGGTAAATAAAGCAGGCTTGCAAGATATTTTGGGTGCTGTGGGCACTACCAATATCCAAGGCGAAACCCAAATGAAGCTGGATGTTTATTCGGACCAAGCTTTGTTTAACGCTATTATGTGGGGCGGGCAAGTTTGCGGCGCAGCCAGCGAAGAGCAAGAAAATTATCAGGCATTCGATCAAGAGCACTGCCGCAAAGCCAAATACGTTATCCTTTTTGACCCCTTAGATGGCTCGTCGAATATCGACGTAAACGTGAGCATTGGTACCATTTTTTCCATTTTTAGAAGAAAAAGCAGCGTGGGTGATTTAGCCAATGTGAACGATTTTCTTCAGAAAGGAGCAGAACAAGTTGCTGCTGGTTATGTGATCTACGGATCGAGCACCATGTTGGTTTATACCACCGGACATGGCGTGAATGGGTTTACCCTTGAACCCAGTATTGGAGAGTTTTTTCTCTCCCATCCTGACATGAAGATTCCGGAGGAGGGCAAAATATTTAGCATCAATGAAGGACTGATGGAAAGCTGCAGCCCTGGTGTGCAGGCTTATATCAAGTGGTGTAAAGAAAAAGACAAAAACACTTCTCGTCCGTATTCTGCACGTTATATCGGCTCATTAGTGGCCGATTTTCATCGCAACTTGATCAAAGGGGGCATTTATATCTATCCCGGTACCGATTCTTCACCTGATGGAAAGTTGCGCTTACAATACGAGTGCAATCCGTTGGCCTTTTTGGTAGAGCAGGCTGGTGGCAAAGCTTCACATGGTAATGGCCGCATTATGGAAATTCAGCCTAAAACCCTGCATCAGCGCACCCCGCTCTTTATTGGATCCAAGAATATGGTAGAAAGGGCGGAGGCTTTTATTCGTGATATGGACACCGCAGAAGCCTGAGGAATGCCCATTTTAATTGAACTTAACGAATCGAAGGTTTCGCATACGAGGAGTACCATTATCTTTACCACCGAAAATTCATATTGTGAGCGACAGTCTCGTAATCATACCAACCTATAACGAAAAAGAAAACATCGAGCGCATGGTGCGCAAAGTGTTCTCTTTAAGCCATCCTTTTCATTTGCTAATAGTGGATGATGGATCGCCTGACGGTACTGCTGATATTGTCAAACGCTTACAAAGCGAATTTCCTCATCAGTTGCATCTTTTGCAGCGCCAAGGAAAATTGGGCCTCGGTACGGCCTACATTGCAGGATTCCGATGGGCTTTAGATCGTAACTACCAGTTCATCTTCGAAATGGACTGTGATTTCTCACATAACCCCGATGATCTCGTTCGTTTGCATCATGCGTGTGCAGTGGATGGTGCGGGCATGTCTGTGGGTTCACGCTATACCAAAGGTGGCGGAGTAGAAAATTGGCCTTGGCATCGCCTCCTCATCAGCTCGGGTGCGGGTATTTACGTGAATGTTGTCCTAGGCTTGGGTGTAAAAGACGCTACCGCTGGTTTCGTTTGCTACCGTCGCGAAGTGTTGGAAGCCATCGATCTCGATAGTATTAAGTTTATCGGATATGCCTTCCAGATTGAAATGAAATTCAATGCCAAACAACTTGGTTTTCGCATTCAAGAAGTGCCCATCAAATTCTCTGACCGCGAATTTGGAACGAGCAAAATGAGCATGAATATTTTTAATGAAGCTTTTGTGGGGGTGGTAAAAATGCGCCTACGCGGAGTAAAGCGCAAAGTCTAATGGATTCGAGGTGTCTTTGTTCTGCGTCGAAGTCATTGGTTTAACATAATGAAAGACATGAAGACACTCATCAAAAACGCAACTCTTGTAAATGAAATGTCCATCACGCTAAGTGATGTGCTCATCCACAATGATATGATCGATGCTGTGGCACCTGCGGGTACTATCAATGCCGCAGAAGCAGATCGCGTAATAGATGCTACAGGATTGCATTTGTTTCCCGGTGTAATTGATGATCAAGTGCATTTTCGTGAACCTGGTTTAACGCACAAGGGAGATTTATATACCGAACCTAAAGCGGCTGTGGCAGGTGGGGTTACGAGTTACATGGAAATGCCGAACACCAATCCGCCAGCCTTGACGGTGGAGTTGTTGGAAGAAAAATACAGCCGCGCACATGAAGTCTCATTGGCCAATTATTCGTTCTTCATGGGTACGAGTAATACCAACTTAGACGAAATAAAAAAGATCGATCCTACACAGGTGTGTGGCTTAAAAATATTCATGGGATCGAGCACGGGCAACTTGGTGGTGGATAACGAAGAGGCGTTAGAAGCTGTTTTCAAAGAAGTCAAAATGCTCATCGCTACACACTGTGAAGACGACCCGATGATCAAACAGAATATGGCGAAGTACCAAGCGGAATACGGCGATGATATTCCCGCTCAATTTCACCCGCTGATTCGAAGCGAAGAGGCCTGCTACAAATCCAGTAGCTATGCGGTTTCTTTGGCTAAAAAGTACGGCACGCGTCTGCATATTTTGCACATCAGTACGGCTAAAGAATTGGAGCTATTCCGAAACGATATTCCGCTGAAGGAAAAACACATTACAGCCGAAGCATGCATACATCACCTTTGGTTTAGCGAAGAAGATTATTTAACCCATGGAAACAACATCAAGTGGAATCCTGCGGTGAAAAAGGCTTCTGACCGAATGGCCATTCGGGAGGCGGTGAAAGACGGACGTATAGATGTGATCGCCACGGATCACGCCCCTCATACGAAAGAAGAAAAAGCACAACTATACGCGAAAGCCCCGTCGGGCGGGCCTCTCATTCAACATACATTAGTGGCTATGCTCGATATGTATCATCAAGGTGTTTTTTCCTTGGAATTGATCGCCGATAAAATGTCGCATAAAGTGGCTGAGCTTTTTGAGATCGACCGCCGCGGATATGTGCGTGAAGGTTACTACGCCGATTTGGTATTGGTAAACCTCAACGAGCCTTGGCAAGTCACCGAAAACAACTTATTGTATAAATGCCAATGGTCGCCATTTGAAGGGTACACGTTTCAATCGAAAGTGAAGCATACCTTTGTAAACGGACATCATGTTTACAACAATGGTCAATTCGATGAATCTAAAAAGGGACAACGTCTTACGTTCAATAGATAAGAATATGCGCAGAATTTTGATCGTAGGAATGGTATGGCTATTTGCAGCTTCGTGCGGCGATGATGGCTCTCCTCAACAACCATTGATGGATCAAGAATCGTTCACTCAATTGTTGCTCGAGGTGCGATTGGTGGAAGGTATGTACAGTATTCACTACCGAAATATTGATCAACAAGAAGGACAATTAGCTGATTATTTCAAGGTGGTTTTTGTCAAATATGGTGTTACCCGGGAGCAATTTGAACAAAGCTATAAAGCGTATAGTGCGGATGGTAACGCTATTCTAGAAATTGAAAAGGAAGTAGGGGAAAGGTTGTCAAAAATGCAGGCCGAAAATCAACAACAAATCTTGAAGGACAAATAGATTGGGCCCTTAGAGGCTTTTGAAAAAACGTCCAGCTTGATCTACCGCTTGTTGAATGGGCTGAAATTCGAAATCCAATTCACGGATCAGTTTGTCGTTGGTGTAGTGAAAACGCACCTGTGCATTTTTGGTGGTTTCTTTGGTAACGAGCGCTCTTTTTCCAGTCAATAATTCTTTCAAAAATTCCACGACACGCCCCATAAAAAGAAGTGTGGGTGTAGCTATGCGAGCTATTGGTTTTTTGCCCAAAGCAGTACCGATCATATTGAACACCTCATGCATACTCAAGCTTTCGCTAACTAAAATGTAGCGTTGACCACTTATTCTTTTCTGCACTAAATCCACCATGGAGCGGGCCACATCGGAGGCACTTACAAAGCCTGTTCCACCGGGAGGATAGGCTGGCAGACCCTCATTTATTTTGCTGAAAACATTCGTGCTACTGCGGTGGGGATCGCCAGGGCCTATGATAAATCCGGGGTTGACAATAACCGCCTGAAGGCCTTCCTGAATGCCTCGCCAAACTTCCATTTCAGAAAGGTATTTGGTGATGCCGTAATGCGTATTCAGTGAAGAATTTTCCCATTCGTTTTTTTCAGAAAGTGTTTGGCCGTCAACCGCACGACCAATGGCCGCTATGGAGCTTACATGACAAAGCTGAGGAGTATTTAATCCAATGCAAGCATTGACCACATTTGCGGTGCCTTCAATGTTGATTTTATACATCTCTTGGCGGTCTTTTCGGTGATAAGAAACAACGGCGGCGCAATGATAAACCACTTCGCACCCTTGCATGGCTTCTAGCAGAGAGGGAACATCCATCACGTCGCCTTCTACCCATTCAATTTGGCCAAACAAGTTGCTCGATTGATAAAAATCAAAGATGCGCTGTACCATCGCTTTGCTGGTTGATGAGCGATATAAGGCCCGTACCTGCTTTCCGCGAGAAAGCAGTTCCAGCATTACATGTGTACCCAATATGCCCGTAGAACCAGTTACCAATGAGATCATGCCGTAAAAGTAGTTCAAGAATGCACTTCTTAACCCTTACCCTTGTGTAAGAAATAGCTTAGGTATATTTGTCTATGGAGTTTTCGGAGCACATACAATCTATCTTGCGTATTCTACCCGATAAACCAGGTGTTTATCAGTATTTTGATGCAGAGGGAAATATCCTATATGTGGGAAAAGCCAAGGTGCTTAAAAATCGCGTAAGCTCCTATTTCACCAAACAGCGATTTGAAAGCGGCAAAACGACCATTTTGGTTCGAAAAATAGCCGATATCAAATACATCGTGGTGGAGAGTGAAATGGACGCCCTTTTACTCGAGAACTCCCTTATCAAAAAGTATAAGCCGCGCTATAATATTGCGCTGAAGGACGATAAAACCTACCCGAGTATTGTTATCAAAAACGAAGATTATCCGCGCGTTTTTGCTACCCGACAAATTATAAAAGACGGTTCCGAATACCACGGTCCCTTTGCTTCTGCGAAGAACATGCACACCGTGTTGGATTTGGTCAAAAAATTATATCCCATACGCACCTGCTCTCTGGCCTTAACGCCAAAGAACATTGAAGCAGGAAAATTTAAAGTGTGTTTGGAGTATCACTTGGGCAACTGCAAAGGCCCATGCGAAGGCCATCAATCGCTGGCGGACTATGATCAGAATGTAGATCAGATTCGTCGCATTATCAAAGGAAATTATGGTGAAGCCTTGCGCGAATTGCGGGCGCTGATGCAGCAATTGGTGGCGGAATACAAATTTGAAGATGCTCATTTTTTAAAAGAAAAAATTGAAGCACTCGAAAATTTCCAAACGAAGAGCACGGTGGTGAGTCCTACGATACACAACGTAGAAACCTTTGCCATTGCCTCTGATGAAACCGCGGGCTATGTGCATTACCTCAAGGTAAACAACGGTGTTATCGTCCAGAGTTACGCCATGGAGTTGAAGAAAAAAATGGACGAGACCGATGCGGAGCTTTTGGAATATGCCATCGTGGACATTCGCGATCGCTTCCAAAGCACCTCTAAAGAAGTGTTGGTGAATCATGAGTTGGAGCTCGAATTGCTCGGAGTAGAATTATTTATTCCACAGCGTGGCGACAAGCGCAAGCTACTGGAATTAGCGCAGCGCAATGCTACACACGGCATGATGGATGCGCACAAGCAACAAGCCTTTGTAGATCCGGAGCGCCACACCAATCGCATTTTGGAAACAGCGAAAAAGGATTTACACCTCAAAGAATTGCCCGTTCATATAGAATGTTTCGATAACTCGAACATACAAGGAACCAATCCCGTGAGTGCATGTGTGGTATTTAAAAATGCCAAGCCCAGCAAAGCCGACTACCGCAAATTCAATGTAAAAACTGTTGTGGGTCCTAATGACTTTGACACCATGAAAGAAGCGGTATATCGACGTTATCACCGCTTGTTGGAAGAAGAACAACCGTTGCCGCAGCTCATCATCATCGACGGCGGTAAAGGACAGTTGGGAGCGGCGATGGAGAGTTTGGCCAATCTTGGTATATATGGTCAAGTGGCGGTCATAGGCATTGCCAAGCGATTAGAAGAAATTTATTTCCCAGGCGATTCGCTACCATTATATCTCGACAAACGATCGGAAACCTTAAAGCTCATACAGCAATTGCGTGACGAAGCCCATCGCTTTGGACTATCGCATCACCGCGACCGCCGCAGTAAAGAAGCGCTTCGTTCGGAGATCACGGAAATACCAGGCGTTGGCTTCCGCACCACACAAGCACTTATCGTTCATTTCAAAACCATCGCCCGCATCAAATCCGCCACCCTCGAAGAACTCGAACAAGCCGTAAATAAAAAGATGGCGAAGATTGTTTGGGAATACTTTAATAAGGGTGCTGAGAATTTATAAGCGAGGAAGGTTTAATGATTAATGATTAGTGTTTTGTGGGGGTTGAGGTTGGGATTGAAAATCGCCCAGCTTTGTCAGCCTCGGCCTCAAGTCGGGGAACACGGATGCGGCGCGTGAAAGGATAAAGTTGTAAAATGATAAATTCCATGCATCGCATTCACATGAAATATTCATACGTAGTTTTCATACATAGTATTCACACGAAGTATTCATTGCGCGGGCAATCATTTTTCATCTTTAACTAAAAACGAAAAATGTGCCGCTTCGCTATGAATACTGCCGTGTGAATGCTTCGCGTGAAAGATAGTATCTTCGCTACAAAAGATATAAAATCGCTATTGTGAATCCTTTGCAAAATCGATGGTCGCGGGAGGCGGGAGTTTGTTAAATTTGTATCTCCACCGCATACCATCATTATGTCAGCAAAAGCTTCGCAGTCACAGAAATACATCAAGCGTCTTTGGCTTATTGGCCTGTCGCCTTGGATTCTTTTGGTTCTTATCTTCTTGGGTGCTGTGATCACCGGACTACCCAATGTAGAAACCTTGGCCAATCCGAAGATCAACCTCGCCACCGAAATCATTTCGTCTGACGGTAAGCTGCTCGGCGCATACTACAAGGAAAATCGCAGCGACGTTAAATACGACGAACTTCCACAACACCTTGTAGATGCGTTGATCGCCACGGAAGACGCGCGTTTCAGAAGCCACAGTGGTGTTGACTTTTGGAGTTTGTTTCGCGCGGTCGGCTCTTTTGGTCACGAAGGTGGTGGTAGTACTATTACCCAACAGCTCGCCAAACTTCAGTTTACCCGCAACTTCGACAAAGTAGGTATTGCTACTCGTGTATGGCAAAAATTCAAAGAGTGGATCATCGCTTGCCGCCTCGAACGCCTCTATACCAAAGATGAAATCATTGCACTTTATCTCAATCAATACGATTTCGTCAATCAAGCAGTTGGTATTAAATCAGCAGCACACATCTACTTCAATACTATTCCGGATTCGTTGAGCATCAGCCAAAGCGCCATGCTCGTGGGTATGCTTAAAAATGCTTCGCTTTTTAACCCAATCAAGCGCGACTCGCTCGTTACCAAACGCCGCGAAGTAGTGCTCAACCAAATGGTGAAGTATGGTTATTTGGACGAAGGCACTTACGATTCACTGCGCGTTCAAAAGCTAGGTCTCGACTATCAACGGGTGAGTCATGATGAAGGATTAGCTCCTTATTTCCGCGAAGTACTGCGCGGTAAGGTGGATGAAATTTTACAGGAAAAAGATGATAATGGAAATCTGAAACGAGCCAAAGCGGATGGTAGCGCTTATAACCTGTATGCAGATGGCTTAAAGATATACACCACCATCGATTCACGCATGCAAGCACATGCTGAACAAGCGGTGGAAGAACATTTGAAAAAGGAATTGCAGGCGGCATTCTTCAAAGATGTAGGCCGACGTAAAAAGGAAAACTATCCTTTCTATAACGGCATTGCTTCAGAAGACCGAGAGCGCATCATGAACGATGCCATCGAGGGAAGTGAGCGCTATCAAATTTTAACGGGTAAATTATGCCCCGACTGTAAGCGCCCCGCCTTTTACATTACCAGCGAATCAGAAGATGGTCATGAGCACTACCACTGCAGTGAAGACAAAGGCGGATGCGGTCATACGTGGGATAAGCTCGATAAAAAAGGTCTTGAAAAGAACTTCTTGACTCCTCTTCGCATGAAGGTGTATTCGCATAGCGGATACCGCGATACACTTATGTCTCCTTTGGATAGCATCAAATACCACAAAGCTATTCTCCATGCGAGCCTGATGTCAATAGAACCGACAACTGGTCATATTAAAGCATGGGTAGGTGGTATTGATTACAAGTATTTCAAGTTCGATAACGTCTATCAATCACGCCGTCAAGTGGGCTCTACGTTTAAGCCTTTGGTCTATGCCACTGCTTTGCGTTTGGGAAAACGTCCGTGTGATAAGTACTTCAATATGCGTACGTGTATTCCGTTGCCCACGGGAGGCCAATGGTGTCCTGATAATAGCGATGGTAAATACGGCGGAGAACTTACCTTGAGCGCGGCGTTGGCAGGTTCGGTGAATACCATTACAGCCGCTTTGGTAAAAGATTTTGGTCCGGAGACGGTTATTTCTTTGGCAAAAAAATGTGGTATAAAAAGTAAACTTCCTGCTGTACCAGCTATTGCGCTTGGCGTAGCCGAATTGTCGCTCTATGAAATGGTGGGGGCCAATGCGTCTTTCGTCAACAATGGTGTGTACATTGAACCGAGCTACGTTTTGCGTATCGAAGATAAAAACGGCAACGTGATTTACGAAGCGGATCCTGTTATAGAACAGGCCCTAGAACCCGCGGTAGCTTTTGAGTTGGTTCAAATGATGAAAGGGGTAGTGGACAGAGGTACGGCCCAACGCATTCGCGGTGGACGACCTTATGCGAATATTTCTGCACCGATGGCGGGTAAAACGGGTACTACACAAAATAACACCGACGGTTGGTTTATCGGATTAACACCCGACTTGGTAACGGGTGTTTGGGTAGGTGCCCAAGATCCTACAGTTCGTTTTGCGAGCACTGCGCTTGGTCAAGGGGCTAACACCGGATTGCCTATTTATGGGTATTACATGAACTATGTGTACAAAGACCCGCAACTGAAAGTTTCTAAATCCGATTTTAAAGCACCGGAAGGTTTTGATGCGACACGTTTCCAATGCGATGGAGGCGATCCATTCAACGATTCCGAATGGGGAGAAGGAGAACTCTTCTTCAACGGGGAGTCGGGAGGCGAACTATCAACTGATTCAATTTAATTTAATTCGAAAGATGCCATTTTCTAAGGTTGTAAAAAATGCCGAAGAGGCTTGTCAAGGAATCGAAAGCGGAATGACTTTGCTCATCGGAGGATTCGGGCTATGTGGAATTCCTGAAAACAGTATTTCTCAATTGGTAAAATTGGGAGTAAAAGAGTTGACCTGTATTTCGAATAATGCCGGGGTCGATGATTTTGGTTTAGGACTGCTTTTACAAGGAAAACAAATCAAAAAAATGATTTCTTCCTACGTTGGCGAAAACGAAGAGTTCGAACGTCAAATGCTCAGTGGTGAGTTAGATGTGGAATTGATACCACAAGGCACACTCGCTACCCGATGCTTAGCGGCCGGATATGGTATGCCTGCTATTTATACTCCCGCAGGTGTAGGCACAGAGGTAGCTATAGGCAAAGAAGTGCGCAACTTCGACGGGAAAGATTATCTCATGGAATATGCTTTCGATGCGGATTTTGCTATTGTGAAAGCGTGGAAAGGCGATACCATGGGCAACCTGATGTTTCGCGCCACTTCGCGCAACTTTAATCCTATGATGGCTATGGCGGGTAAAATTACCATCGCCGAGGTAGAAGAACTGGTGCCTGCGGGTGAATTGGACCCCAATCAAATTCACACTCCGTGTATTTATGTTCACCGCATCTTCCAGGGTGTTGATTATGAAAAACGAATAGAACAGCGCACTGTGCGTCAACGATAGTATATGCTACGCGACGCTAAGCAAGATACACCAGCGAAGGATGTCCATTTTTTTAACTTGGATGTTCTTCGCTTTTTTGCTGCTGCTGCAGTGGTTATTTATCACGGCTATAGCGCGTCTATCGGGTGGT
>Ga0315907_10007264_pt1 | contig 11583 bp, 9 predicted proteins | sample LakEriMetagenome_3_FD_203525 | JGI IMG/M metagenome (GOLD analysis project Ga0315907, IMG submission 203525) | Freshwater fungal communities from buoy surface, Lake Erie, Ohio, United States - Buoy 12 MA123 | ecosystem: Environmental > Aquatic > Freshwater > Lake > Lake biofilm | place: USA...
CTCGGCGGGGTAAGGGGGGCGGCTTCGAGGCATACAGACACTCTCCTTCGTAAGTCAGAGGGTGTCCACCAAACCGGGGCAACTCCAACTCCAACTCCAGTCTTCTCACCGGGAACCTCCGTGCCCACGCCACTTCCGGGCTGGACCGGAGCTGGTCGATGGGCCTCGGCCACAGCAGGTTTCACGATGACGCTGTCGCTGTCGATCACGACTGCCGCGTTAGCGGCGTGCTCGATGGCAAGGCCCAGATAGATGTCCGACTTCTCGTCCCATCGTTCGGCATAGGCGAAGGGGCCCGGGATTATCCCGCTTACTGAGGCCTGCACGGCCTTGATCAGAACCTCCTGGTTGTGCACCGGCTTCCAAAGCTGGCCACCAGATTCTTGTTTTCTCAACGGCTTACAGCGCCGATCAGCGTCCAAGGTGGCAGCCGATGCACAGTCAGATACTCGTGTCCCCGGGGGGCAGTTTCTGTTGTCGCTGGACACCGGGGCAACTCCAACTCCACTTCAACGCTGGTTGATATGATGGGCGAATACGCGGTCGGATGACCGGCGTTACCCAGAACAACGATCTGCAACCTAAGGCTGATTCTTGACGTCGCGAGATGGATCCAGGGGAGGCAGACCGCCACGGTCCAGTGGCTATTGGGCGGGCCCGCGGCGCAGATCAAGGAGGCGCTTCACCTTGTTGGCGGAGCCCAGGCCCGTCAGCGGGGCGAGGGTGCCGGGATCAACGATCTCGACCCCCACCCGCACGCCGAGATCCTTGTGCAAGGCGGCCGCGAGGTCGGCCCGCAGGGTGTCCGCATCGATGTCGGTCGACCGGCGCTCCGCCCTCACGACCAGGTCCTCGCGCCGGTCCAGCCCCTCGCCCACGAACCAGACCACGCACAGGAACTCCCCCGTGGCGCGCGCGTCGCGGGTGATCGACGGCTGACAGGCGAGCGGATAGACGTTCGTCCCCCGCAGTTTCACCATCTCGTCGCTGCGGCCGAGGAACGTCGACAGCTTCGTCGTGCACAGCCCGCAGGCGCAGGGCGCGCGGTCGTAGCCGATCATCAGGTCGCGCATGTTGAAGCGGACGATGGGTGGCACACTGCGGTGCAGACTGGTGGCCACTAGGTTGGCGCGGACACCGCGCCCGGCGGGTGTGCCGTCGTGCTCGTCCGCGAACTCGATGAAGACCGTGTCCTCGTTGACGTGCATCCGGTCCTTCGCCCGGCATTCGAAGGCGACGAGGCCGATCTCGTGGGTCCCGTAGTTGTCGAAGATCGGCGCGCCCCAAGCGGCCTCCAACCGGGCGCGAAGGTGTCCTTCGGTGTCGGGCCCTAGGAAGGAATGGATCTGCCGCGTGCGAAGCGTCCGGAGGTCGAGGCCCGTCTCCTGCGCCACCTGGGCGAGGCGGGCCAGGTACTCCCCGCGCGAGAACCAGGCGGTGGTGCCCCAAGCTGCCGCATACTCGAGTTGCCGCTCGCTCGGCGTCACCTGTCCGGCGCCCGTCGTCATCGGCACCGCGCCCAGCCAGTTCTGGATGCCCGAAAGGGCGCACCAGGCCGAGTTCGCCAGCGAGTTGGTGTAGGTGATCTGCACCACGTCGCCCGGCCGCGTGCCCTGGGCGTAGAGCGCCCGGGCGGTCTGGATCCCCTGCACTTCCATCGCCACGGCGTCGAACAGCGTGACGCGCGGCAGGCCGGTGGTGCCGCCGCTGGTCTGGATCTTCAGCGGTTGGCGGCCGAACCCTTCCGGCCCGAACGGGTGGTGGCTGCCGAAGGGCGGGTGCTCGGCGATCGCGGCCTTCAGGTCGTCGCTGTTGAAGGTGGGAATGCGCCCGCTGTCGTCGATGGAGCGGATGTCGCCTGGCTCCAGCCCCGCCGCCGTCCACCGCCGGCGATAGAAGGGAACCGCCCAGGCATCGGCGACCCGGGCCATGAACCGCCGGTCCTGGAGCGCGCGCAGTTCGTCGTCCGAGCACCGTGCGCTCCATGCCTCGAAGTGCGGAGGCGGGGGATAGTCGGCGATCAGGGCGTCCCAGTCGACGGACTTGCAGTAGTAGGGGATGGTGGGGGCGGCGGCGGTCATTCGTCCATCCCGCGGGAGGTGAGGATCTGGATCGGCACGACGACGGCGAGCAGGCCGGCGACCAGCAGCACGGATACCGCCGACGCGCCCGGAAGGTCGGGCAGGTCCCACTTGATCCACACGACCGACGCGGCGACCATGCTCCCGCTGGTCATCAGCATCAGCGGCGCGGTCAGGTCGCGGGCGCTGTGTGCTGCGACCCAAAGCCAGCCGTTCAGGATCTGTGAGCGCACCAGCGGCAGCACGACCCTGGTCAGCGTCGTCCAGGTGCCGGCTCCGCTGACCAGGGCGGCGTCGCCAAGCTCCTTGTGCAGCTGCGCGACGGCACCGGTCATCGTCCGCGCTCCGAAGGCGACGTAGACGCTGACGTGCGCCAGCACGATCAGCCAGATCGTGCCGTAAAGCGGGGTCGGGATGTAAAGGACGAGGAGCGCGATCACCACCACGATCGGCGGCACCGCCGCCGGTACGAAGGCGAGGAGGTCGATCAACCGGGCGAGCCGCCCCTGGGTGCGCACCGAGTGCCAGGCGACGACGAAGCCGAGCGCCATGACCGCCGTCGCGCTCACCAATGTGAGGATCACGGTGTTGGTCAGGCCGCGCAGGACCAGCGGCTCGTTCAGCACGCGGGCAAAGCCGGCGAGCGTCAACCGGTCGAGCGCCGCGAGGCTCGGCGCCTGATAGAAGGGCAGCAGGCTGGTCCAGCCGAGGATGAGGACCGGCGCGATCGAGACCAGCAGGTAGACGCACACCAGCCCGAGCGCCAACCACCGCCAGGGACCCAGCCGGACCCGGCCGGGCCGGAAGGCGCGACCGCCCACAACCTGGTAACGCTCGCCCTGCCGCTGGTAGCGGAAATAGAGCTGGATCAGCAGGGCGGCGAAGACGAGGAGCAGGACGCCCAGAGCGGCCGAGAGCCCGTAGTTCGGGATTCCCATGTCAGCCGATGACAGCAGGTAGACGCGCGTGCTGAACACCGGGATGCGTGCGGTCAGGCCGATGATGGCGGGCAGGTCGAAGGTCTGCACGACCGACATGAACAGGAAGATCGTGATCGACACGAGCCCGGGCTTGAGCAGCGGCAGCGTGACGTGGCGCGCCACGGCGACGCCTCCCGCGCCCGAGAGCCGGGCCGCGTTCTCCAGTTGCGGGTCCATGTTCCGCATCAGCCCGGCGATCATGACGAAGGCGGTCGGCGCCTGTGCCAAGCCGGTGATCACGATCAGCGCGCTCATGGAATAGAGCTCGAAGGAGAAGGCGCCGTCGGTTAGCCAGCGGGCGAGCACGTTCAGCGCGCCGTTGCCAGGGTTGATCAGCAGGATCCAGCCGAACCCGATGACCAGCGGCGGCACCGCCAGCCAGGACAGCAGCACGATGCGCACCGCCACCCGGCCCGGCATGTCCGTCCGCTCGGTCAGCCACGCCAGAACCAGCCCCACCGTGCCGGCGAAAGCGACCGTCCCCGTCGCGTAGACCAGCGTGTTGCGGACGAGGATCCCCGTGTCCGGCCGCGCGAACAGCTGGACGAAGTTGTCGAGGGTCAGGCGCGCCGTCTCGAACGGAAGGGTGCCGGCGGGCGCCAGGCCGGTGCGCACCAGCACGACCAGCGGCACCAGGACCAGCAACAGCAGGATCACCAGCAGGCCGGCTCCCAGGACGCCGCCCGCACGCGCGCCAGCCGCCCGCCCCGACACCCGCAGCCCGTGCGACGCCGCGGTCATGCGCCCGGCCCCGTCGCGGTTGCCGCCAGATCCGCCGCGGCACCGCGGGGCAGGACCATGAAGCGGCCGGGCCGCACCCGCACCGTCACCCGGGTTCCGGCCGGGCGCGCCTCGAAGGCGTCGGCCTGCACCCGCAGCACGGTTCCCCGGACATCCACCTCCAGTTCGCGGACGGTGCCCAGAAGGCTGTCGCGCGCCACGGTTCCGGCCAGCAGACCATCGGCGCCGTCGGTCGCGTCGCCTGCGGCCCCGTCGACGAGGTCGACCGCGTGCGGCCGCACGACGACGGTCACCGCCCCGCCCGGGGCCAAGTCCGCGTCATCGGCGACGGGCAGGTCGCCCACCGCGGTCGCCACCACGGTCCGGCCGTCGCGGCGCACCACCACCCCGTCCAGCACGTTGCCCTGTCCCATGAAGCCGGCCGCGAAGGCGTCGGCCGGACGGAAGTAGACCTCGTCCGGCGCCCCCAGGTGGACGATGCGCCCGGCGCGCATCAGCGCGATCCGGTCGGCCATGCCCATCGCCTCCACCTGGTCGTGGGTGACGAAGACGGCCGTGATCCCGAGCGACTTGACCAGTTGGCGGAGCTCGACCCGCATGGCGTCGCGCAGGCGGGCGTCGAGGTTGCTCAGGGGTTCGTCGAGGAGCAGCAGCCGCGGCTCCGCCACGATCGCGCGGGCCAACGCCACGCGCTGCTGCTGGCCGCCGCTGAGGTGCGGGGCGGGCCGTCCGGCGAAGTCGGCCAGCTTCACCACCGAAAGCGCGTCCATCACCCGCCGGCGCACGGTCGCCGCGTCCGGCCGCGGGACGGTCCCGTGGCGGAGCGGGAAGGCCACGTTCTCGAACACCGTCATGTGCGGCCAGATGGCGTAGGATTGGAAGACCATGCCGATGGCCCGGCGGTTCGCCGGCACGAAGACGCCGGTGTCGGCGTCGGACACCGCGCGGTCGCCGATCCGGATGCGCCCTTCGTCGGGCGTCTCAAGCCCGGCGATCGACTGGAGCAGCGTGGTCTTTCCGCAGCCGGACGGACCCAGCAGGGCGAACAGCTCCCCTTGCTCCACCGCGATCGAGACGCCGTCGAGGGCCCGCACCGGGGGGCCGCCCTGCCGGGCGGGAAAGGTCCGCCGCAGCGCTTCGACGACCAGCATCGCAGGCGCGGTCCGCTCGGGGGCGCGGTCGCCCATTCAGCGCGCCCCGGCCCCGGCCAGGAGGTCGGTGATCCGCTTGCGCAGAGGCTCGGCGGCGGCGATCTGTTCCAGCGACGCCGGCGTCAGGATCTTCGCCTCGGTCGCCTGCCGCTGCGCCGACACCATCTTCGCCAGCCGGTCCTCCGGATCACCGACCCGCGGGACGGATTCGAACCGGTTGGTGACGGCGGACCCCTCGGTCACCAGCCATGCGGCGAAAAGGCGTGCGGCGTTGGGGTTGGGCGCCGTCTCCGGCACGTAGACGTAGAGCGGATAGACGGGCACGTAGTCGGTGAACAGGCGGAACCGCTGCGGCTCGTTCGCCCGCGCCGCCCGGTCGGCGGAGTGGAAGGTGGTGACGCCCAGCGGCGCCTGCCCGACGGAAACAGCGCGGCTGACGGCTGGTGTCCCGCGTTCCAGCACCGGCCGGTTGTCCGCCAGCCGGCGCGCGATGTCGAAGGCCTGATCCGGGCCCAGAACGTGGGTCAGCGCCTCGTAGGGGATCAGGAACTGGGCGTTGGCGACGAAGCGCCCGCGCCACTTGGGATCGAGGAGGTCCAGCATCTTCGCCGGCACGTCCCTCTCCTCGATCATCTGCGGATTCCAGGCGATGCCGTAGGCGGCGTCCAGGATCGGCAGTGCCATGCCCTTCAGCTCCGCCATCACGCCGTCGACGATGGTGCCGATCGCCGGGAACTCGCGCCCGAAAACCTGCGCCCAGGGATAGGGCTTGAGGAGCTGGCGGTTGAGCAGGACCGAGACCTCCTCCGCCCCGCCGGACCCGATGACGTCGACCGACCCCCGCCCGCTCGCCGCCTCGGCGACGACGCGGGTCCCGGTCTGGACCGAGCTGACCGGCGTCCATTCCGCCTGGACATTCAGGCCGAAGCGGGCCTTGAACGCGTCGAACAGGGCCTTGTGGGTGTCCGGTCCGCCAGGGCTCGACACGCGGACGATCAGGTTCCCCTCGCGCCGCGCACCGTCAAGGACGGCGGCGAAGTCGGTCGCTGCAACGCGCGCCTGTCCGCGGGCGACGGCCGGCATCCAGAGGGCCGCGGCGGCGGCGGCGCCGGCCGCCAGGACCGACCGGCGGCCGAGCGGCGGAGATGCGTTCGTGGGGGTCATGGGGTGTCCTCCGCTCAAGTCCGCCCGTGGCGGTTCGTTGTCCGGCGCCGCGGTCGCGGTCACCGGTTCCGACGAGTGTATCCGTCGCATTCGATGATCGGCAGGTGCGTCCAGTTCGCGCCGTCGGGCAGCCGCAGCCAGGCGCCGGCGGCCAGCGCACCGCCGTCGACGTGGACGGTCGTTCCGGTGACCCACCCCGACAGCCGCTCGGAGGCGAGGTAGAGGACGGCACCCGCGCTGTCCGCCCCCTCGCCGAAGCGGCCGATGGGGAACCAGCGCCCGATGAAGTCGCGATTCTCCGGCGGTACCCGCGGGGTGGCGACGATCTGAGCGCTGTTGGTCGTCTCCGGCGCGACGGCGTTCACGCGGATCCCGTCGGGGCCGACCTCGACCGCGAGGCTCTGGGTGAAGCCGGTGATCGCCGTCTTGAAGGCGGCGTAGACCACCGTCAGCGGGATGCCGCGGAAGGCCTCGATGGTGGAGACGTTGACGATGCTGCCTCCGGCGCCGCCACGCCGGATAAGCGGCAGCGCAGCGCGGGTCACCCGGAACATGTGCAACAGGTTCACGGCGTAGAGCGCCTCCCACTCCGCGTCCGTCGTGTCCTCGAACCGCTTCTTGATGCCGAGATAGTCGCCGACGTTGTTGACGAGCACGTCGAGACGGCCGAATCGTCCGTCGACGTCCGAGACCAGCCGGCGGACGTCGGCCTCGGCCCGCACGTCCGCCTCCACCACCAACGCGTCAACCCCCGCCGCCGCCAGCGCCGCGCGCGCGTCGGCGGCGCGGGCCGGGTCGATCTCCGCCACCGCCACCCGCATGCTCGCCCGACCGAGCAGTTCGGCCGTGGCACGGCCGATCCCGGCGCCGCCCCCGGTGACCAGCGCCACCCTCCCCGCGAGGCCGAGGAGGTCGTCCGTACCGCCGCTCATGCTGTCCTCTCCCCGCCGGCGCCCCGAACCGCTGCGGCGTCCACCGCGGCCACCACCTCGGCCACCGCGCGGCGCACGTCGCCGCGCCGGTAGCCGAGCAGCCGCGTCTCCTCCGGGTCCGGCTCATAGGCCAGCACGCTGCCGCGTCCGGGGACGATGAAGGCGTCGGGCAGCGTGGGATGCTCGGCGTCCCGTTCCTCCAGCTGGCGGAGGCTTCCCGCAGCGTCGAATACCATCTGGAAGAAGTCGCGGAAGCGCAGGTTCTCGTCGCCGATCAGGTATGCGCGACCGGCCGCGCCCCGCAGCAGCGCCCCCTCGATCGCCTCCGTCAGCGACCGGACCGACATGTAGTTGGTGCCACCGGCAGGCGCAAAGTCGGGCAGGTCGGGCCGCTCCCCCCGCGCCCAGGCGACCAGCATCTCGTACCGGCGCGCGGCGACGCCGGGCATGACGCCGACGATCGAGGGGGGGTTCAGCGTGCATGCGGCGAAGCGGTCGTCGGCCAGCGCCCTCGCCCCGTCGTCCGCCAACTTGCGCGCCCGGACGTAGGCATCGGTGCCGGCCAGCACCGGCATCGCCTGGTGGTAGTAGCTGCCGAGCTGAACGAGGCGCCGCACGCCCGCGGCCTTGGCCCGGGCGGCGAAGGCCGGGACGCCTGCGATCTGCGTCCGGGTCCAGAAGTCGTCCGCGTCGGCGTCGCGCGGGATGTGTCGGATGTCGTTGCCGGCGGCGAACACCACCGCCTCGAACGCTGCCAGGTCGGACTGGGCGAAGCCGCCTTCCGCATAGTCGCCCACGAGCAGCGGGAAGGTCGCCATGGGCGTGCCGGCGGCCGGCGGCCGGCGCGCGCCCAGCACGATCCGGTGGCCCCGTGCAGCGAGGTGGACGGCCGCGTGGCCGCCGATCATTCCCGTTCCGCCGACGATGAGGATGTCCACGCCCAATCCCGCGCATTGCGTGCGATCAGCCATCGAAGCGGGTAAGGACGCGCCCGGCATCGTCCCGATGAACTAGGCGGTCCCGCCGTCCCGCCCCCGCGACAGGCGGACCGCCCGTTGGGGGCGGCTGACCCGGGGGCGGTCCGGTTCGGGCGTGGGGAGGGGCGCCACCTCCCGGAACTCGGCGAGCGACCGGGCTGCCAGCCACTGGTAGGCGCCAGCCCCGTCGTTGCGCCAGGAGATCGCCGCCGGGTCAAGGGTGCGGACGATGCGCGCCGGGTTGCCGGCAATCAGGCTACGCGGCGGGGCGCGCATGTCGGAACGCACCAGCGAAAGCGCCGCCACAAGGCACTCGCCACCGATCTCCGCGGTGTCCAGCAGAACCGCGTTCATGCCGATCAGCGCGTTTTCGCCCACGATCGCGCCATGCACCACCGCGCCGTGGCCGATGGTGGCCCCGCGGCCGATGACGCAATCCGAATCCGCGCCTGCATGGAACGTGCAGTTGTCCTGGACCGAGCTGTCGCCGACCAGAACGATCCGTCCGAAGTCGCCGCGCAGCGAAGCACCCGGGCCGATGTAGCAGCCCGGCCCGACCATGACGTCGCCGATCAGCGATGCGGTCGGATGCAGGAAGCTGGACGGGTGGAGGACCGGGACAAGCGTCTCGAAAGAGTAGCAGGGCAAGGGCGGCGCCTCCTCGGTCGCGTGCCGTCGTCAGGCGGCCTCTGGCCCCCGGGCGAAGGTCAGGTCGGGGCCGATCGGCCCGCCCAGCATGCGCGCTGCGACGCGCCGGCGGTGGAACGTGGTGTCGCCCCACCAGCCCGCGAGCGCCAGCGCCCGCTTGAGGTAAAGGTGCACGTCCACCTCCCAGGAATAGCCCATGGCCCCGTGCACCTGCACCGACGTCCGGCAGGCGAGGTCGGCCGCCGCCGCCGCCGCGAGCTTGGCGTGGGAGACCCGGGCACGGGACGCCGTGTCGAGGTCATGGCACACGGCGGCCGCCACATGCACCACGGGCCGTGCGAACTCGATCCGCACCTGGGCCTCGGCCAGCAGATGCTTGACCGCCTGATAAGATCCGATCGGCTTGCCGAACTGGCGCCGTTCCTTGGCATAGGCCGCGACCAGATCGACCGCCCGCTGGGCGATGCCGACCAGCTGCGCCGCCGCGAACACCGCACCCCGTTCGAAAGCGGCGTCGAAGGCCGGGCGGGCGATGTCCGGCCCGGCGACGGGCGGCCCCGCCGCGGCGGCGACGGCGAGGGCGGAAAGCCGGCGGAACGGGTCGATCCCCGGAAGCCGGACGAGACCGGCCGGTGGCGCGATCCGCGCCCCATCGGGACCGAGCGACAGCACCGCCCGCGCGCTCTCCGCGTCGGCCACGAAGGGATTGGCCGGGTGCGCGACCGTAAGCAGGGCGCCGCCTGACACGGCCTCCGCCAGCAGCGGGTCGTCGGCCGCAACCATGGCCGCCAGCAGGGGTACCGCGACGCCGGCGTGCTCGACGATCGGCTCGGGCAGGGCGGCGTGGCCGCATGCCTCCGCCACCAGCACGAAGTCGACCGGGTCAAGAGCGAGCCCGCCCGCTGCTTCGGGCGCCAGCAGGCCGCAAAGGCCCATCCCGGCGAGCGCCGCCCATCGGGCCGGCTCGGCGTCCGCACCCGATGCCATCGACCGGCGCAGATCCTCCGGCCGGCAGACGTCGCCCAGGAGGCGCCGCACCGCCTCCGCCGCCATCGTCTGCTCCTCGGTGAAGGTGAGATCCATCGTCGGTTCACCCACGTGGCAGGCCAAGCATCCGCTCGGCGATGATGTTCTTCTGGATCTCGTTCGACCCGGCGTAGATCGGCCCGGCCAGGGCGAAGAAGAAGCCGCCCAGCCAACGGAGGTCCTCGTCCGTGAGCCCGTGGCCCGCGGCCGTCAGTTCCGCCCGCGCGCCGAGGATCGAAAGGGCCGCGCGGTGCAGTGCCACGTCCAGTTCCGACCAGAAGATCTTGTTGGTCGATGCCTCGGCCCCGATCGTGCCACCAGCCCGCAGGCGGGACGCGGTCGCGTAGACCGAGATCGCGTAAGCGTCCGCATCCATGCAGGCGTCGAGTACCGCAGCCCCCAATCCCGGGTCTGCCCCCTGGCGGCGCCACAGGCCAGTAAGGCGCCGCGCCGCCACTTGGAACCGTGCCGGGCTGCGGAGCATCAGCCCGCGCTCGAAGCCTGCGGTGGCCATGCAGATTGACCAGCCCTCGCCGTCACCGCCCAGCCGGTTGAAGGCCGGGACGCGCACCTCCTCCAGGAAGATCTCGGCGAAGCCGGTCTCCCCGTCGATCTGCGCGATCGGCTGGACGCGCACGCCGGGCGCGTCGAGGGGGAAGAAGATCAGCGACAGGCCCTTGTGGCGCTCGGACGCCGGGTCGGAGCGGAAGAGGCCAAAGGCCCAGTCGGCGAACACCGCGCGCGAGGACCAGATCTTGTGCCCCGACAGGAGATAGTCGTCGCCGTCGCGGACGGCCTTCGACCGCACGGCGGCAAGGTCGCTGCCGGCCTGCGGCTCTGACCACGCCTGCGCCCACACCTCGTCGCCCGCCGCCATCGGTGGGAGGAAGCGGGCCTTCTGCTCCGGGGTGCCGTACTCCATCAGCGTGGGGCCGAGGAGGAAGATCCCGTTCTGGTTGACGCGCAGCGGCGCGCCGGCGCGCCAGTACTCCTCCTCGAAGATCAGCCAGCGGATGAGGTCAAGTCCACGCCCGCCGAAGCTCTCGGGCCAGGTCACCATGCCCCAGCGGCCGGCGTGGAGCGTTCGCTCCCACGCCCGGTGCGCCTCGAACCCCTCGCGCGACGCGTCGAACGAAGGCAGGGGGGCGGGCGGGATGTAGCGTTCCATCCACGCCCGAACCTCGGCCCGGAAGGCCAGCTCGGCCTCGGTGTAGGCGATCTCCACGGCGGCGCCCTCAGCCGGCGTCGTCGTCGCTGGCCTGCCGCTTGTTAGCGGCGGCCATTGAGCGGGCGTCCTGACCGCCCAGCGTGCTGCCGGTGGTCAGGTCGTTGTGGGCGTGCGCGAAGTGGTGCATGTGGTAGTGCGCGTCCATCGCCGTCCGCTTGCCCCGCAGGTCCTCGACGTGGTTGATCGCCTGCTTGGTCAGCCAAGCGCCCAGGCGCGGCTGCGCCGCCAGCTTTGCCGCGACCGCCTGCGTCTCCTCGACCAGCCGGTCGCGCGGGACGACACGGTTGACCATCCCGAACTGGTGGGCGCGCGCCGCCGGCATTCTCTCGCCCAGGAGCAGGAACTCCTTGGCGACGCGCGGCGGCAACTCGAACGCGTGGGCGAAGTACTCGACCCCCGGGATCCCCATGCGCACGACCGGATCCTGGAAGAAGGCGTCCTCGGCGGCCACGATCAGGTCGCACACCCAGGCCAGCATCAGGCCGCCGGCGATGCAGGCGCCCTGCACCGCGGCGACCGTCGGCTTGGGCGCGTCGCGCCAGCGCCGGCACATGCCGAGATAGACCTCCTGCTCGCGCGTGTAGAGCATCTCGGCACAGGGCTTGTTCGAATGGTCGGCGAACAGCAGGCGGCGCTCGAAGCTCTGCGCCACGTC
>Ga0315907_10007265_pt1 | contig 11581 bp, 8 predicted proteins | sample LakEriMetagenome_3_FD_203525 | JGI IMG/M metagenome (GOLD analysis project Ga0315907, IMG submission 203525) | Freshwater fungal communities from buoy surface, Lake Erie, Ohio, United States - Buoy 12 MA123 | ecosystem: Environmental > Aquatic > Freshwater > Lake > Lake biofilm | place: USA...
CATGGTCCAACGGCTTCAGGCCGCCGAGGCCACGTTTCAGGATCCGGATCAGCCGGTGGTGGCCTGGGGCTTTGACCCGATCTATTTCGGCGAGCAACGGGTGAATCGTCATGACCTGGATCGGGTCAGCACCCGGCGTGCCGTTGCGGTCATGCATGCCAGCGGACACATCACGAATGCCAACACGAAGGCGCTCGAGCTGGCCGGGTACATGCATACCGACCACGACCATCCGGGCATCCTGCTGGGCGCCGACAAGCTGCCCGATGGCGAACTGCGCAGCCCGGACGCCATGACCCCGGTCCTGATCAAGGTGGGCGCGGGCAAGGGCGTGGCATCCGCCGATGAAGCCGGCATGCGCGCCTTTTCCAAGCTAGCGGTGCGCTGCGGCGTGACCACTGCCACCGATCTGGCCACACCCATCCCGGATGAAGCCGTGCAGGCGCTCCTGCGCCTGACCGCCGAAGACGACTACGCAGTGCGGCTCGTGCCCGCCATGCATGTACGCGGGCAGACCGTGGAGCAGGCGATCGAACGGGCCCGTTCATTGCGCGAGCGTTCGACCGACCGGCTGCGCATGGGTCGCATCAAGGCGCATGCAGACGGTTCAATCCAGGGGTTTTCGGCGCGCCTTCGCTGGCCTGGCTACTACAACGGCGCCCCGCAGGGTCTGTGGTACGTGGAGCCGGAATATCTGCTCAGGGTCTATACCGAAGCGCTTGCAGCAGGGCTGCAGATGCACACGCACACCAACGGCGATGCGGCTATCGACCTGGCGATTGACTGCACGCAGGCAGCGCTGCGTGCGCATCCCTCGCCTGACCATCGCTTCACGCTGCAGCACTGTCAGCTTGCCGACCGCGCGCAAATGCGGCGCATGAAGCAACTCGGCATGTGCGCCAACTTCTTTGCCAATCACCACTTCTACTGGGGTGACGCGCATTACGCCATGACGCTGGGGCCAGACCGCGCCGAGCGCATGAACCCCTGTGCGTCGGCAACCGAGATCGGTCTGCCCTGGACCATCCATTCGGATGCGCCGGTCACGCCCATGGGCCCCTTGCATGTGGCCTGGTGTGCGGTGAACCGACGCACCGCCAGCGGCCGACTGCTGGGCGCACATGAGCGCATCAGCGTGGAGCAGGCTTTGCACGCGATCACCCTGGGCGCGGCCTATACGCTGCACCTGGATGGCGAAGTGGGCTCGATCGAATGCGGTAAACACGCTGACTTTGCCGTGCTCGATGAAGACCCGCTGACGGTTGCACCCGAGCGGCTCAAGGACATTGCAGTGTGGGGTACCGTGCACGGCGGCCGCGTGTTTGCAGCGAGCACTCTCTGAGGAGAAACGCATCATGACTCGAACGACTGAACCTCAATCAAGCGACATCCTGCGTCGACGCCTGCTGCAGAGCGGCCTCGCGGTCACTGCAGCAAGCGCGCTGGGCACTGCGCAGTTTGCATTCGCACAAGGCACACCCGTGCGCGGCGGGCAACTCATCGTCGGGTCGCCGGGCCGCCCCAGGCACTTCAACCCGGCGTTGCAGTCGGGCTCGCCGATGATGCCGGCCGCGCAACTCTTCGCTTCGCCGCTGCTGATCGATCGGAAGTGGCAGCCTAAGCCTTACCTGGCCGAGCGCTGGTCGGTGTCGGACGATTCGCGCAGCATCACACTGCATCTGCGCAAGGACGCGCGCTTTCATGACGGCCGACCGATCACTTCAGAGGATGTGGAGTTTTCGGTGGAAGCGGTGCGCGATCACCACCCCTTCAAGGGCATGTTTGCACCGGTCAATGCAGTGACCCTGCCCGACAAGCACACCGCGATCGTGCGCCTGAAAGAACCGCACCCGGCGCTGCAGCTGGCCATGACGACTGTGTTTGTGCCGATCCTGCCCAAGCACATTTATGGCGACGGCACGCCGCTGCCTACGCATCCGCGCAATGTGAACAACGTGGTCGGCTCCGGCCCCTTCAAGCTGGTCGAGTTCAAGCCGGGCGAGCACGTGATCATGCAGCGCTTCGATCAGTTCTTCCTGAAGGACCTGCCCTACGTCGATCGGCTGGTGTTCCGCGAATACAAGGACTCGGCCAGCCTGGTGCTGGGCTTCGAGCGCGGTGAGGTCGACGTGGTGCCCTTCATGAACGACCCGCGCGAAATTGCGCGGGTGCGCAAGGTGGCCGGGGCCACGGTCATTGATGACTTCGTGCCAGGCGTAGGCGCGCTGGTCTGGCTCGCGTTCAACACCAAAAGCCCGAAGCTTGCCGACAAGCGCGTGCGTCAGGCCATCTCTTACGCCATTGATCGCGATTTCGTGGTCAAGAACCTGTCCACTGGCGCACAGCGCGTGTCCACCGGGCCGCTGCACAGCGGCAGCCCGTTTTACAGCGCAGACGTCGAGAAGTACGCGTTCAATCTGGCGAAGGCAGGTGCCCTGCTGGATGCCGCAGGGCTCAAGGCCGGCGCCGACGGCAAACGACTGGCGCTGACCTGCGACAGCGTGAGTTCAGGCGACCAGCGCACACTGGCCGAGTACCTGCGCCCGGCCTTATCGAAAATCGGCATCGATCTGACCGTGCGCTTTGCGCCCGACTTTCCCACCTGGGCGCGCCGGGTAGGCGAGCATGACTTCGAGCTCACCACCGACTCGGTCTGGAACTGGGGCGATCCGGTGATTGGCGTGCATCGCACGTACCAGACCTCGAACATTCGCAAGGGCGTGATCTGGTCCAACACACAGCAATACTCCAACGCGAAGGTCGATGACCTGATGGCCCGTGCAGGCGTGGAGCGGGACCAGGCTGTGCGAAAGAAGCTGTATGCCGAGATGCAGAAGATCGTGGTTGATGACTGCCCGATCGCCTTCGTGTTCGAGACCGGCTACAGCGGGGCATTCGGGCCGAATGTCACCAACCTGGACTTTGGCGTGTGGGGGCCCCTGGCGCCCCTGCACACGACGGGTCTGAAGAAAGCCTGATCGCAGCAAACATCGCGGGCACCTGAGTCGGGTGCCCGCGGCGTCAATCAATCAGAGCACGGCTTCAACCAGATAGGGGCCCTTGGACGCCAGGCCGCGCGAAAGTTCGCGCGCCAGGCTGCCCAGGTCGGTTGCCCGCCCTGATTCCACGCCCATCGAACGGGCCATGCCAACGAAATCCATCGTGGGATTGTCGAGGTTGAGCATGTGGTTGGCACGCGGGCCCGGCGTGCCCGCACCCACGCCGGCAAACTCACCCTGCAGGATGCGGTAGGCCCGATTCGCAAAGATCAGCACCGTGATGTCCAGCCCTTCGCGGGCCATGGTCCAGAGCGACTGGATGGTGTACATCGCGCTGCCGTCACCTTCCAGTACGAGGACCTTGCGGTCAGGCGCTGCGATCGCCGCACCGATGGCCGTGGGCAGCCCGAACCCGATGGCCCCGCCACAGGAGGTGAGGAAGTCGTGCGGTGCGGCAGTGGCCGTGACACCACCCAGCGCACGCCCTCCGGTGACCGACTCATCGACGACGATGGCCTGCTCGGGAATGAGTGCAGCGATCACCTGGCCGATGCCCTCCAATGTGAGGGGTCCGTCGGGCAGCGCGGGGCGCTGCAAGGCCGAGACGCCTTTGGGTGCCGTGCCACGCGCACCCACCGCTTCAGCCAGCGCGGCCAGCGTGCCGTCGAGGTCGTGGTCAGGCTGCGCCACCTGCAACAGCCGGCTGCCCGGGGGCGACTGACGCCCGGGCTTGTCGGGATAGGCGAAGAACGACACCGGCTCGGTACAGCCCACCATGAGGATGTTGCGAAAGGGCTTGAGCACGCCCATGGCAGCGTCGGGCACGTACGGAATGCGCGGTGCATTCACACGGCCAGCGCCCCGCTGGATGCGGGCCATGGGAAACTCGGACATCAGCTCGCAGCCGGTGGCCGCAGCAATGCGCCCGGCCATGGCCAACGCGCCTTCCTGGCAGGCGACACCGCCCAGCAGCAGCAGGGTGGGCTCGCCTGAGCGCAGCACGGCCGCAGCCGCCTCGATGGACGCGAGGTCGGGCGCACGGCGTGCCAGGCGAGGTGCACGCCCTGTGGACGCCTGCTGCGCAGCAGGAACCTCGTTCCAGGCGCAATCGGCCGGCAGCACCAGCGAGGCAATCCGGCCCGGGGGCGTAGCGGCTGCCTGAACCGCAGCACGGGTGGACGCCTGTACGCCCATGGATGAACCGATGGTGTGCACCCAGTGGGACATGGGGCGGGCGACGCCTTCGATGTCTGAGGTAAGCGGTGCATTGAGCGCGATGTGCGCGGTGCCATGCTCGCCGATCACGTTCACGATGCCCGAGCGCGCCTTCTTGGCGTTGTGCAGATTGGCCAGACCATTGGCCAGGCCCGGCCCCAGATGCAGCAAAGTGGAAGCCGGTTTCTGGGACATTCGCCAGTAGCCATCTGCCGCACCAGTCACGACACCTTCGAACAGACCCAGCACACACCGCATGCCTTCGATGCGGTCCAGCGCCGCCACGAAATGCATCTCAGAGGTGCCCGGATTGGTGAAACAGACCTCGACGCCTTCATCGAGCAATGTGCGGACCAGGCTTTCTGCGCCGTTCATGGTGTCTCCCGTTGTGTGTTCTTGGTGAGCGTCCTACGCATTCTATCGGACTCCCCCTGCAGGGCTCGGGCGGCTTAGCCGGAAGAATCAGACGTGGCTGGATCGCTGGTCGACTGGTCTGACCAGGTCCTGCCGACACACGGTCTGTTCCCCCTTACCCCGCTCGTTGGAGCTCATCATGAATCCATGCTTTCGCGTCCGCGTTCGTACCCTGGGCGCCCTTGGCCTGACTGTCCTGCTCGTCGCCTGCGGTGGTGGTGGCGGTGGGGGCACCGAGAATCCCAGAGGCATCGTCGGGGAGGCTGCCGCCAATCCGACTCTGAGCAGCTTCTCCAGAGCGCTGAGCTATGCCAGCAACAACCATGATCTGGTCAACACCCTCTCGGGCCCGGGCAGCTTCACGGTCTTTGCACCTAACAACGCCGCATTCAATGCGCTGGCGGTGGAATTGCTGGGCCCGGGCAAGACGGTGAACGACCTGCTGGTCCCTGGCAACGAAGCGTTCATGCGCTCGGTGCTGCAGTACCACGTGCTGGCCACCCGGCTGGTGAAGTCAGGCATGCAGCTTGGCAGGAGCATCGAGCCGATTCTGGGGAACAATGCATTCTTCAAAATCGATTCACTCAACGGTTCGGCGGTGCTGTTTGACGGACGTCGACGCGCATCCGGCATCGAGACCTCGGACATCGACACCTCGAACGGCGTGATCCACATCGTCACGAAGCTGATGCTTCCAGCGAATCAATCCATCATGGAGCATGTGGAGGATCAGCCTGAACTGTCGAGCCTGGTTGCAGCGCTGCGCTTGGCCAGCGACAACGACGATCTGATCCAGCTGCTGCTGCAGTCCGGTCGATACACCTTGTTTGCACCGACCAATGCAGCCTTCGATGCACTGGCTGTTGAATCGCTGGGCGCGGGCCGCACCGCAGCCGATCTGCTGGTGCCGGCCAACAAGGCGCTGGTGCGCAAGGTCCTGCAATACCATGTGTTGGGCAACCGCCTGCTGCGCGCAGAGCTGCCGTCAGGTCAGCCTCTGGATCCGTTGCTGGCCGGCAATGAAAGCTTTACTGTCACTGTTCGCGATGGTGCAACAACGATCACCGATGCGCGCAATCGCATCGCCAGCCTCGCGACTGCTTCGACCACTGAACTGTTCGCGAACAACGGCGTAGTGCACCTGGTGAACACGGTCCTGCTGCCACCGCAGTGAATGCACGCAGTGAACGCCCGCACGGGGCGGGCCAGGCAGCCGGCTGCGATCAGCGTGCCGCCAGTTTGCCGAGCAAAGCCTTTTGCGCGTTCACGGAACGCGAGCCGCGCGGCACACGACGGGTGTAGCCGCCCTCGGAATCCATCACCCAGCCCGATGTGTTGTCCCTCAGATGGACTGCAATGCCTTCGGACAGCACCCGTGCTTTCAGACGGCGATCACGAACCGGGAAGGCCACTTCGACGCGGCGGAACAGGTTGCGGCGCATCCAGTCGGCGGACGCTAGCCAGACTTCGTCGGCGCCATCGGCATGGAAGTGATAGATGCGGCTGTGCTCAAGGAAGCGACCGATCATGGAGCGCACGCGGATGGTTTCAGACAGCCCCGGCACACCCGGGCGCAGCGCGCACACACCGCGCACGATCAGGTCGATCTTCACACCGGCCTGGCTGGCCTGGTACAGGGCATCGATGACCCGCGGCTCAAGCAGCGCATTGACCTTTGCAGCGATATAGGCCTTGCGCCCGGCGCGGGCAATATCTGCCTCGCGCGCGATCGCTTGCAGCACATGCTCAGCCAGCGTGAAAGGCGCCTGCAGCAGGCTCTTCAGTTCGGTCAACCTTCCGGTGCCTGTCAGACGGCGGAACACTTCGTGCACATCGGCGCAAATGTCGGGGTCGGCCGTGAACATGCCGAAGTCTTCGTACAGGCGCGCGGTACGTGGATGGTAGTTGCCGGTGCCCAGATGCGCATAGCGGCGGATCACGCCTGCTTCGCGGCGCATGATCAATGCCAGCTTGGCATGGGTCTTGTGCCCGACCACGCCGTACACCACATGCGCACCCGCTTGCTCCAGACGCGAGGCCCAATTGATGTTGGCTTCTTCATCAAATCGGGCCATGAGCTCAAGCACGACCGTGACTTCCTTGCCTGCACGCGCAGCCGCCACCAGCGACTCCATGAGGACAGAGTCTGCGCCAGTGCGATAGATGGTCTGCTTGATGGCCACCACCTGCGGATCGACCGCGGCGCTGCGCAGGAAATCCATGACCGGCGCGAAGGACTGGTACGGGTGATGCAACAGGATGTCCTGGCGGGCGATCGCACTGAACAGATCGCGACCGCTCAGCCCGGCCGCCAGGCCAGGCTCGAACGGAGGAAACTTCAGTTCGGGGCGATCGACCAGGTCGATCAGCTGCTGCAGGCGCACCAGGTTGACGGGCCCTTCGACGCGATAACAGTCCTGCTCACCCAGATCGAACTGGCGGCGCAGCATCTGCAGCACGCCATCGCCCATGGCTGATGACACCTCGAGCCGGACTTCATCACCGTACTGTCGCTGGGTGAGCTCGACGTGCAAGGCCTCCCGCAGGTCGGTCACATCGTCCTCATCCACGAAGAGCTCGCTGTTGCGCGTGACGCGGAACTGATTGACCGAACGGACCGTCAGACCCGGAAAGAGCCGATCGACAAATCCGCCCACGACCGATGTGAGCAGCATGACGCCGTGAGGCGCGCCAGCCACCTGCGGCGGCACGGCAATCACGCGCGGCAGCATGCGCGGCGCCTGCACGATGGCGATCCCGGCCTCGCGCCCGAACGCATCAGTGCCTTCGAGCTCAATAACGAAATTCAGGCTCTTGTTGAGGATGCGCGGAAACGGGTGCGCCGGGTCGAGTGCGATCGGCGTGAGCAAGGGCTCGATGTCGCGCATGAACACCTGCTCGGCCCACGCGCGCTGCGCCTCGTTCCAGTCCTGGCTCATGAGGATCAGGATGCCTTCGCGCGCAAGCAACGGGATGAGCGTGCCATTGAGTAACCGATACTGACGGGCGACCAGACGACGGGCGCGCTGGGCGACCGCCTGCAGGGCCTCGGTCACCGGCCCGGAATCAATCTGGGCTGAGGGGTCGACCCGTATCAGTTCCTTGAGTTCAGCCACGCGCACCTCGAAGAGCTCATCGAGGTTATTGCTCACGATCGTGAGGTAGCGCAAGCGTTCGAGCAGAGGTGTGGCGTCCTCTTCAGCCAGCGAAAGCACGCGCTCGTTGAATGCCAGCAGCCCCAGTTCACGGTTGAGCAGGCGCGGCGCAGAATCCGGCAAGCCGGCTGGAACGTTTGAGGCAGACATCCGATCGATTCTCCATGCGCCGGATGACGAAAGCATGACGGCGAAGACCGTGCGCACGACCCTCGTGCAGGCTGGGCGTACTCCGAAGTGCGGCGGGTTCACCCACGTTGACCGCGGTCTTGCGCAACCGGCCCAGGGGAGCGGGTGATTCTGCGGCAAAATGTCGGTTTGCGTTTCAGTCTTGCGCGAGTCGCGCCCGACTCTCCCCCCGTTCCAGTCTGTATAGCCGCCGCTCCGTGCCCACCTCCCCGCCCCCACTGATCGCCGCAGTTGACCTCGGCTCCAACAGTTTTCGACTGCTGATCGGACGCATCGAATCCACGCCGGTCGGCGAGCAGATCCGCCCCCTGGACCAGATCAAGGAAACGGTGCGTCTGGCCTCGGGGCTGGGCGAAGGCGGACGGCTCTCGCAGCCGGCACAAGACCGCGCACTGGCCGCACTGCAACGCTTCGGTGAACGACTGCGTGCGTTCGCACCCGATACAGTCAGAGCGGTGGCCACCAATACCTTTCGTGTGGCCACGGATGCGCGAGCCTTTCTGGAGCGCTCGCAAGATGCGCTGGGCTTTCCGATTGAGGTGATTGCCGGGCGCGAGGAAGCACGGCTGATTTACCTGGGTGCGGCGCACACGCTGCCCGCAGATGGCCGCACGCGGCTGGTTGTGGACATCGGCGGAGGCTCCACCGAATGCATCGTGGGGACCGACTATGACAGCACACTGCTTGAATCGGTCCCGCTGGGATGCGTGAGTCTGACTCAACGGCATTTTGCGGACGGTCGCGTCGATCGGGCCGGCGTGGAGCACGCACGGCTGGTCTGCCGCGAGGCGCTTGAACCGCTGTCGCAGCGCTACCGCGATGCAGGCTGGACGGTCGCCATTGGCACATCAGGCACCGCGAAAAGCCTGTGGCAGATTGCGCAGGCCGATTTCGGTGAGTCCGTCCTCACCCGTGAGGCACTCTCGCGCATTGAAGCCGCCTTGCTCAAGGCGGGCCATGTGGATCGCATGACCCTGAGCGGGCTCAAGGCTGATCGCCGCCCTGTGCTGCCGGGCGGCCTGGCCATGATGAGTGCGATCTTTGAAGAGTTCGGTATCGAATCGCTGGACTACTGCGACGGCGCGCTGCGCGAAGGGGTGCTGTACGACCTGCTGGGACGTTCGGCGGGCGCCGACATGCGCAGCATCACGGTGGCACGCGTCAGCCGACGCTACGGCATTGACGATGCCCACGGTCAGGCGCTGGCGGCGCTGTCCAGCGAACTCTATCGCCAGGCCTGTCGCAGTGCACCGGACGACGTGACCCGCGAGGCGCGTCTGCTGTCATGGGCAGCACAGCTCAGCGAAATTGGCATGTCGATCTCGCATGTCGATCATCACAAGCATGGCAGCTACATCCTGAGTCACTGCGATATGCCCGGCTTTTCCGAGCACGAACAGGCGGTCATTTCGGAGATCGTCCTGGGTCAGACCGGTGGTCTGACCAAGATGCGCGCCCGGATGGTCGACGATAACGACTGGTTGCGCGTGCTGTGCATGCGGCTTGCGGTCATCTTGCTGCGCCGGCGCGATGGTCAGCGTCCACCGCAGATGCGCCTGAAGCTCAAGAGCTCGGGCGCGCGGGTCGAACTGCCGCGTGAATGGATCGACACGCATCCGCTGACACACCAGTCTCTGGAACAGGAATCGGCGGAATGGTCGCGTGCCGGCCCCTGGCCGCTGCACTATCAGCCAGCGCTCACGATCCGTTCGTAGCGGGCAAGCAGCTGTTCTTGGGTTTCAACGCGCCGCGGATCATTCGGAATGCACTCGACCGGACACACCTGGCGGCATTGCGGCTCGCTGAAGTGGCCCACGCATTCGGTGCAGCGCTCAGGATCGATGACGTAAATCTCCGGCCCCATCGAGATGGCATCGTTCGGGCATTCGGGCTCGCACACATCGCAATTGATGCATGCGTCGGTGATCATCAGGGCCATGGCAAGTCTGCGCGCGTGAGACGCCCTGGTATCAGCTGCCGGCCGCCGCTTTGCGCTGGGCCACCTTGCGCAGCAGGTGAGGCACGACCGTGGGCGGCACGAATCGACTGATGTCGCCACCGAACATGGCGATCTCGCGCACCAGGGTCCCCGAGATGAAGATGTGATCTTCGGTGGGCGTCATGAAGATGGTTTCGGCCTCGGGCATAAGGTGCTTGTTCAGGCCGGACATCTGGAACTCGTACTCGAAGTCGGCCAGTGTGCGCACACCGCGCACGATCACCGTGGCGCCTTGATTGCGCACGAAATCACGCAGCAGGCCGTTGAATCCGACCACCTTCACATTCGGATAAGGCGCCAGCGCCTCACGTGCAATCTCCAGCCGCTCTTCGTGGGAGAAGATCGGGTTTTTCGACTTGCTCTCCGAAATGCCGAGGATGGCCTGATCGAAGATGCGCGAGGCCCGCCGCATGATGTCCTCATGACCTGCCGTCAATGGGTCGAAGGTTCCGGGGTACACGGCAATGGCCATCAGTCAGGCTCCTGGAGGGGGCGAGGCGGGCGCCGCACCGGGCACAGGCACGGCGGTGCGGGTATCAAGCAGCAGATGATAATGGACCTGTCCAGCCTTGCCGGCGCGATGCAGGATCAGATTCGGGTAATGGGCAAGCGGTGGTGCATCGGGCGCAAGCGGCTGCGCAGTTTCCACATAGACCCTGCCACCAGGCGCCAGCACACGCGCCACCTCCGGAAGCACACGGTTCAATGCATCCGACTGAAAAGGCGGATCGAGCAGGACCAGGTCAAAGCGTTGCGTGCAGCGGGCCAACCAACCCGAGGACTCGGCCTGCACGATGTCGATCATGTCGGCGTGCAGCCGCTCGCGCAACCGGTGCAATGCGCTGACCGCCCGCGCCTCGCGCTCGACCAGCACGACGCGCGCGGCGCCACGCGAGGCAGCCTCCAGTCCCAGCGCACCCGTCCCCGCGAAGAGGTCGAGGCACTGCCAGCCGGTGAGGTCCTGGCCCAGCCAGTTGAAAAGGGTCTCCCGCACGCGGTCAGGCGTGGGTCGCAGCCCCGGGACCTCGGGGACCGGGATGGGCGTGCGCTTCCAGGTACCGCCGATGATCCGCAGGCGTGCGGGCGGCGCGGGGCGCGACGACTGAGTGCGCGGGTCGGTACTGCGCGGCTCAGTACGCATCTGAGTACGCAACTGAGTACGCACCTCAGGGCGTGGCTTCACCGGCTCCCACGATCACCGTGACCAGTTGCTTCGGGTTGATACGCCGGGAGAAAGCTTCGCGCACCTGTGCTGAGGTGACCCGTTCGACCTGCTCGGTCCAGCGGTCAAGGTAATCGAGCGGCAACCCGTACCAGCCGATCAGGGCAAGGTTACCCAGAATCTTGCCGTTGGAATCGATGCGCAATGCAAACCCACCAACCAGATTCTGTTTGGCCGCAGTGAGTTCAGCCTCGGTGGGGCCATCGGCCACAAACCCGGCCAGGGTGTCGCGCACCACCGCCAGCGCCTGATCCGTCTGCGCTTTTTGCGTCTGCAGCGACACCACGAACGGCCCGGGCTGCATCAGCGGGGTGAAGCCTGAACCAACGCTGTAGGACAGGCCGCGCTTTTCACGGACCTCAGTGGTCAGCCGCGACACGAAACCCCC
>Ga0315907_10007266_pt1 | contig 11580 bp, 10 predicted proteins | sample LakEriMetagenome_3_FD_203525 | JGI IMG/M metagenome (GOLD analysis project Ga0315907, IMG submission 203525) | Freshwater fungal communities from buoy surface, Lake Erie, Ohio, United States - Buoy 12 MA123 | ecosystem: Environmental > Aquatic > Freshwater > Lake > Lake biofilm | place: USA...
CAGTTGCCTTTTACGGATCGATGGAAGACATTTCTGGAATACGTAGTGGCCAAAATCACGCGCCCACTGCCACCTTGGCTACCGTCAGCCCAACTTACAGCGGCAGGGTAACTGCCGGATTTAGGGTTATTCGTGCTATTCACTACGGAGCCATAAGCGCCAGTTGCACCACGTCGCTTGTCACCGCCGGAAAACGGGATAAGGGCCGGCGTCGATTGTCGATAGTGGCGGTAGTCGTCGCCGAGATGGTCGACGAGGTCTTTCTCCTCAAATCGGATCGCCACGAGGATATAAGCGGTGGTCATGACTGCAAATAGAAAGTGTGCCGTGCCCATCGTTGGCGTTGCCCAGAAAATGAGCAGCCAGCCGACATAGATTGGATGCCGGACCAAGCGATATGGCCCCGGCGTCTTGAACGCCAGATGGCGATACGGGCGATCTACCAATTGCAGCCAAACCTGCCGCAGCCCAAACAGATCGAAGTGGTCGATAAAAAACGTTGATGCGAGCAGCAACAACCAGCCCAGCGCGTAGACAACATATACCGCGATTGCCGCAGTCCCGTCAAAGGCCCATAGGTTGCCGCCCAGCGGCTGCCACAGCGCAAACAAAGCAATGAGCGCAACGCTCGATAGAAGTACGTACGTGCTGCGTTCGGCCGGCTCCGGGACATATTGCGTCCACCAGCGTTTAAACCAAGGCCGCGCCATCACGCTGTGCTGGATTGCGAAGACTGACAACAACAGCAAATCGATCGCGATACTGCGCAACAAGTTGTCGCCGACCGGAGCGTCGATTGACCGCGGCACCCAAAAATTGCCAAGAAAGGCGATGGCGTAGAGGAACGTCGCAAAGAAGACGACATAACAAAACACGCCATACGCAAATATCGAAACACGCTTAATCATAGACAACCCTTCAGGACAGAGTGAGTCACGGCCTGCCGCAGCGTGGCGGCGTGAGCACGCATCTTGGGGGAGTCCTGAAATCCACACATGGGGCGGTTGTCCCGGTTTAGGTGCCGGGGACGCAATTGGGGTGGGACAGTGGTCCCGACCTCGGCAAAATCCTCCGGCCCGTTAGCGGGAACCGTAGCCGTTCTTGCGGGCAAGCACGATGGTTTGTGATCGGTTTTCGACGCCAAGCTTGTCGAAAATCTGAGTTACGTAGTTCCGGACGGTCTTTTCCGAGAGAGTTAAGTGCGCAGCGATTTGTGCGTTATCCAATCCTTCGGCAATCCGGTCCAAGACGGCAGTTTCACGCGCGGTCAACGACGGCAACGCTGTCCGGATCGTGGCACGTTCACCCGCGCCGACAAAGGCGCGCATTTCCTCAAAGAACTGTGCGAAAGCCGGCTCCCGCTCTAACAGAATGTGGTTCTCACTCTCCAACGGCACGAGACGCGCTCCCGGAATGCTCGCGGCTAGGCGCCTCGCTTCTTCGAAAGGGATACGCCGATCATTGCGTGCATGCATGATCAATGTTGGACACTGTACGCGCTGCGCAGAATCACTAATGTCAATTGACTGCCACGCACGCATGATGCGAACGGCATTCTCCGCGCTAGCGGACAGGCGTTGCAATTCACTAAACGACTGTATTTGCTCGATTGATCCGCCGGGCAGAAATTGGCCGGAAAACAACTGGCGGTAGCTATCGTCGTTTCGTCCCCAGCCGACTTCGACCAACTTCAACAGCGCCTCTTGTTCCTCCACGGCACGCGCAGAGGTATTGCGGCGCAAGGCGCCTCGCGCAAATGCACCTAGCAGGACGAGGTGCGAGACCCGTTCGGGGTGGCGTACGGCATATTCCATCGCGATGGTGCCGCCCTGGGAATGGCCGACCAGCGCAAAACAATCAAGCCCCGCCGCATCGACAACTGCTTCCAGATCGTGAATCAGGGCCTCGAACAAGACTTCGTCTACGCCCCAATCCGAAAGACCGCAGCAACGCTGATCCATCCTAATCAGTTGGTGGGAACGTGAAAGCCCCTCGATCCATGGTCGCCAGATTGGGCTGTGCCACTCATGCTCAAGGTGTGTGAGCCAGTGTGGCGCTTTCACCAGAGCAGCCCCATAACCACACACTCGCCACTGGTGTGGCAAGCGCGACAATCGCCAGCGGCCAGGGCCATCGAATGTTTGCGCGCCGAAGCCACCGCGCAACAGCGGCGGCAATCAGCAGCAGTAAGAGTGGCGCGAGACCTGCCCAAATGAGTCCGAATAAGATCATCACCCTGTTCTGCTCGAACTTTGCAGCTCGATCGGCCACCTAGCGGATTGTGCTTTGTATTGGATCGAATTTAGTTGGCAAGCAAAAGCGCGTTTGTTAGAGTCCCTTGCACAACAATTTCGAAACAAGGGGTGGCTTTTGAACAGGATTACTTGCGCCGTGGCACTGATGTTGCTCTGCCATACAACAATGCTCCTCGCGCAAGCCGCCACATCGGCGCTGCGAATTGCCTGTGATGGTGACAACGCAGGTGCTGAAATCACAGTTAATCAAAAATTCGCCGGCGAGTGTCCGCTGGATGTGAAAGTGGCGGCGGGCCAAGTCGAGATTCGGGCGCTAAAGAAAATCGACAGTCTGCGCGAACGGACATTCACCCAAAGTTTTCGCATCGGTGACGATGTCGTCAAACGGCTTGAGGTCACACTCGGCCCGGTGCAGCTAAACGCCGAGGGTCAACGAGTCGAAACCGAGCGCCGCCGCGCTGAGGCAGAGAGACAACGATTAGAAAACGAGCGACGGGCGGCAGAGGCAGAGCGTGCGCGTAAAGCTGAAGAACAACGTAAGGCAGCCGAAGCCGCACGTGCAGCCAGAATTGTTGAGATGAAGCGGCTAGCCCCAATCCAAGCCGAGGAACGTCGCCGAGACCGTCAAACGTGGATTGCTGCGGCGTTCGCGGCGGACGGCTTGAAGGCGGGTACCGGAACCGCCTTCCGCGACTGCGCTGATTGCCCGGAGCTGGTCTGGATTCCACCAGGGAAGACGACGACCACCCCGGGCGACAATGACCTGCGTCGCTGGATCGGCAGTATCGAATTCGGTGCGCCGTTTGCGGTTGGTAAGTTCGAAGTCACTTTCGACGAATGGGATCGGTGTGTAGCGGAGCGCGGCTGTACCTATACCCCGCCATCCGGCAAGGCCGAGGGCCTTATTTTTGATACTCAATGGGGACGGGGTCGTCAGCCGGTCATCAACGTCTCGCCCAATCACGCGCAGCAGTACATCACTTGGCTAGCACGCAAGACTAGTCAGCCATACCGCCTGCTCACGTTAGCCGAGTCGCATTACGTGCGATACGCAGGCGCGACGACACCCTGGCCATGGGGCGCACAGCTAGCTGTGGGTGCAGCTAACTGTGTTGGTTGTGGCAGCAAATGGGACGGCGAGCGGCCGGCAGATGTCGGTAGTTTTCCCGCCAATGCGTGGGGGGTACATGACATGGTGGGTAATATCGCTGAACACGTTGCTGATTGCCTTGGTCCAACTTCTCGCTTAAATCCTGGTATGGCGCTGGACACATTCGAGCGCGCGATCGACATCAGTAACGCACCAAAAGATGGGCGCGCGCTCGATGCCTGCAGTTCAGAGACCGGCGCTAGTCTGGGTGAGCCTGCTTACGGCCTTGCCGGAGGTAGTTGGGGGTCTGGTCCAGCGCTCGTTCAATACATTGGCCAGAATAAGGTACGCGCATGGGCCGGCTTTCGTATCGCGCGCGATTATGTGCCCAAGCCCGTGGTCGTTGACCCTGCTTCACTCAAACCTTTTCGCGACTGCGCCGATTGCCCGGAAATGGTGAAGCTACCTGCGGGGCGTTTTGAGATGGGTTCTCCTTATGACACAAGCGGTGTAACTCCGGAGTCAGAATACCCGCTCCGCAACGTTACGGTTGCCTCGTTTTCAATCGGCAAGACCGAGGTTACCCGTGGACAATACTCGGCATTCATTACTGCGACCAAACACGCCAGCGCTGAAAAATGTAACCTCCTCACTAAAGCTGAGTCCGGCGCATTGGCGACCAAGTTGCGCGACGCCAATTGGCAATCGCCGGGCTTCGCCCAAACCGACGAGCATCCCGTCGTTTGTGTGAGCAAACAAGACGCACAGGCATTCACCAAGTGGCTCACTGAAACGACGGGCAATCGTTATCGACTCCCATCTGAAGCGGAGTGGGAGTATGCCGCACGCGCCGGAGGTGAATCGCGAATGATGTGGCGAAGTGTAGACGGCAACACCTGTCAATTTGCCAATCTCGCGGATATCTCATTCGAGCGCGCTCTCGACGTTAAGCTTGAAGCAGCCTGCAATGACCAGTGGGTCTTTACCGCACCGGTCGGCCGCTTCAAGGCCAATGCTTGGGGGCTCCGCGATATGGCGGGAAATGCTTGGGAATGGGTCGAGGACTGTTGGCACCGCAACTATGATGGTGCGCCCGCGACAGCTATTGCTTGGCAAGATGCGGCATGTGCGCCGGGGCTAAGTATTTTGAGAGGGCTTGGCTGGCAGAACAGTGCGCTCACTCCGCCCGCAGCTACAAGGCGCGCGGCTACTCAGATGCCCGGCGGACATATCAGCTTTCGTGTTGTTCGTGAGAATGCGCCATGAAGACGGTAGCCGCTGCGGCGCTCACGATTTTTTTCTCAGGCATGGCGTTGGCAGCGCCAAACGACTTGCTCGACATGGCTGACAAATTGGATCGCCTCGATCGGCAAGATTTTCAAGGGCAAATCGAAACTGCCGATAGTTGTACGCGCGCGCGAAATTTTTCTTGTACGGAGGCGGCATTAGCCAAAGCCGCAAAGGTAGCGACTAGTGCAAGAGATCGTGACCGTTTGGCCATCTCCCGGCAGAGTCTCGACGCCGAACGCAGACGTGTGGAAGAAGAGGCGCGCGAGCGCGAACGGCTCGCCGAAGCCGAGCGCCAGCGACAAATTGAAGCGGAAAACCGACGTTACGAACAAGAGGCAGCGGACGCGCGCCGGACAGCGGACCAACGGCGCCAAGCAAGCCTGCGCGAGCAAAACCGCCGCGAACAAGATGCTGCGGCTGACAGGCGCAGACAGCGTGATGCCGCTAGTCGCAGCGCCGAGCAGGAACGCATCAACCGCCAAGCAGAGCTGGCCAACCAGCGCATCCGTGACCAGCAAAAAGTGCAGGAGGACAATCGACGTCGCTCGGCGCAGTTCGAGCAAGATCGGCGCAACCGTGCGGAGGCTGATCGGCAGGCGGAGCTACGCCGGCAACAAGCCTACCAAAAGGAAAGTGCGGAGCGGGATCGTCAGCAGGTTGCACAGGCAAACACCCAGCGTGCCAACGAGGAGAAAGCCCGATTGGAACGCGAACGACAGCGTGACCAAGAGCGTGCGCGTGAACAGAAAGAACGCGAGCAACAGGCTAAGCTGGAAGAAGACCGCAAGCGTAAAGAAGAGGATCGGCTGAAGGCCGAACAACGTACTCAAGAAGCCAAGCGTCAAGAGGAGCAACGAAAAGCGGACGAAAGGCGACTCGCCGCAAAAGCCGCGGAGGCGCGGCCTATGAAAACCGTGACCAATCGAAGCAAAGTCAACACCGTCCAGCATAAAACCGAAGCGGAAGCACGGGCTAGCCTGAACTTCGAAGTTGAAAGTGCTTGCCCAACAAGACCAATCCCCGGCAGAACTTTTATCGACAGGTCCGTCAGTGACACGAATTGCCGATTGTGGGGGCTCAATGTAAAAGGCTATGTGTGCGATGCGATCGTTACTTGTGTCACACAAATCCCCGACCGGAGCGGAGACCCACCCGGCCGAGCAATTCAACGCTAGACGACCATGAGTGCTGCAAACCAAGCACAGATCGAATTGTGGAATGGCCGTGTCGGTGCGAAATGGGCGGCCCTCCAAGCCGCGCTCGACATGATGCTCGCACCCGCGACGGTCGAGATAACGAGGCGCGCTGGCTCGGTGGCCGGCATTCGATTACTCGATATTGGCTGTGGAAATGGCAAGACCTGCAGCATCTGGCTGGCGGGCGGCGCACATGTCACCGGTGTGGATGTGTCCGAAGCCATGCTCGCGGTTGCCGCGCGGCGCACGGCCGGCAAGGCAACTTTAATCAAAGCAGATGCATCAGTGTGGAGAAGTGAAATCCCATTCGACCTTGCCGTTTCGCAGTTTGGCCTGATGTTCTTCGCCGATCCCAACGCAGCCTTCGCCAATATTGCGACGAATGTACGGCCCGGTGGGCGCTTTCTGTTTACGTGTTGGCGATCAGTTGCCAAAAATCAGTGGGTGTCACTCCCCATGGCTGCCATTCGCGATCTCATTCCGCAAGCCTCCGCATCCACAGCGGAGCCTGCCATCCCCCCGCCGGGACCGTTTGCGCTGGCAGATCGCGCGCGCCTCGATGGTATCGTTGCCTCGGCTGGTTTTAGCAACATCACCATCACACCTTTCGATTTTTCGGTTTGTCTTGCAACTCAAGGTGGTGCGGCAGCAGCTGCGGACTTCTCGATGCAAATCGGCCCGGCTGCTGCGGCGATTGCGGAATTGGATTCCGATATCAAAATCACCGCCAAAGAACGACTTCAGTCGGCTTACGCACCTTTTGTGTGCGAAGGTCGCGTCGATGTTGGCGGCGCAATTTGGATTGTTGATGCAACTCGGGAACATTAAAGGCGGGTATCTTCAAGCAAAAATGGCTGAAGTCACCCGCCGGTAGGCGTTTTTCCGTCACGCCGGATTGCGACGGCTTCCCTTCAAAAACTCGACCCCGGCTGCTTGAGAAATTCAGTTTCCTCCGCTGTTGAAGTGCACCCGGGAATTGGTGAGGTGCTGTTTGCGACAATACGTAAGAAGACCTGTGGCCAGTATATTGTTGATCCAGTACCGTTCATTCTTTCGGAGCGAACACCTTGCGCACGCAAACCTTGAACTCTCTGGCCGCACTGCTCGTATGCTGTCTGCTGGCCTCGTGTGCCGTCCCGGGTAGCGATAGCGGTGCCGGTTCCGCGCGCGGCGGCAACGAAACACGTGGTGCGATATCGGCGGAGTTCATGTACAAACCGAGTGTAAGCGGGCCGCTCAAAGTATTTGTGCAGCGACCCGCAATCATCGACGCGCAAACACAGATTGTTTTTGCACTACACGGCGCAAGCCGCGGCGCGCCCGCCACGTTTGGCGCGTGGAAAGACTCTGTGGGAGCACGTAACCTCATCATCGTCGCCCCGCTGTTTGCGGAGTCCGACTACCCCTCTGGCCAATACAGCGAGGGCAATGTTTCCAACAAATCTCTTGTGCCGAACCCCGTCGCATCGTGGACGTTTAACGTCATCGAAGAATTGTTTGACCACGTGCGCAAGACAACGGGCGCAACGACGAGTGGGTACATTCTTTATGGCCACTCCGCGGGCGGCCAATTCACCCACCGTATGGTGATGATGATGCCGCAGGTACGGATGACCCACGCCTACGCGGCGAATGCCGGTTGGTACTTGATGCCCGATACCAACGTTAACTACCCCTATGGCTTGCAAAACGTCCCGGCCAACGCGATGACGTCCTGCCTTGGTTACAGCCGGAAAATGACCGTCATGCTTGGTGAGGCTGATATCGACCCTAATCACTACCAGCTAAGGCGTACCAGGGACGCGATGCGCCAGGGGGCCAATCGTTTTCAGCGCGGCAACACATTCTTTGAAACGGCAAAACGCGACGCCGCAGCAAGAAACTGCACGTTTAACTGGACTTTACATAAAGTGCCGGGCGCGGCACATGAACAAGAAAAAATGGCCGCTGCGACTGTCCTTCTGCTGCCCCCCTAAGACTGTCGACTGGGGTTAGCCCTCCACAGAACACGCCCGTCCGCTCTATCTGCATTCTGTCGCACAAAGCCTAGACTGCTGACAGTGCGCGCGGCAAACTTAAGCGTACTTATTCGTCTCCAACCAATTTTGCGGCAGCCTTTACCACTGCGGATACAACGTATGTCCAAGCTCCTCATAGTCTTCTCAATACGAAACCTTGCCACTTTCACCATCATTGCCAACTTGTTCTATTCGCCCATCATTCAGGCGCAATCGAATTCGCCGAGCGCAATCGTCACGCCGCCAGTCGAGGAGCTGTTGGTTGTGGGCGAGCAGCCCGGCCCGGGAATGTGGAAAGTATCCAAAGGGGACAATACGCTGTGGGTCATTGCCACGCATACACCCGTCCCGCAAAACATGAAGTGGCGCGCCAAAGGCATTAAGGAGACGGTCGCCGGTGCCCAAGAAGTACTCAGCACGCCGTCGATCTCGGTGAGCACCAAGAACATGGGGTTTCTGCAAACTCTATCGCTATTGCCAATGCTGCCGATGGCCATGGAGGGGCGGAAAAATCCTGATGGTGCGCGATTAAAGGACCTGATCCCGGCGGAGACCTACGCACGCTGGTTGGTGCTGCGCGACAAATACATTTTCGAGAACAACACGGACGACGAATCGCAAGACATCGAGCGCTGGCGACCAATTTTTGCCGCGCTAGAACTCTACCGTCAGGCGATCAAGAAGAACGGCATGGTAACTTCCAGCCCGGTGTGGAAGACGGTGGAAGACGAGGCGAAGCGCAACAAGATCAAGATCACTTCGGTTGTATTTGAAGCGCCGTTAGGCAACGCCCGCGGTGCAATCCGCGACCTGAACAAATCTCGCCTCGAAGATATTGACTGTTTTACCAAGACCATCGACCGCATCGAAGCAGAGCTGGGGGTGATGCGCAAACGCGCAAATGCTTGGGCGCGCGGGGACATCGACGTGTTGCGCGGGCTGCCGTGGCAGGATCAGCGCGAAGCGTGTACTAACGCGATACAAAACGCGTCCTTCGCACAAAAGCTTGGCATGACCAACGTCGCTGCGAAGATCGAAACTGCTTGGATTGAGCAAGCAGAAAAATCGCTCGCGACAAACACTGTTACGGTCGCGGTGTTGTCGTTAAACGATGTGGTTAGCAAAACCGGCTTCCTTGCCAAGCTGCGCGCCAAGGGCTACACCGTCGTTGAACCTACCGATCAATAGAGTTCAGCGGGGGGGCTAAGGCTATGCGGACAACGATTCAACCCGTAGGGCGAGGTGTTCGGCAAAATGCGCTGCCACCATTGAATACAACACCGGCGAGGGATGGAAACCATCTTCCGCCATCAGTTGGGGATGTGTGAACCCGTCCATCGGCAGGTGCGAGACCAGCGAGGCGCGGCACGGATGGGCTGCCCAGCGGGCTTGCATGCTATTGCTGCGTCGCGCCTCCGCACCGCCATACCACGCGAGCGGTTGGGGCAGCAGCGGAAAACGTTCTACCGCTGGCAAGCCCGGAAACAACACATGCCCCACTCCGGTGCGCTGTTGCAACAGGCGCACAATTCGATTGCGTGCGCGTAGCGCATGACCGATGGCGACGTTGTTGGAGATATCATTTACACCGACAATAACCACCGCTGCGTCGGCCGACGGCAACGACTTAGCACGTAATAGCTCAAGCACCCCCGCCGACGTTAAGCCCGTTTGCGCAAACAGATGCCAGCATACATCGCGCCCGATTCGTTGCGCCAGTGCGGCGGCCAGTTGCGGGGCCAAGGCCTCGGCCTGCGTCGTCGCCCCCACACCGGCCGCAGATGAATCACCGGCGATCAGTATTGAAAGTGCCGGTAACCCTCTGGCTGCATCGGGCGACCTAGCCACACCGTGCCGCTCGCCAGATGGCTCGGGCAATTCGAGTGCGACACGGCGCAGGCGTTTGGCCTGTGCGATGAGCATCGGTGCGAGCACCGGCTTGATGAGTTGAACTACCATAAGAGTAAGTCTGACGCCTTGATGTTTCAGGAAACCACACGTTAGAGTCTAGCAATATTCGCGCCAACGGATGGTGCGGTGGGACACAATGCCCAGTGGCCGGGGACTGCAAGCTTTGCACGCTAGCGGTATGCTTTGTTTTTGACTTCGCGACATCGAAAAGAATTTTGGAATGAGCCCATTCCGTCGATTACCAACGATCTTCACTAATTGTGTCTCGCTGATCACCGCGTACAGCGCCGGCTCACAAATGCCCTCCGCAGACGGTAAGTCGGCGTGGCCGACTGCCAAGGTCATCAAACTGGTAGTGGGTTATCCGCCAGGCGGGGGCATTGATTTCACCGCAAGGACCATTCAGGCTCCGCTGGCCGAAGCACTCAAGCCGCAGGTGGTGGTCGATTACAAACCGCGTGCAAGCGGTATGCTGGCAGCGACGGAACTGAACCGTACCGCCGCCGACGGTTATACCCTACTGGTCGCCAATACCGGCCCGTTCGCCATCGCCCCCTACATGCTCAAGCAGCAGCCGTACGATCCGCTACGCCAGTCCACCTACATCGGCCAGATCAGTCAAGCGAGCTTTGTGGTTGCGGTAAAGAAAGATCACGTTGCCAAAGATTTGAAAGAATTCATCACCTGGGCACGCGCGAATAGCGGCAAGGTCAATTTTGTCTCAGGCGGCAACGGCACATCAACCCACCTTAACGGCGAGTTGATGAATCAGGCAACCGGTCTTGATATGACACACGTGCCGTACAAAGGCAGTGCGCCGGCGTTGCAGGATTTGCTCGGTGGGCAGACGCATCTGCTGATTGACGCCGTGCTACCGCAGGTCAAAGGTGGAACGCTCAGAGCGCTGGCGGTCACCGGCCCGGTGCGAGATCCGCAAATCCCAGATGTGCCGACGGTGCGAGAGCTCGGTCTGTCGGCGATGGAGACAGTCGGATTTTAAGGGCTGGTGGGGCCGCCCGGTATGCCACCAGAAATTATCTCTAAACTTGCCGCCGCGCTAGCGGTAGTACTAAGTCGTGCAGATGTAAAGGCCAAATTCGCTGGTGCCGGTGCAAAAGTGCGCAGTGCCGGCCCCAATGAATTCGCCGCGTTCGTTAAGGCCGATAGCGAACGATGGGCAATACTCATCAAGGAAAGAAAATTGCAGCTGGCCTAGTTGCCACTCAGCTGACGCGTGACCGGCGAAGGGATGCCATCATTTCCCCCTTCGCATGAAGAACGTCACGCCCTGCACCGTGAGCGCCGCGGCAATGGCCAACACAAATGCCTGCGCGATACCTTGCTCAACCAACAGCCAAGCCAGAAAAAAACAGAATGTTGCCAGCGAATAAATGCCGCGCACCAAGCCGCGAAACAAGGCAATCGCATGCGCGCTCCCTGATCGACGATGAACAAAAATTGCAAGAATTGGGGATAACAATGGCGCAAGCGCGGCGATGCCGCTCCACGCCGGGCCTAGCGTTTGCGCCGCACCCGTCACCACCAGTGTGAGGACCACCCCTGCAAACATGCGCGCGAGCAACTCGGTTACAGGCAATGGACTGGGCGCGGTGATCGCCGGTTGTGGTGGATACAACACAGGTGCGATCAGTAGCGACAACAGCGCTACCAATGCAGCGCCGCTAAGGGCAAATGGAATGCTCGACACAACAAGCGCCATCGCAAACCACGCGACCAAACCCGACAGTGTCGCGATGATCCAACCGCGTTTGCCGGTAGACAGACGCGCCGCCCACGCATAGGCCACACCAAATGCGATC
>Ga0315907_10007269_pt1 | contig 11577 bp, 7 predicted proteins | sample LakEriMetagenome_3_FD_203525 | JGI IMG/M metagenome (GOLD analysis project Ga0315907, IMG submission 203525) | Freshwater fungal communities from buoy surface, Lake Erie, Ohio, United States - Buoy 12 MA123 | ecosystem: Environmental > Aquatic > Freshwater > Lake > Lake biofilm | place: USA...
TATATACATTTATATGTTTAGTGTTCGTGTTCCTTTTTTTGGTCTTCCGCGCCCTTTTAATATTTGAATATCCGCTGTATCTTCTATTATTGATGTTATTTCTTCGTCACTTACTGAAAGAGTTTCTATATTATTATCAGTATCGTCTATTGATATTTTGCTATGAACATTTTTAATTATATTATCTATATCTTCGTATTGTTTTTTCTCATTATATTGTGATGGAATAGTTTTATTTTGTGTAAATTGAGGCATATTTGAAGGTACAGGATCGCTATTTAAAGAACCAAATAAATTACTAACCATATTAAATAATCCCATATTATCATTGCTCGAACCTCTATTTTGAGACATTTGTGGTATTTGTTGTTGAGCATTACCCATTACATATTGTTTCGCCGCCGCATTCTGAAACTGTTTCATTAATTCAGGATTAGAACGTAATACATTTTCAACATCAGGCAATGGTTGTTCTTTAAACATTCGACTTGTTAAATGAAACATAAACGCACTTCCCGATAAAGAAATGAAAAGTCTTAATTCGGGTGCCATTTTCTTTCCTGTAGCCTTATATTTATAATGTAATTCTTCAAAAATATCATCATAATCATTGATATTTTCATTTACTTGCTCTGACCACCCGTCTAATTTAATTGAAAATGGATCATATCGCCCATTAATATATTCAGTTCCTGAAATAAAAGCCATTAACATTTTTTGCTGAAATCTCACACTACCATCTAGTTCTTTTTCCCTTATAATTCTATTATATTCAGTTCTCATCTCTTCAATATCTGAATTCATATTGAATTTAAAAGGTATCTTAAACCCCTTTGATTCTAATCTGTCTAATTGATATATTATTTCTCTCTTTTCATTTATCTCGTTTTTAATTATTTCTTTAGGGCTTAAAAAACTATTATTTTTATAATTGTTATTATGTTTATTTTTTTTGCCGCCACCACTTCCTTCACTGCCTCCACTGTCTCCACTTCCTTCACTTCCTCCACTTCCTTCACTTCCTTCGCTTTCTTCACTGCCTTCGCTGCGCCCGCTTTCACTTGTACAATCGCTTGCGTTATAATCGTATTTCTTTTTTTTTCCACTTTGCGAACTTTTTGAACTGTATAGACTTTTACCACTATTTTTACTTTCGTCACTATCGCTTTCAGTTTCTATTTTTGTAACCCTACCAATTTTATCTTTATTACGATAAATATTACCTATATTTTTCATATAGTTTTTTTTACCACCTGAAGAACTTCCGTTAGAAGAACCTGACGACATTGATATAACATCGTCACTTATTTTCTTTTTATTAAATAATTCGCTATTTATACCAATACTGGACTGTTTGTTCATTGGTATATTAAAATCAAAAGACGGTGTATTAAAACTATCTTTGTTCAATTCTATTAAATCACTATTTCTATTATTATAATTTGATAGTAAAGCCATATTATATATTTATTTGGGTATCAAATGTTTATATATCTATTATAATTTTTAAATGTTTATTAATACGCATTTAGAGAAAAAAAATATTTTTTAGTTATTTCTATTAGATAGCCACGATAACCAAGCGTCATAAAATAATTTACCTGATTTTTTATAATATTCTGGATGAAATTGTATCCCTAATATATCTTTCTTTTTATAATATAATATGTCTATCATATTTTTTCTTTTCATTACAACATTTATATTTTTGCCTACTTTAGTAACTATATCATTGTGATTATATCTATATTTAGTTTTTATAATATCAAAAGGATATTTTATTTTTAAAGGTTTATCATAGTTTCTAATATATCCTACGTCTCTCGTTCTGACATTAGATAACCTCCCAAATCTTATTGCGATATATTGCATTCCGTAACAAATTGCCAAAATATGTATCTTGTTAGCATGCTTAAATATTATCTCAGGAACTTTGGGTGATCTTCTATTAACTAGGCGATAATCAGAACCAGAAATTATAATCGCATCCAATTTATCCCCGAGATTATTAAGCAATTCTATGATGCCGTCTTCATCGTACCAATATCTAAAACATAATCTCGCCTTTCTTATAGATTTTTTAAAACGCATTTTATCAATATTGTTCATAACACGATTACTATACATTAATATTATCAATATTTTAGGATTTTTCTTTTTTTTCATTATCTTCATTATTATCAATGTTTCTAATATATATTTTATTATATTTATTCTCAATGTTATCTTTTATATTACTTCTAATATATGAAACTGCCTGTAAACACGCATCGCTCAAATCATCCTTCTTCTTATTTTCATTAAATATCTTTTTTAAATGTTCATCTTCACTTATATATTCGCGACATAATTCTATACTAAGCATCTTGTTCATTTTATATTTATCGCGTCTAAAACCTTTCTTATTTTTAACATCGCCTTTATCGTCGGATTCAATATTAATTATATATTTGTGATTTTTTGTTTTTAAGGAAGCATTTACAAGAACTACATTCCCGACCTCTTTATCCCAATATTTAATTAAACTAAAATAACCATATATTATATGTTGAATAGTCTTCATTATTCCATTTAAATTAGATGGTTGATTCTCTATTAAAACATATTCTATCATATTTATATTTATATTCTTGAGATTTCCTATTATATTATCCATCTCAATATATATTCTTTCGGATATATCTTCTATCCCTTTAATCTCTTTCTTTGATGATGCTAATGCTATTATGCGCCAATCGAGAATTTCTAATATATCCGTCTTCTTTATTATACATACCGCCAAATTCTTAACCCCAATATCAAAACTTATATATATCATATATTAATATATATTATTCATATCCTTATTTACTCAATAATTTTACTATTTTTAATTATTTTTATTAATACTTTTTTGAATTTCGGCTACTATTTTAGGTGTATATGATGTGATATTATAATTTTTAATAAGTGTTATTAAATCTTTCCAAAAAGTATCATTATTATATTTTGAATTGTATTTATTTATTCTCTTGCATTTTTTATATAACCATTTATATAATTTCTCTAAATTTTCTGTAGTCTTATTTGATATCTTACTTATTCTTTTTTCTTTAATTAATCTATCTATATATCTTTTCAAATCTTCGCATTTATGATTATTCGGTAAAGTCTCACGCAAATCATAAAATTTCATATAATTATATGATGGACATATTAATAAATTTTCAGTATAATCTATAAATGTTGGATTATTATCTATTATTAATAGTCTCTTACTGATATCATATTTATTAGGTATTTTTAAACTTTTACTTATTAATGGCAATACTTTGGCAATAGATTTTTTTATATTTCCATTATTATCTATTATACAATTATCGCGCGTTAATAACGGTCTATCAAATTTAAAATTATTATTCTTTTCTATTATCGCTATTTCTTTATTAGCCCATTTTTTCTCTGATGCCGTATATATGTAAAAATAGCACAATGGATACTGTTTTTTCATAGCCGCTATAAATGTAAAAAAGTATGGTCTTATTAATAAGGATTTGTCGGAATAACTTTCTTTTAAATAATTATTACATAATAGTTTATGTTTATTTAAATTTTTTATATTATTTTTTTTTATTAATTCAATAATATTATATAAATCACATTGATAATTACAATCACCTATTATTGTTCCGTCCAAATCTATTATAAATATATAAGGTTCTGTATTAGATCTTTTATCTTCTTTATTATTCATTAAATCTATTATATTATTATATTAGAATATTGCTTTATAAATAGAAGATAAATAATATAATGTCTCAATCGTATATTTATAATACAAATAATATTTCAAAAAAAAATAATTTTTCAAATTCAATGAATAGCAAACTTATTGATACATATGATAAATCTAATATAAAAATACCAGAATTATTAATTAAATATTTTAAAAATAAAAATTTAAAATACAATTTAAAACAAAGAATTTTCTACTACAATCATATATTAGAAAGATTAAAAAACATTAGTAATAATCAATGTTTAGTAGAGTATGATATTAATTCTAAAAAAAGTAATAATAACAAAGGCTATAGTATTAACGATACAATATTTCTTACTAAAAAATTTGGTTCTATCAGCAAATACGGATATATTTATATCACAGCCATTAGAAAAGAGATAGGCAAATTTCCTATAGCATCAAAAATTATGATTAATAATAGTGTAAATTTGTTTGAAGCAAATACTAATTTAAAAATAACAGATAAAATTGTAAAAACTATGTGTTCAAGACATTTTATTCTTACATATAAAGTTATTATGTGCGATAAAATTACTAATAAAAATCTACCTGATATTGTTGTCAACAAAAAATACTATGTTTTATTAAATGAATTAGCAAGAGGCGATTTAAAACAATTATGTAGTAACAAATTATTTCTTAAAAATGATAACATATTATATAATGTTTTTATTCAAATTATATTATCTATATCGACATTTCATCATCTAGGTTATGTTCACGGAGATTGTCATTGGGGTAATTTTTTATATCAAATAAATTATGGAATTAATAAAAACAGTTATCATCATTATAATATATATGGTAATAGTTATTATTTAAAATCTTGCGAATATACTATGTTTATCTATGATTTTGGTTTTGCTAAAAAATTAATATCATCAAATATATCTACAATTGAAGCCGACTATGTTAGATTAATTAATGCTTTTAAAAATAAAAATATAGAACCTAAATCATGGATATCTGTAGATAACAATTTACCTTCTGATAGTGTAGGATTTTTCGTTAAATTGTTTAAAAATGCTATATATGAAAATACGTTTGCTAAAAATAATAATGCAATGTTCTTAGAGAATTTAACAAATAATACAATTATACCTATTTTATTAAACGCTCCTAATAATATTTTTGTAAATAAATTACCACCAAAGGCTACTATAATTAATAAAAAACCTTATTATATTAATAAGAAAATACTTATCAAAAATTAAGAATAGCATCAGCCCTTTTTTTATTATCGTATATATATTTACTATTTCTTTCTTCAATGTATTTAGTCATACTCTCAAAACCAACATATATCATTTCATCCATCTCTTTATTTGTAACATGTAATTTCATACCTTTTCTATTAAATGTAATATTAATAGCATTATTTAATACAAGATTCTTAGGATTATAATAATCAATACAATTACTATCTTGAATTTCTTTTAATAAAACCTGTTTTACTCTTAATATATTTAAAATAGTCATCAACTGTTTTATAATATATATTAAATTAATATTTTTAACAGGTTCATTTATATTATTATTATTATCTTCTTCTTTATATAAAATCATACAAATTATATTTTCTTTTGGAACATTCGCAAATATTTTTATAGGAAAATTATTAGTTAACGCACCATCATAATAGTAATAATCATTTATATTAATAGGTTTAAATAATAATGGTATAGCCATTGACGCACAACATGCCTTATATACGCATATATTAGGAGTATTTTCAATAGAAAAAATCTCGTTTTTGCATGTATTTATATTAGTACAAGATATATATATATTAATACCAAAACTTTTTGATAATTGTGAAAATGTAATAGTTTCTGAAATATCTTGAGTATTATACTCATTTAATAAACACATTTCCGGATATTTTTTTTTTACAACATTTTTCAAATGTTTAATAAAAATTTCTGTATTAAATAAACCATATTCTGTAATTAATTTAATGTATTTTTTTATTGATAAATGACATAATTCACTATCATTTTTAGAAATATATAATATCTCTTCCATTTCTTCAATCGTTAATTTAAAAACAATCATCAATCCAATGAATGCCCCTATTGAACATCCAGCAATATGTTTTATATTTTTATTTATATTATTAATATATATATATCGTAACGCACCTACAAATATTACACCTCTCATACCTCCGCCTGATAAAACTAAATGTGTAATATTCATATATTAATTATAAATAATGATATATATAAGAAAATATATATATATTTTCTTATATATTTGAATTGTATTCTTGTATATTTATTTTGTAATATATAAGAGCCTCTTTAGAAGCATTATTTTCTGCCTCCTTTTTTGTATTTCCTATAGCCGTCGAAATAATGCTTCCATTTTTATCTTTAACACAATAAGTAAATACTCTTATATTATCTTTAATCGCTACATTTAATTCCTTAAATTGAGGAGTATCTTGTAAAGAATGCAACATATGAGATACAAGCATATCCTTGTAATTATTTTTAATTCTAATAAGTTCGCAAAAATCTATATAATTCTCTATAATATATATAAGCCATGATTCTACAACAAAATAGCCAGCACCAGATGATGGATTTATATTTATATTTGGAATAATAACATTATCATTATCTGTTTGAAAATCTAAATATAATGCCCCTAAAAATGCCTCAAATATGTCCTCCATTATTTTATAGTTATTTCTTCCTCCAGATTCTTCAACCTGTTTTGATATTATGGCAAACTTCGGTAATCCTATTTTATCGGATAAATATCCAAGCATTTTTCCATTTACTATTTTTGTCCTAATTTTAGATAAAAATCCTTCGTTTTGATCAGGAAATCTATTATATAAATAATTTGCTACAATCATTCCCAATAAAGAATCTCCTAAAAACTCCAATCTTTCATATGACATATCCTGTAATGGTAAACAATCATTGGGACAATTAGCATTACTTTTTTTAAAATCTGTATTTTTCATAGTACAATATGATTTATGAACGAATGCTACGCGATATAAATTAATATTTTTTATTTTTAAACCAGACAAACCGTTATTTTTCAATAATGTATATAAATCATCTTCGTTTAATAAGATATTTTTAGAATTATACGGTTGATTCTCAATGTCTATATCCATTGTCTTATTGTGAATATTATCAATTCTTTTCATGTTTAATTATTTAACAATAATTAATAATATATCATTTTTTATATATATAAATATTAAATGTATTTTTCTTTTAAATAGAATAAGATAGTAAATGAGTGCTGATATAACAGCTCCTCTAATACAACTTGATTCGGTTGCTATAGGGTTTCAACTTGATGACGAAAATGAAGCAAAAAATATAAATAATTTAAATTTAACAAATGATGAATTTTTAGTGGTTGGTGAAAAAACTTATATTCCTGGAGATACTTCAAATGTTAAATGGAATCTTATAGTAAATACTCACGGTACTGCTGTTAATGCTTCAAGAAATTTGGCGCGTAATAATTTGACTCACGATACTTCCTTATATGTTGATAAAAATATCTATTGTTCCGGTATTATTAAAGCGGCTGGTTTAGAACTAAGTAATATTAGAATAGATAATACTAATCCCATAACATGTAATTTAATTAAAGAGTTTATAGTTAAAACCAATGATCTTGTTGTATCACAACCATTTCAAACAGGATATATAACAAATTATAGCAATCTATATAATATTAATTATGATGTTAAAAATATTTTTACACCTAATTATGTTACTTTTGGCGGACATGTTGATACCTTTAAAAATACTCATCCTCTAAATATTGTTTCGACACCAAATAATAATTTTAATAGTATGCATATTTCTATACGCAATGATACGAATAACAGCGAAGAACCTGTTAAAATGTGTATGGGTATTATTGGTGGAAGTAATATATCCCCTGCTATTATATCTACAACAAAAGGAGTACCTCTTGAATTTCACGTAAGTCGTTCATCGGCAGATATTAATATGGCATACGGTACTAAATCGTTCCCCATATATAATACTACCAATATTCCTGCGATGACTATTGATGCTAATAATAATGTAGGAATAGGTACAAATTATACTAGTTTTAAAATCTATAATAAAAAAAATTTTACAAATAATAGCACAAATAATATAGAATTAAATGAAAAATCTAAATTAGAAGTAAAAGGTTTGTCTACATTTGATGATATTTTATTATATGATTATCAAACAAAAACTTATAAACACCTTGATGATATATATATTCGCGGTATGGGCTTAGGTTCTCTAAATGCCACACAAATAAATGGTGGAGATTTTACAGATTCTTTGTATAGATTTACTAATAATTTATCTATTCTTAAATTATTAAATACAAATAATATTAATATTGATAATAATGCTATAATAGGATGTAATTTAACAACTAAATTTTTAAATGTTAGCAACCATTCTATATTTGACGGTAGTGTATCTTTTAACAATAATGTAGATTTTGATAATGTAGAAAATATTAATATAAATAAATTAAATATAACCAATGATTTATTTATTAATAATATACGTGTAACTCCATTAAATACTACTGATACTTTTACTGGTAATTTTGAGAAAAGTTTAGTAGATGGAAGTAATTATATTTTTGTTTATATTAGCAGTAATATAGCATCTCTTGATGCTAATTGTAATGTTAATTTTCCAAATAAATTAGGATTAGGGCTCACAAGCAGCGATGGTTTCGATGGTATTCTAAATATCACTAAAAATGATAGAACTACAAGTAATAATTTTGATATATTATTAAAAAATACATTAGAGAATAAAAATTATATAGCAAATATTGGAAGATTGTCACGTCTTGATTATAACGATAACAGTTTAATATTTAATACAAATAAAGTAACAGGAAAAAAAAATAATATATATTTTTACCCATCAACTGATATATCTATATTAACTTCAAATCGCTATCTTCCTAATTTACAAAATACACCTCCGACATTATCTTTATTAGAAGGAAAAGTTGGTATTAATAAATTAATTCCCGATAATATGTTTTCACTAGATATTAATGGTATTGTAGCGGCAAACGATTATTATGTTTCTCAAAATAATAATTTTAAAAGAACTAAAAATTTTATTTATAATAATGATAAAAACTTTTTTAATTTATACGATTCTACAACTGATAAATTTTGTATTAACTATAACGAACTATTGTCATTTGCTTCTGATATGAGAGGTCTAAATGTTAAAAAAGGTATTAATGCTGATTTATATTATCAAAATAACATATTATTAGAAACACTTCAGCAAACAAGTACTCCCGATAGTTTTTATACTAATAAAAATATATCTATTGGTTGGAATGGTGAAGAAAACGTCGTACCTTTACAAATAAGAAACTTATTTACAAATGATTATAATTATTCGACTATACGTATTTATAGAGGAGTTAGAGGAGGAGGTCTTTTTAATAACGCAGATTATAGCGGTATTGATATATGCGAATATGATAGAGATATAAATCAAGATAGAAATAATGAAAAATGGTTCATTTATAAAAATCATAAATATAATGATCTAGACGCAAGAGATTATATGAGAGTAGGTCCTTTACAAATAGGGTATACTAATAAAACAGTAGAACCTACGTCGTATGGTATGTCATTTTATTATGATACAGAAACTTCTAAATATCATATAGATGTAAATAAACCTGAGATATCATACGATGATAAATCCGCAATGACAATATATGGGGATTTAAATGTTCATGGTAATATCAATATTTTAGATAATGACGGATGTAATTTTAATTTTACAATGAAAGCATTATCGTCAAATTTACAAAGAGTAAATAGATATATAAATTATATATCGAGTTCAAGTGATATTGATAATGGATATTCTCAATCAGATAATAAAATAGCCATGTCTATTGATATTTTGAGACCTAAAGAAAATATCATAATAGATGCTGTTGAAAATGAGAAGATTCCTGTAATAATTAAAAATATGAATGACGCGAATCCTGTTACAAAATTTATTACTTATTCAAAATCTAATATTTGCTATTCTATGATAGAACTTGCTATTTATAACAGTAATTTGCAATTAATAGATGATAGTCAAGATAAAGTAAATAATATTAAAAATTCTATCCAAATCAGTGTGGGCAATAATAATAGCAATACGTCTCTTGATTTTAATGTATATAATAATAATGCTTATAAAAATTTCTTACGTTTTATGAATAAAGTTAGTGCTAATGGGGACGCCAATAGTACTATAGCACATCTTGGTCTAGGTACTGATAAAAGTTCTAATATTTTATTACATATTGATGGTAATGAAAAATATGGTTTACAAATTACAAATAATAAATACCCTGCTTCTATTAATTTATTAAATTCAGAGGGTAAAAATGTATATCACACTATTTCTGGAGGTGATTTTCATAATAATCATAAATTTACTATTGATGTATCTTCATCATTGCCAAATAATACTATTAATGAACCAATATTAACTAATGTTTTTACAATAGATGCATTCAAATATAATGAAGATAAACGTAGAGGTGCGCGTTTTGGATTTAACGAAAACTTTTTAACAGATAATAATCAAACATTTGTAATAAAAAGCGATTATGATACTGTTCCTATGGCAATTACAAGTAGATATAGTTATGAATATATGTTTAATAGTGTTGTTAAAATAGATTATAATAATGTATCAATTGACTTATTATCATCCAATTGGAATAATAATAATAAAAAATATTTCAGTTTATATAAACAAAATATATCTACGTTGCCTGCTGTAGATGACAATTTAAATCCTATTATATCAAATAATATTAAAGACGAAGAATTTATATTTAAAACAAGCAATACAATATCAAAGAATTTGTCATATATTTCAGTACATTCTAATATTAATTATCCATATTTCTTTAGTAATTTAAATATAAATTATCTATCTTTTAATCAAAATTTTAATATTACGCCAGATAGTGTAAAAGATGAATTTAAATTAACACGTGATAATAATTTTAATATAATACCTAAACAAATATTTTATAGTAGCAACGATGATATAAGACCAAGTGATATTATTGAGAAAAGTTTTGTAATATATAACAATTCGGTTATTACTATAGAAGATAATAGTAATATACTTTTTGATTATACATATACAAATAAATATAATATCGCTTCGACGGTTTCTTGTAATATTACTATTACAAATTATTCAAATTTAGAAACAATAGATAATAGTAATTATTTTAATATTAGTAATTATATTACGACAACTCTTTCTACAGGAACAAATCCATTTAATGATAATAATCCAAAATTTGAACATATTTATACCGATTTTAAACAAAGTAAAATAAATATCAATGAAAAATATATTCAATATTCTAATAGTTATTTAAATACTTATACAACAAATGTATTGAAATATAATTCGAATATATCTTATGATGGTATATTTTATTCTATTCATTCAAATTATTTAAATATTACTACATCAAATATTATATTTGATAATCTATTTGATAAAAATACAGCATATTTAAATATTACTTCAAATATTATTGATGCAAATAATATAATCTTTAAAACATCAAATTATTCTATTAATACTAATGCTAATTCAACACCGAGAACTATGAAATTTGAACTCTTAAGTTCTAATATAATTATTGATACATTTGATATATTGGGAAATACTATAAATAAAAATTTAATTATTGAAGAATATTTTAATGATTATTCTAATCATAATTTAAGT
>Ga0315907_10007274_pt1 | contig 11573 bp, 4 predicted proteins | sample LakEriMetagenome_3_FD_203525 | JGI IMG/M metagenome (GOLD analysis project Ga0315907, IMG submission 203525) | Freshwater fungal communities from buoy surface, Lake Erie, Ohio, United States - Buoy 12 MA123 | ecosystem: Environmental > Aquatic > Freshwater > Lake > Lake biofilm | place: USA...
AATATTCAAGGAATAAAAGAAATTCGATCTATTTCGCGATTTGGACTTTCAGTTGTTACGATTGTGTTCAGCGATGGAACAGACATTTACTGGGCTCGTCAACAGGTACAGGAAAGATTGGTACGCGTTCGCGATGATATTCCGAAAGATGCAGGTATTCCTGAATTAGCTCCTCTAACTACAGGTTTGGGAGAAATCTATCAATATGTATTGAAACCCAAGAAGGGTTACGAACAACAGTATGGACTGGATGATCTACGCAGTATTCAGGACTGGGTGGTGAGGCGTCAATTAATGGGGACACCCGGTGTGGCAGATGTGAGCAGCTTTGGCGGATTTCTAAAACAGTATGAAGTGGCCGTCAATACTCAACGATTAAAATCGATGGGGCTGACCATTGCTGATGTTTTTAATGCACTTGAAAAGAATAATCAAAATTCAGGTGGTGCTTACATAGAGAAGGGCAATGAAATGCTTTTTATCCGGACAGAAGGTCTGACCAGTTCGATCGAAGACATCGAACGAATACGGATCAAAACAACCACAGATGGGATACCCGTTTATATAGGTACGATTGCAGAAGTTAAGATAGGTAAAGCCGTACGTTATGGGGCTATGACTTATGGATCTGAAAATGAAGTAGCTGGCGCTGTTGTATTGATGTTGAAAGGAGAAAATGCATCGAATGTAGTCTCTGAAGTAAAAAAACGAATTGAAAAAATTCGTTCAACGCTCCCTCAAGGAGTAGAACTGATCACGTTTTACGATCGAACTAAAATTGTGGATCGTGCTATTGATACAGTAAAAGCGAATCTACTAGAAGGAGCATTGATCGTCATTTTTATTCTGGTTTTCTTTTTGGGGAATCTTCGTGCCAGTTTTATTGTAGCCTCGGTTATTCCATTATCGATGTTATTTGCCGTTGGAATGATGAACCTTTTTGGCGTATCAGGTAATCTGATGAGTTTAGGAGCTTTGGATTTTGGTTTGATTGTTGATGGTGCTGTGATTATTGTAGAAGCGGTTATATATCGTTTATATCATAGTAAAATGTATAGTGGTTTCCTGTCCCGTGAGGATTTGGATAATGCTGTAGAAACCTCTTCATCACGAATGATGAATGCTGCTGTATTTGGACAAGCCATCATTTTGATCGTATATCTTCCCATTCTTTCCCTCTCAGGCATTGAAGGGAAAATGTTCCGTCCTATGGCTCAAACTGTAATTTTTGCCTTATTGGGTGCTTTCATTTTATCATTATCCTATGTACCCATGGTGACGTCTTTGATGTTGCATAAAAAAGTACAGGTTAGAGAAAGTATAACGGACAGATTCATGGAAAAAGTAAAAAGAGTTTATGGTTCCCTTCTTGAGAGAAGTTTCCGTTTTCCTAAGTCTATTATGCTTGGCTCTGTTGTCTTATTTTTTATAGCGGCATTGGTAGCCTCTCGTTTAGGTGGTGAATTTATTCCCAAATTAGAGGAGGGAGACTTCGCCGTTGATGCCCGTATTCTTACAGGGTCGTCACTTACCGCTACTGTACATAATTCTTTGGAAGCAGCTAAAATTCTTAAGAAATTTCCTGAGGTAGAAAATATAGTAACCAGAATTGGTAGTAGTGAAATACCTACAGACCCTATGCCGGTTGAAATGACAGATATTATGATCATATTGAAGGATAAAAAGACTTGGAAAACTGCAGAAAGTTTTGAAGAATTAGCCGATACGATGAGTAAGGCTCTGCAACAAATTCCAGGAATGACTTCGGGTTTTCAATTTCCAATACAAATGCGGTTTAATGAACTCGTAGCAGGTGCACGGCAGGATGTGGTATGTAAGATATTTGGAGAGAATATTGATACACTAGCCGCATATGCAGTAAAACTTGGTTCTTTAGCAAAAGGTATTGAAGGCGCCTCTGATATTTATGTGGAAGCAGTTACTGGACTGCCTCAAATTGTAGTACGTTACAAACGAGATGTTTTGACGATGTATGGATTAGATATAGCAGACGTGAATCGAACCATTCGTACTGCATTTGCTGGTGAATCAGCGGGTAAGATTTATGAGAATGAACGTCGGTATGATTTGGTGGTAAGGCTATCTGATCAATTCAGAACCGATATTGAGGATATTCGTCAGCTGATGTTGCCTACCAATACAGGTGAACAAGTGCCGTTGGTTGCCGTAGCAGATATTCAAATTGAACAAGGGCCTAATCAGATTCAACGTGAAGATGCAAAGCGCAGGATAATTGTAGGTTTTAATACTCGCGGACGGGATGTAGAAACTGTAGTTGCTGAGTTACAACAAAAGATTAATAAGAAATTATCTCTTCCTTCCGGTTATTATGTTGAGTTTGGGGGACAATTTGAAAATCTGGTGGAAGCCAAGAAAAGATTATCTATTGCTGTTCCCATTGCGTTAGCCTTGATTTTTGCTATGCTCTATTTTGCATTTGGCTCATTGAAATATGGTATATTGATTTTTTCCGCCATCCCATTATCTGCAATTGGGGGTGTACTTTCATTATGGTTACGCGATATGCCTTTTAGTATCTCAGCTGGTGTTGGGTTCATAGCCTTATTTGGTGTAGCAGTTTTAAATGGTATTGTTCTGATTACCGAATTCAATCGTCTCAAAGCGGATGGCATTACTGATGTAAAAAAAATTATCAAAGAGGGAACAGCATTACGGTTACGTCCTGTTTTGATGACGGCAGCTGTTGCTTCCTTTGGATTTTTACCAATGGCATTAAGTCAAGCTGCAGGGGCTGAAGTACAGCGTCCGCTGGCCACAGTAGTTATTGGAGGCCTGATAACAGCAACTATATTGACATTAATTGTGCTGCCTATATTATATTATTGGTTTAATGGAGGAAGAAGATCATCTAAATTAAAGGCCTTACTCGTAGTTGGCTTGTTTTTATCACTTGACACAACGGCTCAGGAACGACTCGAACCAAAAGGGAAGAGTCTTCCTTTGGATACATTAATCGCCGTTTCTATGCGAAAGAATCTATCTCTTGAAGCAGCACGGCGAATGCAGGATAAATGGGATGTATTAGAAAAACAAGTATTTGAATTTCCAAAAACAGGAATAGGTATCGAATACGGAAATATCAATAGTTTTAATAGGGATACCCGAGCGTATATCTCTCAAAGTTTTTTAATGCCTGAAGTATATAAAAGTAGAAAAGCATACTATGCAGCCGAAAGAAAACTGGGCCAAATAGATGTTCAACTTCAGGAACTGGAAGTCAAAAGAAGAGTTCGTTATACCTATTTTCAGATGGAAGATCTGTTACGCAGACTATCCTTAATTGATCTTCTTGATTCTGTATATTCAGGATTTATTAAAGCTGCTGGACTTCGCTATAAAACAGGCGAGTCTCCTTTGCTTGAACAAACGGCAGCTGAGGCTGAATATGCCCGACTTCACTTAAGTAGAACGCGGCTGCTAGCTGATCTTGATATCCTACAGGAAAAATTAGGATTACTCTTACATACAAATGATAAGTTCCTTCCTATGCCTGGTCAGGATCTGAAGAGAGTCCATTTAGGTATGTCGAATGGGTTGCATCCTACTATTGCATTTTGGCAAAATAGGCAACAGATATATGCTTCAGAGAAACGTCAGGAGAAGGCTACTTTATTGCCTGACGTTATATTGGGGTACAATAATCTTTCTTTGATTGGCTGGCAATCATCAGATGGTGTAACCCAGAAATATTATAAAGGCAATGAACGATTCAATACAATTAATCTTGGGATAGGAGTTTCCATTTTTAATAGTGCGGCAAAAGCACGCATGGAAGCTGCAGAGAAAAATATTCAAGCCGCTAAGTTGAAGGAAAGACAAGCTCAGGAGGAGTGGCAAAATCAATATGCTGCTTTATCTGTTGAGATGAAAAAGCATACTGCTTCCCTAGATCATTATATCAAAATTGCCTTACCACAATCCGAATTGATTCAACTAAAAGCCATTCAAGCGTACAAAGCCGGAGAAATCGGATATACCGAATGGATCAATTTGATGAAGCAGGTTGTTGATATTCGTAATGGATTTAATGATGCCATTCTTGATTTAATGATGACCATAACTGAACTCGAATATTTAAATCTAAACTAAGCTATACCATGCGTAACCTGTATATATTAGTGTTTACTTTTTTCTCTTTATCCTGTTCTTCAAAAAATGAACCTGTAAAAGGGGAGGCTGATTCTCCGGAAATTGGAAATACTATTTCTTTAACAAATGATCAAATAAAAGCTTCTTCAATTGAATTAGGTGCAGTTGAATCAAAGAATTTAGCTGATTTGATAACTGTGAATGGAGTAGCAGATGTTCCTCCCCAGAATATTGTTTCTATAAGTTTTCCTTTAGGAGGATATTTAAAAAGCACTAAACTATTACCGGGGATGCAAGTCAAGAAAGGTGAAGTGGTTGGTTATATTGAAGATCAGCAAATTGTAAAATTTCAGGAAGAATATTTAGTTGGTAAAGAACGATTACAATATTTAGAGTTAGAATTTAATCGTCAAAAAGAATTGAATGATAACCAGGTTAACGCTACTAAAATTTTTCAACAAACACAAGCAGATCTTAATAGTCAGCGTGTGTTAGTAAAATCAATGTCTGAAAAATTGAGGTTAATAGGTATTGAACCATCTTCTCTACATGCCGATAATTTATCCAGAATAGTTCCTTTGCGTTCACCGATCAGTGGATATGTTTCGAAGATACTGGTGAATATAGGGAAGTACATTCAACCATCAGAAGTATTATTTGAACTAATTGATCCTGGTGATTTGCACGCGGCTCTAACCGTATTTCAAAAAGATATAGCTAAAGTTGAAATTGGTCAATCCGTTACTCTTTCGTTAGTGAATAACCCTGAAAAAGAGTACAGAGGGAGGGTAATTTTAACCAATAGAAATTTAGATGATACCCGATCAGCTATGATTCATTGTCATTTTGAAGATCGTCCAGAGAAAATATTACCCGGTATGTTTCTTAGTGGAAAAATTAGAAGTACGCCACGGGAGGTATCTGCCTTACCAGAAACTTCTGTAGTAAATTTTGAAGGTAAACAATATGTTTTTGTTGAAGTTGGTGCCAATACATTTTTCATGACTGCTGTTCAGACTGGAGCTCGAGAAAATGGTTATTTGGAGATCGTTAATGCTGCTGAAATCAAAGGTCAGGTGGTTACAAAAAATGCTTTCACTATTTTAGGTGCTCTAAAAAATGTAGCGGAAGAGGAATAAAGCATTACTACTCACTTTTGTAATCTTCCCTAACTGGATTGAATACGTCAATTAATTTGCAATCCGTATGCGCCATTGCGGAATGAGGTACATTAGAAGGGATCACATAATAAGAGCCGGATGTAAGGATATGTGTTTCATCGCCAATAACCATTTCTAATTTGCCTTCAATGATGAACGTAATCTGCTCATGAATATGATGATGCAAAGGTAGTTTGCTTCCTTCTTTGATAGTAACGACGCCAAAACTTATATGTTCACCATGTACATATCTACCAACAAGTCCTTCCGCTAGTTGCTTTTCTTTTAAGTCTGATATCGAGGGCATACATTTCAATTTTATTGTTCAATATGGCTGTAAAAGATAAAGGCTGTCTCATAGAGAGACAGCCTTTATATATCAACAAGGTGGGGTTAGAATATATAACGGAAACCTAATTGAAGACTCCATGTACTAGCGAAAGAGTTCACTGTTGTGAATGGAGTAGTAGGAAGTTGTCTGTTAATCTGAGTCATTCTATACTGAGGTTGACCAGCAGCATTTGCTCCTGCAGGCACCAATGGGTTACGAACTGTTGTTTGTTTGATCACACCCCATTCTTTATTCAGCATATTTGCAAAATTCAGGATATCCAGACTAAACTGTAATGTATTGCGACGATCTCCGATATTGGTGAATACATCCTGCAATAATTTGAAATCAAGTCTGTCGTACCAAGGTAGTAATGCACCGTTACGTTGTACATATTTACCTTTATTATTACGCAGATATGGTGTATTCTCGATTAGCTGGAAGAATGCATCTGATTGTTGTTGTGCACTAAATGCTGCCAAAGAAGATGTTGCAGACTGAGCTAAGAAAATAATTTCTGATGGGTTTCTAGGAACATACAGTAGATCTGTTGAATTATTACCATCGTTATTCAAATCTCCATTGTAAACAAAGGAGTATCTACCTTGAGAAGCCCCTTCATAGAATAGAGAAATAGTAGTTCCTAAATGCTTAAGATATTCTTTACGATAAGACACAGCAGCAATTACACGATGAGGCAATACGTTCTGACCATTGTATAATTCCAGGCTGTTCTGGGTTCCGATCGTTGGGTTAGCATTCCATACAGATGAAGCTTGTGAACCTGGGTTTGCAGTCACTTCATTATAATAGGTGTATGTATAGGCAGCAAAACCATAGAACCCTTTAGAGGCAGCTTTAGTTAATTGAGTAGTAAATGAAACACCACCGCCTTTGTTGGTATTTTCTAAAACTACAGCTGTAGTAAGATTACTGTAATAAGAACGGTCAGCTGATGCTAAGTAGCGAGGACGGGAATCCAAGCCAGCAAATACACCATTTGGCTCTTTTTGGTTGGCATTACGCATTCTTACTGCATTAATATCTTTAGACACTATGGCTTCCATGGTTAATGTCCATCCTTTTTCAAATTGCTTATCAAATGCAATATTGGTTCTTGCGATCTGAGGGAATTTAAAATTAGGGTCCATCAATACAATGTTAGAAGGAACTGATGTTCCAGCTGTTGATGGGAAAGTATTTCTGTAGAAGTTTGGATCAGGATTAAAGCGATAATTAGCAAGTGCGGAAGCTGATCTTACATTTGCTCCAAACTGGTACATACCACTATTGGTTGGCATGTTAGTGTACCATACGAATGGAATACGGCCAGTGAAGATACCCGTTCCACCGCGTACAATAAGGCTTTTATCTCCATACACATCCCAGCGGAAACCAACACGTGGAGACCATAAAACAGAGCTTTTTGGCCATGCTCCTGTAGTATAGCTTACCATTTCTCCATTTTGGTTAGGGAATTTAAGTGCTGTTACTGCAGGATTCTCTAGTGGTTGTTCATTGAAAATTGGTTTATCCGCACGAATACCATAAATCAGTTTGAATTTGTTATTGAAAGCCAATTCATCCTGTATATATGCTCCTAATTGACCAATCTTGAGCTCTGCACTATATACGGATTGTTTGCCTGGCACCAGTGAATAAGTGTAAGCATAATAGGCTGGAGCCTGATTAGTGATAAAGTCATTTAATGAGCTGAACACATAGTAACTCTGTGATCCTGGCATGAACATATTACCTACACGCTGGTATTCATAAGAAACACCACCAGTTACGGTGTGTTTACCCTTATACATGGTGAAGTTATTGATCACACTGAATACATCGTTAATTACATCATTATTATAGGAATAAGGCTCATAACCAGCACTCATATAGTTTTGGCCAGCACCATTCATAATATCAATGAATGGAAATACCTGACTTGGCGAAGTACGAGTGGCACGAACTTTAGTTATGGTAGCTAATAACTGATTAGAGAATTTACCCTTGAAATTTGAATTCAATTCCAAAACACCTGAACGTACTACATCTTTGAATCCATAATTGGAATTAGCAAACGACATTGATTGCAAACTAAAGCGGTTTACCGGAAGACGAGTGGTGTTAGAACCACCTGCAGGGGTAAATCCACCACCGTTTGGAATACTTGATCCATTAAGTGAAACATCATTTGTGCTAATCAACTCATTGTACTTTGCCGTTAGTTTATGTACATCACTTATGTTCCAATCAATCTTGGCTAAAATTTTGGTATTCTCCGCCTGGAAGTTAGGGAAGTTATCAAAAGCACCTGTTTCATAGCCATACTTGCTCTTTAAGAAATCAGATAGTTTTCTGAGTGAGTCAACAGGTGTAGAAGAAACGTTTCCTTGACCTGAGCCTCCAGCTGGGCTGAAAGTGATACCAGGGAATTCTCGCGTTTCTTTCTCTGCACTAACGAAGAAGAATAACTTATTCTTTATCAATGCTCCGCCTAACGTCCCCCCAAATGTTTGACTTTCTGAAAGAACAGCCGGTGGAAGTTTAGTACTGCCAACATTACGACCATTGAAGTTTTGATTACGGAAATAACCATATGCACTTCCCTTGAGGGTATTTGTACCACTCTTGGTAACAGCATTGATACCCGCACCTGTAAATCCAGATTGGCGAACATCATATGGTGCGAGGTTTATAGATATCTCTTCGAAAGCATCCAGTGAAATAGGTTGGTTACCACCACCAGGAAGTGGGTCATTGCTTAATCCAAAGTTATTATTCAGATTGGCACCATCTACTTGAATGTTATTGAAACGAGCATCACGACCACCAAAGCTGTTACCATTTGCCTGTGGAGTAAGACGAGTAAAGTCGGTAATACTTCTGGAGATAGTAGGTAATGTCTGGAATTGACGTAACCCAATATTCGTAGAAGCTCCAGTTTTATCAGCACCAATTCTACGTTTTTTACCAGTTACGGTAACTTCTGTCAATGATGTAGTTGATGTTTCCCCTAAAATAGCGTCAAGGAAATAGGGTTCTCCTAACAACAAGTTGATGTTCTCAAAGGTCACAGCCTTTAAACCAACAAAATTGATAACGACTACATATGGACCACCAATACGGGCGTTAGGAATAGTAAATACACCCTCTTTTTTGGAGACTGTAACATACTTAGTACCTGAAGGTGTATGGGTTGCTGTAATAGTAGCGGCCTCCAAACCTTTACCGGAAGCGTCTTTAACAACACCTGTGATGTTACTGGTAGTAACCTGAGCCATCAGAGCAACAGGGAACAATAACAATACACCTAAGAATTTCAAGATTCTCATGTAATGCAATTTTAGTTTTTGATGCACAAAATTAATAAAAAGAGGCTTGATACCCCCAATATCCCATAACATTTACACACAATTAATGTTGAAAACCCATTGAAAATATGCCGAGAGTCAGTTTTTCTTAAAAGCAGTACCTTTGTTTTCAATTAAAAATGCTGCTGTGGATACTATTGCCAGTGCTATTGAAGACATCCGAAACGGTAAAATGGTCATTGTGGTGGATGATGAGGATCGTGAAAATGAGGGCGATTTCATCGCTGCCGCTAGTCAAATAACCCCTGAGATCATCAATTTTATGAGTAAATATGGCAGGGGGTTGATCTGTGTGTCTCTGCTAGAAGACCGTTGTAAAGAGCTAAAGCTGGATTTAATGGTTTCCGAGGTAACAGCGGTTCATGAAACGGCCTTTACAGTTTCGGTAGATTTGATTGGCCAGGGTTGTACAACAGGAATCTCTGCTCATGATCGGGCCAAAACGATAAAAGCGCTGGTAAATCCAAAGACCAAACCAGAAGACTTGGGCCGTCCCGGTCATATTTTCCCTTTACGAGCTAAACAGGGAGGGGTTTTGCGCCGTCCAGGCCATACTGAAGCGGCTATAGATCTGGCACGTTTGGCAGGGTTAGAGCCTGCTGGCGTTTTGGTGGAAATCATGAATGAGGATGGCTCGATGGCTCGATTACCTCAATTAGAGGAACTTTCCAGTCAGCTTGGGATGAAGCTCATCACCATCAAAGATCTAATTGAATTTCGTATGCAAAGAGATTCGCTGATTGAGGAATTGGTAAATGTTCAAATGCCTACCAAATTCGGTGATTTTCAATTATATGTATTTCAGGAAAGGAATAATCCAGCATCTGGGGAACACATGGCTTTAGTAAAAGGGAAATGGGATAAGGATGAGCCGGTTCTCGTTCGGGTTCACTCGTCTTGTTTTACAGGTGATATACTGGGCTCGATGCGATGTGATTGTGGTGATCAGCTTCATGAAGCTATGTCCATGGTCGAAAAAGCTGGAAAGGGGGTAGTGCTCTACATGAATCAAGAGGGCCGTGGTATAGGATTGCTGAATAAATTAAAAGCATATAAGCTGCAGGAGAGTGGAATGGATACTGTAGAAGCAAACCTACACCTTGGTTTCCCAATGGATAAGCGGGATTATGGAATAGGTGCTCAAATTCTCCGTTATCTAAATGTAACAAAACTCAAGCTCATTAGTAACAATCCAAAGAAAAGAGTAGCCTTAAGTGGTTATGGGTTAGAAATTGTAGAAAGTGTTCCGGTTTGCATCCCGCCGAATCCGCATAATGCCAAATATCTTCAAACCAAAAAAGAGAAGATGGGGCATGATTTGTGAGTTGACAGAGGTTGAACATTTTTTCAATGATCGGAAATTCAGTTCTTATTCTTTCTTCTGAATAAATGATCAAATTCTGTTCTGAACGATAAGTTTCCACCCGTGCGTTCTCGTCTTCCTGAGCTGGATAATACGTCGAAGCTACTTCGGTAAAAAAATGATGTTCTCAACTTACCATCTGGTGTTATTTTATATTCAACATTTACATCTGGAAGAAAAAGAAAGTTTTGATTGGTGACAACAGTATTTCCTACCGCATTAAAATTAAAGTCACTTCCAAATGTTAGGATAAGTCTGTTATTTACCAATGATTTAATAAATTCTAAACTTACATTTTCACGAGTATTCTGATTTTGAGTTGATGAGCTTGTAGGAGTTCCACCTAAATTGGTGGCTACTCTTGAGTAATTAAAATTGACATCAACAGATGAACCAAATAATTTATAGAAGAAGTTTTGTACACTATTTGATAATATGCTGTTAATTACGCCAGATATGGTATTACTAAGCAATTCAAGATTCAGATTTGTCGTAACAATGGCAGCCTCTGGCGCAAAACTTTTAAATACAATTAGATAAGTTGATTGTTTGCTGACTTCATTCTGATCTCTATTGATGGTCTTCAATTTATTTTCTATCGTGGGATTATTTTTAACAGCACTTGTTGGAGGAAGTAATAACTGGAAAGAAGTGTTTGGAGAATTTAGTGTTCCCGTTAATGTACACATAACCCATATGTCACTAATTTCTCTCATTACATCTGAATTTGCCGTGGAAATACCTGTAGCATTGCCAGCATCAAACAACGTACTCATTCTTACTTTTTCAGCAATATATTTTGTATTGATATTTATTTCTGCATTATAGGGATCGCCAGTCCAACTCAAATAACTTCCTGAGTTTTGCTCAATGTAGAATGGTTTATTAAAGATGTCCTGAAAATTAAAATTATAAACTCCGCTTTCGATATTATATCTTCCATTTAATGTAAGCGCTTCATTTGTTCCCGTTAGAATTTTAAGATTACCAGAACCAGTAGCTGTAATGCTATCTCCAGTCAGCGGATCAAGTACTACGGTCATTTTTAGAATTGGACTGGCGACCAAATCGAAGTCCATTGATAGGTTACTATTTTCTCTTTTTAAAGAATCTGTATTCATTTCTCTTCCATACTGTCGCCATTTAATGTAATCAACCTCCCCAGTTTGTTTAGTACTTGCGGTAGTTTCAATGGTTATATTAGAACTATCAACAGC
>Ga0315907_10007282_pt1 | contig 11565 bp, 13 predicted proteins | sample LakEriMetagenome_3_FD_203525 | JGI IMG/M metagenome (GOLD analysis project Ga0315907, IMG submission 203525) | Freshwater fungal communities from buoy surface, Lake Erie, Ohio, United States - Buoy 12 MA123 | ecosystem: Environmental > Aquatic > Freshwater > Lake > Lake biofilm | place: USA...
GCCGCGGTGTCTGAAGTCGTTTTAAACGCTGGAGTGGCCGTAGGCATTCCGCCCCAGGGCACCACGGCGTACTCGACGGGTTGCGCCAAAGCAGCCACCGCGAGCAACCACAAACCCAGCGCGCGCAGCATCATTTGATCCAAACCCGCACGTTGGCTTGGGCCGGCAGCGCCGGTGCACCGTTCGACGAACCGGGACTTTGGGTGGTCACCGCGCCCGAGAGGCTGTCGCCTTCCATTAACTGAATGCCAAGGCCCGACATGGCCAGCAAGGCTTTGGCCTCGCCGTAACTCAGTCCCGTCAAATCAGGCACGGCTTGGGTGAGTTCGCCGCCGCGCATTCCCACGCGCAGCGTCAGTCCGGCGCCCTTGCGCACTTTGCTGCCCGCTTCGAGCAGTCGGCCATTGTACTCCACCTCGAGCACCAGACCGTCGGTCAGGTCGGGCACATACTGAATGTCGGCCACAAAAAGTCCGCGCGAACGAAGGTCGATCTCCGCCCGGGCCAGCGTGCGTTCCTTAATAGCTGGCAAGCTAACCAGCTCTGCCTTAGATCGATTGATGGTCAACATCACCTCGCGGCCCGCCTTGACCACCGCGCCGGCAACCGGGTACTGTTGGTACACCTCGCTTGGACGCAGCTCGCGGCGGTACAGCGACGAATCGAGCATCACGCCTTCAAGCCCCTGTTCGTCAAGCGCTTGAACCGCCTCATCAAACGTCATCCCCGACAGGTCCGGCACTTTTTGTACCTCGCCAAACCCGGTAATCCACTTGAGCACGGTTTGTGCCGAAAGTCCGAGTACAATAAAAAACACCAGCGCCAGCCCGGCGTTCACCAGAAAGGTTTTGCTCTTGAGAAAAAGCCAAAGATTGCCCATTACCACAAAGGTAGGCCGAGGCATCTATCTTTGACCCATGCGTCCTCTTGTTGCTGTAGCCATGGGCGGCTACTCTAGTGAATTCGGCATTTCGCTCCTCAGCGGAAGCCATGTTTTTGACGAACTTGACCCCGTGCGCTTCGACCCGGTGCGCCTGGAACTGCACCCCAACGAAGGGTGGAAGGCCTTTGACGCGTCAGGCATTCCGCTGCGGTTTAGCGAGCGGACCTGGACCCTCATCGACCTCGACGGCAGCGAACGCCGCATTGACGCCATCCTCAACCTGATCCACGGCCACCCGGGCGAAGACGGAACCCTTGCCATGGCTTGGGAAGGCGCGGGGATCCCCTACTCGAGCTGCAGCCCGGCGGCGTCGGCGCTCACGTTCCACAAGCTTTGGACCAACGCCCTCGCCCAGCGACTCGGCGTGCGGGTCATGCCTTCGGTTCACGTGCGGCGCGGAACCGACGAATCGGCCGTATACACGTTCATGGCGGCGCACCCGTTCCCGCTGTTCGTCAAGCCTTGCCGCAGCGGATCAAGCTACGGCGTAAGCCGAATCACGAGCGCCCACGAATGGCCTGAGGCCCGCGATGCCGCGTGGAACGAAGACCCCGAACTCGTGGTGGAACAGGGTGTGGTCGGAACCGAACTGGGTTGCGGCGCCTTCGTTGCCCCCGACGGGGTGCGCATTCTGGGCATCACCGAAATCGTCCCGAAAAAAGCCTTTTTTGATTTTGAAGCGAAGTACCAGGGCGCCTCTGAAGAAATTACCCCGGCGCGCATTCCTGACTCCGCCGCCGAGGCTGTGCGCCGCGCTACCCTTCGCTTGGTGGACGGCATGGGGCTCCGCGGCTTTGTTCGGGCGGACTTTATTTTGCCCGCCGACGGCTCTGAGCCCGTGCTCATTGAAATCAACACCATCCCCGGCATGAGCGCCGAGAGCATTGTTCCGCGCCAACTCAAGGCCGCCGGAATTTCGATGCGCCAATTTGTAACCGACCTCGCCGAGGCCACCCTCCAACGCCATGAAGACCGCGCTGTTCCCCGGATCTTTTGATCCCCTGACCCTCGGCCACGACGACGTGGTTCGCCGTGCCGCCGCCCTGTTTGACCGCGTGGTGGTCGGAATCGGCGTGAACGCCGACAAAAAGAACATGTTTCCGCTCGAGCAGCGCATGGATTGGATTCGCCACGCTTTTGCCGACCTTCCCCACGTTGAGGTCGCCAGCTACGAAGGCCTCACCGTCGACTACGCACGCCAAATTGGCGCCCAGTACATGGTGCGCGGCCTGCGCAACCCCGCCGACTTTGAATTTGAAAAGGCCATTGCCCAGACCAACCGCGAGCTGGAACCCCATATTGAGACGGTATTCTTCCAAACCCGTGCGCGCTTTGCCTACATTGCCTCGAGCCACGTGCGCGAGGTAATTCGCTACCGCGGTGACTACACGCTCTTCGTGCCCAGCGCGGTGCGCATTACCTCCTGAATCGTCGGGTAGGTATCGGCCGCCGCCGCACGCCACTCAGCCTCGGCCATCCACAGCACCGCATCGATGCCCTCCTCCGTCTGTGGCGTAAGCTCGGGGCGTCCCTCAACCTTCATGCGGAACCAGTGCGTCGTCTTCAGGTAGTCCCGCCCGTTTTGGGTGTAGCGGTGCTGGGTTTCAATCAATTTTTGGCCCAACTGCAGTCCCTTTAGGCCGCACTCTTCTTCAACTTCGCGCAACGCGCATTCCGCAACCTCCTCACCCTCTTCGAGTTTGCCCTTAGGCAGGTCCCATTGGCCAAGACGGTGAATCCACAAAACTTCTCCGTGGGAATTTTCTACCCATCCTCCCGCCGCCGTGACGGGTTGCTCGCTGTACTTTTGCGCCATGATCTTTGATGCCAAGTCGGCCGAAACACTCGCCGGACTCTTACTGCAAATTAAAGCCGTTTCGCTTCGTCCCAACGAACCCTTTACCTGGGCTTCTGGGCTCAAGTCGCCCATTTACTGCGACAACCGCGTCACGCTGTCGCACCCACGGGTGCGCACCTACCTCCGCGAGCAAATGGCAACCCTCATCAAAGCGCAGTACCCTTCGGTGGACGCCATTGCCGGGGTCGCCACTGGCGCGATTGCCCTCGCGGCCCTTGTCGCCCAAGAACTTGACCTGCCCATGGTCTACGTGCGCGCTTCGGCCAAGGAACACGGACGTCAAAACCTAATCGAAGGTGAATTGGCCAAAAACGCACGCGTCGTCGTCATCGAAGACCTCGTCTCCACCGGAAAATCTTCGCTTCAAGCCGTCGACGCCCTGCGCGAGGCTGGCGCTCAGGTCCTCGGAATGACCGCCATCTTTACCTATGGCTTCCCCGCCGCCCGTGAAGCCTTCGCTGCCGCCGATTGTGCACTGCACACCCTGAGCGACTACGACCATCTTTTGAAGTCAGCCGAATCGCGCGGATCCCTCAATTCCGACGAACTCACCGCCCTATCGGGTTGGCGCCACGACCCCAAGGCGTGGTCGGAAGCGAATAGCTAGTTGGCTAGTTAGCTGGTTGGTTTGTTGGTTTCCTAACGAGTCTCAACTAACGAGCTAACCAGCTAACTAGCTACCCAGCTAACCAGCCAACCAGCCAACTAGCTACCCAGCTAACTAGCTAAAATCCGTCCATTCCACCTCCTTGTGCCCTACCCAGCGCACGGCACCAGATGGCAACTGAATCCCCAGTCGTCCGTCGGGAGAAAGGAAGCGCGGGGTCGCAACAAACGCTTCGCCCGTTGTTCGGTCGCGAAATCCGCATTCCGCTTGCCAACCCAGGAGTTGCGACGAATAGCGCACGAGCAGGTCGGCACCTACCGGCCTACTTAAGGCAGCCGCAAGGTGACCCGCTAAATCCTCTGCCAGCCCGTCGCGCTGCAACCCAGGCGCCGCCGCAGCGCCCTCGGGAGCTTCGGTGAGGTTGAGCCCCAGTCCGAGAAACCACCGTGTGCACACGCCCTGGCTCCAGTAGGCTTCGGTCAAGAATCCGCCCAGCTTAAGCCCGTTGAGGTAGAGGTCGTTCGGCCATTTTAAGCGGGCAACAATGCCCCGTTCTTGCAGCCATTCCGCGGTGCACAGCGAGGCTTGGGCATGGCGAACAAAAACATAGGGTGGGGACCAATTGATGGCGGGACTAACCAAGGTCATGAGCAGGCTCGAACCCGGAACGTCGGTCCAGGTGGAGCCGCCACTCCCGCGACCCTGACGCTGGGTACCTGCCGTTATGGCAGTCCAACCGCTCGGGCACCACGAATCGGGATTTTCGTGCGCCCAGACCTGTGTAGAGTCCAACTCGCTGAAATACAGGTGTTTTACAGAATCCGTTGGCCCAAGCATTCTGCAAAAATGCAGCGAATTCCGGCGCAATTCCGCCACGTGCCCAAATTGGCACCCTAATTGTGCTCAAGGGCGGGTAATTTTACCGAATGACTGCATCCTTTGCCGAACTTCCCCAAATTGTGCGCAGTGCCATCGAAGGCGTGAGCGACATCAAGGGCGAAAACCTCGTACTTCTCGACCTGCGCGGACTCGAAAACGCCGTGTGTGATTATTTTATTGTGGCTGAGGCTCAATCAACTACCCAAGTAAACGCGATGTCAGAATCCGTACACAAACGGGTGCGCGAAGAAGCCAACGACAAGCCGTGGCACGTGGAAGGCACCCAGTCGTCAGAGTGGGTCCTGATGGACTACGTTTCGGTCGTCGTTCACCTTTTTCAGCGCGAAGCCCGCGCGTTTTATGACCTCGAAGGATTATGGGCTGATGCCATTTCGATTCCCCTCCCTCAACAATACCTCGTTGAAGCTGTTTAATTTCTGATGAGCAAAAAAAATAAGGCCCCTAAGCCGGGCGTGGCGCCCAAAGGCGGAATGCCCAAATTCAATTTTAGCTGGATCTACATTGCGGTCTTTGTGGGCCTGCTGGCGCTCCAATTCGCCCAAAGTCAGTTTGGTAGCCAAACCCAGCCTTCCACATTTAACGAGTTAAGTGCGCGCATCGAACACGGCCACGTTGACCGCGTGAAAGTGGTGAACAGCAAAGAAGTGTACGTTTTCATCAAGGCCGACACATTGTCTGCCTTAAACGAATACGAAGAGCTGTCGAAAACCTCGCTTGGTGACGCGCCCAATCAGGGTCCACACTACGTATTCGAAATGCCGGCAGAGTCGTTTGACCGAGCGATGGAGCGCTTCTATGGCCAGCACCCCGAGGTCGCCGAAGTGAATGTCGAATACAAAGAAGAGCCCAATTACTGGGGCGAAGCGCTAGCGTGGTTGATCCCCATCGTGCTTTTTGCCGCCATTTGGTTCTTCTTGATGCGCCGAATGGGCGGAGGCGGTGCCGGCGGCCCTGGCGGGCAAATTTTCAACATCGGAAAGAGCCGCGCCCAAATGTTTGACGCCGACAATGCCGTCAAAGTAACCTTTAAGGACGTGGCGGGCCTAGATGGCGCGAAAGACGAAGTGCTTGAAGTCGTAGACTTTTTGAAAAATCCGAAGAAGTACACCGACTTGGGCGGAAAAATCCCGAAGGGCGTGCTACTAAGTGGCCCTCCAGGAACCGGTAAAACCTTGCTGGCTAAAGCCGTAGCAGGAGAAGCGCAAGTGCCGTTTTTCTCGTTGAGCGGATCCGATTTCGTGGAAATGTTTGTCGGTGTGGGCGCTAGCCGTGTTCGCGACCTGTTCAAGCAGGCTAAGGAAAAATCGCCGAGCATCATTTTCATCGACGAAATCGACGCCATTGGCCGTGCTCGCGGTCGCAACGCCTTCAGTGGCGGCAACGACGAGCGCGAAAACACCTTGAACCAGCTCCTCACTGAAATGGACGGTTTCGGAACCAACGAGCACGTCATTGTGATGGCTGCCACGAACCGTGCCGACATCCTTGACCGTGCCCTGATGCGCGCTGGCCGCTTCGACCGCATCATCTACGTGGACCTACCAGAGGTTACTGAACGCATCGAGATTTTCAAGGTTCACCTGCGTCCGCTCAAGTTGGGCGAAAACGTAGACGTCGAATTTTTGGCCCGCCAAACGCCCGGATTCAGTGGCGCAGACATCGCCAATGTGTGCAACGAGGCTGCGCTGGTGGCTGCGCGCAAGAACAAAAGCGTCGTTGAAAAGCAAGACTTTCTGGATGCCGTGGACCGCATCGTCGGCGGACTCGAGAAAAAATCCAAGATTATTACGCCCGAAGAGAAAGAAATCATTGCCTACCACGAGTCGGGCCACGCCACGGTAAGCTGGCTGCTGGAGCACGCTTCTCCACTTGTAAAAGTGACGATTGTGCCGCGTGGACGCTCCCTGGGCGCCGCCTGGTACCTGCCAGAGGAACGCCAACTCAACAGTACGGAGCAGATGCTCGACGAGATGTGTGCCACCTTGGGCGGACGCGCCGCCGAAGAAGTGATTTTCGGTCGCGTCACCACGGGCGCGCTGAGCGACCTCGAAAAAGTAACGAAGCAGGCCCGTGCCATGGTTGCCGTGTATGGCCTCAACGACCGCCTCGGCAACATCACCTACTACGATTCGTCGGGCCAAAACGAGTACCAGTTCGACAAGCCGTATTCAGAGCGAACTGCCGAGATCATCGACGAAGAAATCAGTAAGCTGATCGAAGGCCAGTACGAGCGGGCGAAAGAGCTGCTCCGGGGCAACCGCGAAAAGCTCGAAGTCTTGGCCCAAGAACTTCTCACGAAAGAGGTTATTTTTAGGGACAACCTCGTGGAAATTTTTGGCGAACGACCATGGAAGAGCCGCGAAGAACGCCTGGCTGCGATCGAAGAAGTTTCAGTGCCCGTGGGCGACGACGTGGCGGCTGATCCTACGGAACTCCCGCTTGCCGCCGTTCCTATGGAACCAACACACGATGCGCCGATTCCCGATGAACCGACCGAGGCTAGCTCCGAAAGCAAGTAGGTTAGGCACGATGGAGGCAAGTCCTAAAAGGGCCGTCGCGCGCAGCGAAGCAATTATGTGTTATTTTCGCCAGTAAATGGCGGGCTGGCTCGGAAAATTTCTCACAGTACTCAGCGGCGCTCCTCAAGCGGGGGGCGACGAAGTGGCTGACCCCTCTGTTGGCAAGTATGCGGCCCTTGAGGACCCCGTAGATTTGGCCTTCGTGCGCCGTTTTACCCAATCTGGAGGGCTGTTTTTGTACTGCGGGAGCACCGACGAACTTATCGACAACCTCAAGGCAGTGGGCGCAGAAACCGGTCAATCCCAGTTTTTTGTACCCGAAAAAAACCTGCATTCGTGGTTCCAGCAGGCTGGACTCAGTGTGATTCACGACAATCCGCTTGAAGCTGACGCCATGGCGACCACCTGCCATGCAGCGGTAGCACAAACCGGAGGTATCATGATTACCGACGCCCAAACCCAAGGACTGAAGTTTGCGCAGTTACCTGCGGTGCACCTCGTTGTGGCGCGCGTTTCTCAAGTAGTCAACAGCTTGTCAGACGGCATGGCGGCCATCAATAAATTCCACCGGGAGCAACGCCCACTGAGCATCATCACCCTTAAAGGAAAACGCGACGAAGCGGTGCTTCAAGCGAAAGTTGACCCAAATAAAGGCCGCGAACTCTACTTCTTCCTCGTCGAAGACCATCTTTTTGCCGACTTATGATGCAGCGCAGCATCTGGGGCCTCGTGTATGCCCTGGTCGTCGCGTTCGTGTGCATCGGCCTGTCCTGGACTCCGGCCCTTCTTTTTGTGCTGGTGGCGGGCGTGGCCATGGAACTGCTTCGCCTCCCCAACCTTAGCCCAAAAATTCGCTCGGCGGGCGTACTCTACACCTTCGCCAGCGCCGTTGCAACTGGCTGGCTTTGGGGTGTAGGTGGCGGACAATCCATATTGGCCGTGTTCATCCTTATCTGGCTTTCGGATTCTATGGCCTATGTGGGCGGACGGCTTTTCGGACGCACCCCCATGGCGCCGGTTCTTTCTCCCAAAAAAACGTGGGAAGGCCTGGTGACCGGGGCCGTCTTCACCACCGGAATCGGCTACCTCATGCTTCGCCTCGTGCTCGAAACCTCCATGACGCTGTCCATTCTGCTGCCCGTAACGGTAGCCATCGCGGCGCCCGTCGGGGACCTCGTCGGTTCGTACTTCAAGCGCCAATCGGGCGTCAAGGATTCGGGTGTGTTCTTGCCTGGCCACGGCGGATTTCTGGACCGTCTTGACAGCTACTTGCTCTCCAGCATCGTCCTCGTGCTCGTGCTGATTGCATTTCAAACGTTTTAATTGTTTTCACGCATGCTTCACCGCGAAGGAACCAAAACCATCTTTGTCAGCCTCCTCATTTTGGCCGTTCCCTATGTACTGCTGACCACATTGGGTGCTCCTGACTGGGCGGTAACGAGCTACCTCGTCATGGGCCTAATTCTCTTGGGCTTGGTACTTCAGTTTTTTCGCAATCCCACTCGGACCACCCATGCCCTACCCGGCGACGTAATTGCACCCGCCGACGGAACCGTAGTCGTCATCGAAGAGGCCGAAGAGCCGGAGTACTTTAAGGGCAAGCGCAAGCAAATCAGCATTTTCATGTCTCCGCTCAACGTGCACGTGAACCGTGCGCCCGTGAGCGGAAAAACGGTGTTCGCCAAGTACCACAAAGGCACGTACCTCGTGGCCTGGCACCCCAAATCCAGCACCGAAAACGAGCGCACCACGATCGTATTTGACACACTCAACCACGGCGAGGTCATGATTCGCCAAATCGCCGGTGCCGTGGCGCGCCGCATTGCGGTCTACGTGAAGCCTGGACAACCCGTTTCAGTGGGCGAAGACGTCGGTTTCATTCGCTTCGGATCGCGCGTTGACATCTTCCTGCCCTTAGACGCCGAAGTCCTGTGCAAAATCGGCGACAAGCCGAGCGGAGGCGAAACGGTCATCGCGAAACTTCAGCCAACTAGCTAACCAGCCAACCAGCCAACTAACTGCGAGGAACTAGTTTGAGCGCCTGATCAAAAAGTTCGTCAGGCGAAACACTAGAATTATCGAGAACCACCGCGTCGTCGGCGAGCAGCAGCGGGCTGTCGAGGCGTTCGCGGTCTTCTTTGTCGCGCTGCAGCAGGTTGGCCTTGACTTCGGCCAAGGTCACGGCCCCAGGGTTCGCCGCGTCCATCTCGGCGAAGCGACGCTGCGCGCGCACGTCGGCGTCGGCCGTGACAAAGAGTTTGAGTTCGGCGTCTGGAAAAACCACGGTGCCGATGTCGCGACCGTCCATGACTACGCTGTGGCTGCGGCCCATGGCTTGCTGCTGGGCCACCAATCGGCGGCGTACCGGAACCAGGGACGAGACGGCGCTTACCACGCGGCTCACGTCCATGCTCCGAATGGCCTCTTCGACATCTTCGCCGTTGAGGACGGCGCGGTTACGTCCTTGGGTATCGCGCGCAAAGCCAAGGTGAAGCTGTTCAAGCGAAGCATTAATGGCTACGGCATTGATGCCGTCGGGCGAGGCCCATCCGTTTCGAATGGCGTGCAGCGCCACCATGCGGTACATGGCCCCGGTATCGATGTACAGGAATCCGAGGGCCGCAGCAAGGCGCTTCGCTAACGTGGACTTACCGGTGGAAGCATAACCGTCCACTGCAATGCGAATCGGAGTCATAGTGCGCGTGTAAAAGAAAATTGGGTAAATCGACCCGCGACGTGGTACACCGTCTGGGACCACTGAATTTGGCTTTTGCCCGCCTTCAATCCAATGCCCAAGCTTAGGCCGGCGTTCGTGCGGCGCGTGGGCACCAGCATTTCCAGCTGCCGGCGAAAATCGTAGCCAATTTGGGCGCGGAGTCGCCCGCCGAGCTCTGCCTCGACCCCAACGGCCACATGGCGGAGGGCCAGATTGGTCCACGACGGAGCGTCGTAGGTAGTTTGTCCGGTCAGCGGGTCGCGAAGGTCGCGCTGTGGCTCGTACCCTGCTAAATTCCAGCGCTGAAGGTCGCGCACCGCCGCATGGATTCGAAACGGCGCGTAGCGAAACTTGCGGCTCACAGCGAGGTGTGCGGCAGTTGGTACCGCTTCGGGAGTCGAGCCCAATGGGTCGAGGCTCGTTCCAAGGTGCTGCACCACCAGGGCCGCGTGAAAACGTCCGCTGTCGCCAACGTAGGTCGCGCCCCAATCTGTGGTGATCGCCTGCGCCACTATGTTCGACGCCGTCTGGAGGGTCCATCGGGCGGTGGCGCCTACCCAAAGTTGGTTTCCCGACGCGAGCGTGAACGCCCGCGCCGCGGTAGCGCGCGGGCGAGATTCTTGGAAACGAAAACTTCCGATAACGGCCCCAACTTCGTTGGTTTCGGGCATCGTTCCCGAATTAAGGTAGTCTGCGCCCAGCGCAAAATGCCATTTTTTGTAGCGGAACCCTGAACTCAAATGGCCCAAGCGCAGCCCGCTGGGAAGCGTTCCCGTACTCAGCACGAAGTTCGAACGATCCGCCCCCGCGGCGAGCGACGGATTAAAGGTTGACGAAGCAGCATCTGCCGGAAAAGCCCAGGCCGCTCCCGCAAGCGCATTCCAGCGCGCCGCCCCCGCCATGTTGAGGGTTGCCCACGATGGACTTTGAGCACCCATCCCAAAGGAAAGCGCCAGAAATGCAGCAATCAGGCCCGTTCGCACCCGACCAAGTTACGCTTTAGCGGGACTTGCTGCGACCGCATCCGTCGGACTCGCCGGCTTGCGCACGCTCAGCACCTTGGCGTTTTTCACCTTTTTGTCGGTCACCGAATACGCCAGGACGTCGCGCATCGTCTTCACGTAGCGCACCTCGAGGCCCTTGAGGTAGACTTCGGGTATTTCGCGCACGTCGCGCTCGTTGTCGGCACAAAGCATCACGGTTTTAATGCCGGCGCGCTTGGCGGCCAAGAGTTTTTCTCGGATTCCGCCCACCGGCAGCACTTTGCCGCGAAGGGTGATTTCACCGCTGAGCGCCAGCGCGTTGCGCACCCGTCGTTGGGTGTAAAGCGACGTAAGTGCCGTCAAAAGGGCGATGCCTGCCGAGGGTCCGTCTTTGGGCACTGCGCCTTCGGGCACGTGCAGGTGCACGTCGTACTGGCTAAAGTGCTCGGGCTCGAGGCCGAATTCCGCCGCATTGGCCTTTAAAAAGGTCATGGCAAGCGTGGCAGACTCCTTCATCACGTCGCCCAGGTTGCCGGTAATGCTGAGCCGTCCCGAACCCGGAGCGATGGTGGATTCAAGGTACAGTATGTCGCCTCCGACGGGAGTCCAAGCCAAGCCCGTCGCCACGCCCGCCACGCCGTCGTTGGCGTAGTCGTCCTTGCGAAAGCGGGCTACGCCCATGATTTCCGTAAGGTCGGCCGGGGTGGGTTTGGCCGGAAAATCCTTGCCCTCGGCCCGCGCTAAGGCAGCCTTGCGGACCAGCTTGGCCAGCTGCTGGTCAAGGCGGCGCACGCCCGATTCACGGGTGTAGCCTTCAATCAGTGCCGAGGCCGTCGCCGACTCCAGCTTCAGCGCCTTGGGCTCGAGGCCGTGTTCGCGCAGCTGCTTGGGCATCAGGTGGTTCTGGGCAATTTTCACCTTCTCTTCGCGGGTGTAGCCCGTCACCTCAATCAGCTCCATGCGGTCGCGAAGGGCCGGTTGAATTCCGCCCAAGTTGTTCGCGGTGGCAATAAAGAGCACCTTAGATAGGTCGTAGCCC
>Ga0315907_10007284_pt1 | contig 11563 bp, 6 predicted proteins | sample LakEriMetagenome_3_FD_203525 | JGI IMG/M metagenome (GOLD analysis project Ga0315907, IMG submission 203525) | Freshwater fungal communities from buoy surface, Lake Erie, Ohio, United States - Buoy 12 MA123 | ecosystem: Environmental > Aquatic > Freshwater > Lake > Lake biofilm | place: USA...
CCGAACTTGCTGGCCAAAATCGTGGTAATGGCCGCCGTCAAGGTCGTCTTGCCGTGGTCCACGTGACCAATCGTGCCCACGTTCACGTGGGGCTTGGTACGCTCAAATTTGCCTTTTGCCATGTTCAAATCTCCAGATAAAGAACGAAGCCAGTGTGCTGTTTAAGGTTTCCGACGGATTGTGGTTTCCTGGGCCACTGGCAACCAAGGACAACCCGCCGAAGACCGACTCGAAAAAATTATTTGCCGCGAGCCGTAATGATCGCGTCGACGACGTTTTTAGGCGCTTCGCTGTAGTGCTTGAATTCCATCGTGTAAGTGGCGCGACCTTGCGACATGGAGCGCAGCGTGGTCGAGTAGCCAAACATTTCCGAAAGCGGCACTTCGGCCTTGATGGCCTTGCCGCCACCGGGCATGTCGTCCATGCCCTGCACCATGCCACGGCGTGAGGACAAATCGCCCATCACGTTACCGGCGTAGTCTTCAGGCGTTTCCACTTCCACGGCCATCATCGGCTCGAGAATCACTGGCGTGGCCTTGCGGCAACCGTCTTTGAAGCCCATGCTGGCAGCCATCTTGAAGGCGTTTTCGTTGGAGTCAACCTCGTGGTAGGAACCGAAGGTCAGCGTGACCTTCACGTCCACCACAGGGTAACCTGCGAGCACGCCATTGGGCAGGGAATCTTCAATGCCCTTCTTCACAGCAGGAATAAATTCGCGCGGCACCACGCCCCCTTTAATGGCGTCAACGAATTCAAAACCCGTGCCTGGCTCTTGTGGTTCAATTTTGAGCACAACGTGACCATATTGCCCCTTACCACCCGACTGACGGACAAACTTCCCTTCAATGTCGGACACAGGCTTACGAATGGTTTCGCGGTAGGCAACTTGTGGCTTGCCCACGTTCGCTTCCACGCCAAACTCGCGCTTCATGCGGTCGACAATGATTTCCAGGTGCAATTCGCCCATGCCAGAAATGATGGTCTGGCCCGACTCCTCGTCGGTGCGCACCCGGAAAGACGGGTCTTCCTGAGCCAAACGACCCAATGCGATGCCCATTTTTTCTTGGTCGGCTTTGGTTTTCGGCTCAACAGCTTGCGAAATCACGGGCTCTGGGAAAATCATCTTTTCCAGGGTGATGATGGCTTCAGGATCACACAGAGTTTCGCCTGTGGTGACTTCTTTCAAGCCCACACAAGCGGCAATGTCGCCAGCCAAAATTTCTTTAATTTCTTCACGCTGATTGGCGTGCATCTGCAGAATTCGGCCAATGCGCTCTTTTTTGCCACGAATCGGGTTGTAGACCGAATCGCCCGACTTCAACACGCCGGAGTACACGCGCACAAAAGTCAGCTGACCCACATAAGGGTCGGTCATCAACTTGAATGCCAAGGCGGCGAATTTTTCGTCGTCGGATGCGCGACGCACCACGTCTTTTTCATCATCGTCCGTTCCCGGAACTGGAGGAATGTCGATAGGCGAAGGCATGAACTCAATGACACCGTCCAACATACGCTGCACGCCTTTGTTCTTGAACGCCGTGCCGCAGAACATGGGTTGGATTTCAGCGGCCAAGGTGCGAGCCCGAATACCTGCCTTGATGTCTTCTTCTGTCAAGTCACCGGACTCAAGGTATTTGTTCATCATGGCTTCAGACGACTCGGCAGCGGCCTCCACCAAGTTCTCGCGCCATTTCTGAGCATCCGCCTGCAGGTTGGCGGGGATGTCTTCGTAGTTGAACTTCATGCCCTGGGAAGCCTCATCCCAGATGATGGCCTTCATCTTGATGAGGTCGATCACGCCAGTGAAGTTTTCTTCAGCGCCAATGGGAATCACCACAGGCACTGGGTTGGCACGCAAGCGCACCTTCATCTGGTCATAGACCTTGAAGAAATTGGCGCCGGTACGGTCCATCTTGTTGACAAAGGCCAGACGCGGCACCTTGTATTTGTTGGCTTGACGCCAGACGGTTTCCGACTGAGGCTGCACACCGCCCACAGCGCAGTACACCATGCAGGCGCCGTCGAGAACACGCATGGAACGCTCCACTTCGATGGTGAAGTCGACGTGCCCCGGGGTGTCGATGATATTGATACGGTGCTCGGGAAAGGACAAGTCCATGCCCTTCCAAAAGCAGGTGGTCGCAGCAGAGGTGATGGTGATACCACGCTCCTGCTCCTGCTCCATCCAGTCCATGGTGGCCGCGCCATCATGCACTTCACCAATCTTGTGGTTCACACCGGTGTAATACAAGATGCGTTCGGTGGTCGTGGTTTTACCGGCGTCGATGTGAGCCGAGATACCAATGTTGCGATAGCGCTCGATGGGGGTCTTGCGGGCCATGGTGGCACTCCAAAAAAACGGGTGGTGACAAATTCTCAAAACACAGAACAAACGGACCAAAAACGTGAGCCGCTCACGGGTTCGTGCAAACCCGAAGAGCGGCCAGGGCCCGCCAATCGCTTAGAAGCGGAAGTGCGAGAACGCTTTGTTGGCCTCTGCCATGCGGTGGACCTCGTCGCGTTTTTTCATCGCGCCGCCACGGCCTTCAACAGCCTCCAACAGCTCGTTGGCCAGACGCTGCGCCATGGACTTCTCGCCGCGCTTGCGCGCTGACTCTTTCAACCAACGCATCGCCAGAGCAACGCGGCGCACAGGGCGAACTTCCACGGGAACTTGGTAGTTCGCCCCGCCGACACGGCGTGACTTCACTTCGACCATGGGCTTGATGTTGTTCAAGGCGACGGTGAAGATTTCCAGCGGGTCTTTGCCCGACTTTTTCTCGACTTGCTCAAGGGCACCATAAATGATGCGCTCAGCCACGGCTTTTTTGCCGGACTCCATGATCACGTTCATGAACTTGGACAGATCGACTGAACCAAACTTTGGATCAGGCAGTATTTCCCGTTTGGGGACTTCGCGACGACGAGGCATTTCTCTTCCTTTGCTTCAGTTGGCCAACTGCCGTTGGCCGCGGCAGGGCAACGCACCCCGCCACTTACTAGGTAGCCTTACAGCCACCACATGATGCTGACGCCAGCAGGCATCAACGATTTTTAATATGAAGGCTTAAGCCTTCTTGGGACGCTTGGCACCGTATTTGGAGCGCGATTGCTTGCGGTCTTTCACGCCTTGCAAGTCAAGCGAGCCACGCACGATGTGGTAACGCACACCTGGCAAATCCTTCACACGGCCGCCGCGCACCAGCACCACACTGTGCTCTTGCAGGTTGTGGCCTTCGCCGCCGATGTAGGAAATGATTTCAAACCCGTTGGTCAGACGAACTTTGGCCACTTTACGCAGCGCAGAGTTTGGCTTTTTGGGGGTGGTGGTGTACACGCGGGTGCACACACCACGGCGCTGCGGACTGTTCTGCATCGCCGGGGATTTGGATTTCGTGGTCTCGACCTCACGGCCGTGGCGCACGAGCTGGTTGATGGTAGGCATGGTTGGACTTGTTCCCGTTTAAAGTCACTCTTAAATCATCTCATTCCGCCAAGCGACACCGCTGACCAGCGCCGCTTCGGTGCAAGCCAAAGCACCTTCGTACTAAAACGAAGGTACCGCGGGCACGAAAAACGTGCGGAAAAGCCCTCGATTATATTCGCAAGGGAACGCGCCCGCAAGGCCTCGCTGTCTCATTTCGATGCGAGCACATCCAAAGTGGCTTCAATGTTGTGACCCTGTAGACCCCCGAATTGCCAATGAAACAAGAACATCGCCCTGCACCGCCATCAGCTCCCGCTGTGGTGCTGGATACCAACGTCATTCTGGATGCCTGGGTGTTTGAGAATGAAGACTCCATCGAAGTTTTGCGTGCAGTTGGCACACGCTCACTTCGGTGGGTTGTGACATGCGAGATGCGTGAGGAATTGTTCCATGTGGTTACCAGGGGTCTGGGGTCCAAGTGGCCGATTCTCTGGACATCGTTGCAAGACCAATGGCACTTATTGGCCACAGAGTGCATGGTGGACTCTTTCAAGCCGGCCCACTGGCCACGGTGCACCGACCCTGACGATCAGAAGTTCATCGATTTGGCACTTGCGCAAAAGGCCCAATGGCTCATCAGCCGAGACCGGGCGGTGTTGAAAACCGCCTCGCGCTGCGCTCAACTAGGCCTCACCGTGGTTGATCCAAAACGCTGGCGGTCTGCCTGGGGTGCACTGCAAAATTCAGGGCTTTGAAACTGTCGCCAGTCCGGTCAGCATCAATCTCGCACCAGAAAGATTGGTTGCGCAAGGGATGTTGTGGACGTCGCAGGCTCGAACCAAGGCGTTGATGTCGGGCTCATGGGGCTGAGGGGTCATCGGGTCACGCAGAAACACCACGGCATCTACCTCACCCATCGCCAAACGTGCCCCGATCTGAAGGTCACCCCCCATGGGGCCACTGAGCAAACACTCAACCTCCAGATGAGCCTCTCGCTGCAAACGCCCACCCGTCGTCCCTGTGGCCATGAGCTGGCACCCTTGCAAATAGGAGAAAAACTCCCGTGCAAGACCCACGATGTCGTCTTTTTTGCGGTCGTGCGCGATGAGTGCAATTTTCATTTTTCCAATGCTAATGTCCGGCAGGTACCTTGCAGCATCAAGAATTCGGGCACAAAGAAAAAGGGCAGCCGGAGCTGCCCTTTGGAGTCAACACAAAAGTGCTTACTCTTGAACGTCGCCAGCAGGCTCGGCAGCTGCGATAGCGTCATGCATGTCGGCGTTCTCCTGCGCTTCTTGCTCGGCGATGGCGCGACGCTCCGCATCGTCCATTTCTTCCTTGGTTTTGCGGGCCTGGTGGAATGCCATGCCGGTACCGGCAGGAATCAAGCGGCCGACGATGACGTTTTCTTTCAAACCACGCAACTCGTCGCGTTTGCCCATGATGGCAGCCTCAGTGAGCACACGGGTGGTTTCTTGGAAGGACGCCGCCGAGATGAAGCTGTCGGTTGACAACGACGCCTTGGTGATACCCATCAGCACATCGCTGTGCGTAGCAGGCAACTTGCCTTCAGCAAGCGCTTGATCGTTCTTGCCCAACAGCTCTGAGCGCTCGACCTGCTCACCGATGATGTAGCCGGTGTCACCTGGGTTGGTGATTTGTACACGACGCAGCATCTGGCGAACGATCACCTCGATGTGTTTGTCGTTGATCTTCACACCCTGCAATCGGTACACATCCTGAACTTCGTCGACGATGTAACGCGCCAGCTCTTCAATACCCAAGAGACGCAGAATGTCTTGCGGGTCGGCCGGGCCGTCCACAATCGACTCGCCCTTGTTGACCACCTGGCCTTCGTGCACCAAGATGTTCTTTTCCTTGGGCACCAGTTCCTCGGAGACATGGCCTTCGGGATCGGTGATCTGCAAACGAACTTTGCCCTTGGTTTCTTTGCCGAAGGACACGGTACCGGTCATCTCAGCCAAGGTGCCCTTGTCTTTCGGTGTGCGGGCTTCGAAAAGTTCAGCCACACGAGGCAAACCGCCTGTGATGTCTCGTGTCTTCTGACCTTCCACCGGAATACGGGCGAGCACTTCGCCGGGCGACAGGTCTTGGCCATCGCGGATTTGAACGAGCGACCCCACCTGGAAGGCGATGGTCACCGAGTGATCGGTGCCAGGAATCTTCACCTCATTACCGGCTGCATCAAGCAGCTTGACTTGAGGACGCATCACCTTGGTCGCGCCACGGCGTTTTGGATCGATCACGACCAACGTCGACAAGCCTGTGACTTCGTCCAGCTGTTTGGCAACAGTCACGCCCTCTTCCACGTTCTCGAACTTCGCCTTACCGGCAAACTCGGTGATCACGGGGCGGGTCAATGGATCCCAGTTGGCGAGCACCGTACCCGCTTTGATTTGCTGGTCGGGCTTGATCGACAACAAGGCACCGTAGGGCACTTTGTGGCGCTCACGCTCACGACCATGCTGGTCGGAGATGATGATCTCGCCAGAGCGAGAGATCACCACCAACTCGCCCTTGCCGTTGGTCACGTAACGCATGGTGGCGTTGAAGCCCACCAAACCGTCGGACTTGGCATCCACCGTGGAAGCCACAGCCGCTCGCGACGCTGCACCACCAATGTGGAAGGTACGCATGGTCAACTGGGTGCCTGGCTCACCGATGGACTGCGCGGCGATCACACCCACAGCCTCGCCCACGTTGATCAAGCCGCCACGGCCCAAGTCGCGGCCATAACACTTGGCGCAAATACCGAAGCGTGTGGCGCAAGTCAGTGCGGTGCGGACCTTGACCTCGTCCACGCCCGCGGCTTCAAGCTCGTCCAACACATCCTCATCAAGCATTTCGCCCTTGGCCACAAGCACTTGTTGGGTTTCGGGGTGCAGCACTTCGACGGCCGTGACACGTCCGAGGATTCGGTCGCGCAGGGACTCGATCACTTCACCGCCTTCAACCAAGGCACGCTGGTTCATGCCGTGTTCGGTACCGCAGTCGTGCTCAATCACCACCAGGTCTTGTGTCACGTCCACCAAACGGCGGGTCAGGTAACCCGAGTTCGCGGTCTTCAGCGCCGTGTCGGCCAGACCCTTACGTGCACCGTGGGTGGAGATGAAGTACTGCAACACATTGAGGCCTTCACGGAAGTTCGCCGTGATGGGGGTTTCAATGATGGAGCCGTCAGGTTTGGCCATCAGGCCGCGCATACCAGCCAGTTGGCGAATCTGAGCTGCAGAACCACGGGCACCAGAGTCGGCCATCATGTAGATGGAGTTGAAGGACTCCTGGTCCACCTGTTTGCCGTGACGGTCGGTTGTTTTCTCCTTGCTGAGCTGGGCCATCATGACCTTGCCCACTTCGTCACCCGTCTTGCCCCAGATGTCCACCACTTTGTTGTAGCGCTCACCCGCGGTCACCAGACCCGAAACGTACTGCTGCTCGATTTCTTTGACTTCTTTTTCCGCGCGTTCAATCAGGCCTTGTTTCTCTTTGGGCACCAACATGTCGTCAATGGCGATCGAGATACCGGCGCGGGTGGCCAGGCGGAAACCGGCTTGCAACAACTTGTCGGCAAACACCACCGTGTCCTTCAAACCGCACTTGCGGAAAGAGGTGCTGATGAGGCGAGAAATTTCTTTCTTCTTCAGTGCCTTGTTGATGTTGCTGAAGGGCAGGCCCTTGGGCAAGATCTCCGACAGCAAGGCGCGACCCACCGTGGTGTCCACCAGTTTGGTCGATGCGGTGAATGCCCCGGTTTCCTTGTTCTTGGTGTACTCGGTCAGGCGCACGCTGATCTTGGTCGTGATTTCCACTTCCTTGTTGTCCAGCGCACGTTCCACTTCACCAATATTGGCGAAGATGATGCCTTCACCCTTGGCGTTGATACGTTCACGGGTGGCGTAGTACAGACCCAGCACCACGTCCTGCGAAGGAACAATGGAAGGCTCACCGCTGGCAGGGAACAAAATGTTGTTCGATGCGAGCATCAGGGTGCGTGCTTCCATCTGTGCTTCGATGGACAGCGGCACGTGAACAGCCATCTGGTCACCGTCGAAGTCGGCGTTGAACGCAGAACAAACGAGTGGGTGCAGCTGAATAGCCTTGCCTTCAATCAGCACAGGCTCAAACGCCTGAATGCCCAAACGGTGCAGCGTTGGCGCACGGTTGAGCATCACGGGGTGCTCTTTGATGACCTCTTCCAAGATGTCCCACACCACCGGCGTGCCGGCTTCCACTTCTTTTTTCGCCGCCTTGATGGTGGTGGCGATGCCCATGGCTTCCAGGCGCGAGAAGATGAAAGGTTTGAACAGCTCCAAGGCCATCAACTTGGGCAAACCACACTGGTGCAGCTTGAGGGTGGGGCCCACCACGATCACGGAACGACCGGAGTAGTCCACACGTTTACCCAGCAAGTTCTGGCGGAAACGACCGCTCTTGCCTTTGATCATGTCGGCCAAAGACTTGAGCGCGCGCTTATTGGCACCCGTCATGGCTTTGCCGCGACGGCCGTTGTCCAGCAGGCTGTCGACGGCCTCTTGCAACATGCGTTTTTCGTTACGCACGATGATTTCTGGCGCCTTCAACTCGAGCAAACGTGCCAGACGGTTGTTGCGGTTGATGACACGGCGATAGAGGTCGTTCAGGTCGGAGGTCGCAAAGCGGCCGCCGTCCAGTGGCACCAGCGGACGCAGGTCTGGTGGCAACACCGGCAGCACCGACATCACCATCCACTGCGGTTTGATACCTGACTTCTTGAAGGCTTCCATCACCTTGAGGCGCTTGGAGTTCTTCTTGACCTTGAGCTCCGAGCCCGTCATGTCGCCACGCAGACGCTCAATCTCTTGGTCGAGGTCAATGTCTTCGAGCAGCTTCTTGACACCTTCAGCACCCATCAAGGCGATGAACTCATCACCGAACTCGGCACGTTTGGCGTCGTAGTCGTCCTCGGTCATGATGCTGAATTTCTTCAGCGGGGTCATGCCGGGGTCCACCACCACATACGCTTCAAAGTACAGCACGCGCTCGATGTCGCGCAGCGTCATGTCGAGCACCAGGCCCAAACGCGACGGCAGTGACTTCAAGAACCAAATGTGGGCGCAGGGTGCGGCCAGGTCGATGTGGCCCATGCGGTCACGGCGAACCTTGGTTTGGGTGACTTCAACACCGCACTTCTCGCAAATCACACCACGATGCTTGAGGCGTTTGTACTTGCCGCACAAGCACTCATAGTCCTTGATCGGGCCAAAAATCTTGGCGCAGAACAGGCCATCACGCTCGGGTTTGAAGGTGCGGTAGTTGATGGTTTCGGGTTTTTTGACTTCACCGAAGGACCAAGACCGGATTTTTTCAGGAGATGCCAGGCCAATTTTGATGGCATCGAAATGCTCATCGGGCGTGAACTGGCGGAACAGATCGAGTAAACCTTTCATGTTCTTGGGTCCTTTAATTAGTTGCGCTCAAGTTCAATGTCCAGGCCCAAGGAACGGATTTCCTTGATCAAGACGTTGAACGACTCCGGCATGCCGGCTTCGATGGCGTGTTCGCCTTTGACGATGCTCTCGTACACCTTGGTGCGGCCGTTCACGTCGTCGGACTTCACGGTCAGCATTTCCTGCAGCACGTAGCTGGCGCCATAGGCTTCGAGGGCCCAGACCTCCATCTCGCCGAAACGTTGACCACCGAACTGGGCCTTGCCGCCCAGCGGTTGCTGAGTGACCAAGCTGTAGGGGCCCGTGGAACGGGCGTGCATCTTGTCGTCCACCAAGTGGTGCAGTTTCAAGACATGCATGTAACCCACCGTGACGGGACGCTCGAAGGCGTCGCCGGTGCGGCCATCGTGCAAGGTGGCTTGCGTGCGCGTAGCTGTCAAACCTTTGGCCTTGGCGATATCGTCAGGGTATGCAAGCTTGAGCATGCCGCGAATTTCTTCCTCGGCAGCACCGTCAAACACTGGCGTTGCGAACGGCACGCCTTTGCTGAGGTTGCCGGCCATTTCCAAAATGTCGCTGTCGCTCAAGTGGTCGAGTTTTTCGGTTTTGCCGCCCGACTTGTTGTACAGCTCATCAAGGAACTGACGCAGCTCGGCCACTTTGGCCTGGGCCTGCAGCATGTCGCCGATGCGCTGGCCGATGCCTTTGCCGGCCCAGCCCAAATGCACTTCCAGCACCTGGCCCACGTTCATGCGCGATGGCACGCCCAGCGGGTTGAGCACGATGTCGCACGGTGTGCCGTCAGCCATGTAGGGCATGTCTTCCACGGGTGCAATTTTGGAGACCACACCCTTGTTGCCGTGGCGACCGGCCATCTTGTCGCCGGGTTGCAAGCGACGCTTGACGGCCAAGTAGACCTTGACCATCTTGAGCACGCCAGCGGGCAACTCGTCGCCTTGCGTCAACTTCTTGCGCTTTTCTTCAAAAGCCAAGTCGAAGCTGTGGCGGGTTTGATCCAGGGAGTTTTTGATGGACTCCAGTTGGTTGGCGACCTCTTCATCGGCAGGACGAATGTCGAACCAGTGGTACTTGTCGAAACTCGTCAAGTAGGCCTTGTCGATGACGGTGCCTTTGGCGATTTTTTGCGGGCCGCCATTGGCCACTTTGCCGACCAGCAGCTTCTCAATCCGGTCAAAGGCGTCGGCTTCCACGATGCGCAGCTGGTCGTTCAAGTCCAGGCGGTAACGTTTGAGTTCGTCGTCGATGATTTGCTGGGCGCGTTTGTCACGTGGGATGCCTTCACGGGTGAAGACCTGCACGTCGATCACAGTGCCCATCGTGCCTTGGTCCACACGCAAAGAGGTGTCCTTCACGTCGGAGGCCTTTTCACCGAAGATGGCGCGCAACAGTTTCTCTTCAGGCGTCAGTGTGGTTTCACCCTTGGGTGTGACCTTGCCGACCAAGGTATCACCGGGGCCCACTTCCGCACCCACATAAACGATGCCCGACTCGTCCAGGCGAGCCAGTTGCTGCTCGGACAGGTTGGGAATGTCGCGGGTGATTTCTTCGGAACCCAGCTTGGTGTCGCGTGCCATCACGACCAATTCCTCGATGTGGATCGAGGTATAGCGGTCGTCGGCGATCACACGTTCGCTGATGAGGATGGAGTCTTCGAAGTTGTAGCCGTTCCAGGGCATGAAAGCCACCAGCATGTTCTGGCCCAGGGCCAATTCGCCAATGTCGGTGGATGCGCCGTCGGCAATGATGTCTTCGGCCGTCACCTTGTCGCCACGTTTGACGATGGGACGCTGGTGGATGTTGGTGTTCTGGTTGGAACGCTGGTACTTGATGAGGTTGTAGATGTCTACACCGACTTCACCAGCCACGGTTTCTTTGTCGTTGACGCGAATCACGATGCGGTTGGTGTCGACATAGTCCACGACACCACCACGCTTGGCCGCCACCACGGTGCCGGAGTCTTTCGCGGCCACACGTTCTACGCCAGTACCTACCAGCGCCTTTTCAGGACGCAAGGTTGGAACGGCTTGACGCTGCATGTTGGCGCCCATCAATGCGCGGTTCGCATCGTCGTGCTCCAAGAAGGGCACGAGCGAAGCAGCCACCGAGACGATCTGAGTCGGCGCCACGTCCATGTACTGGATGCGTTCGGCCGAGGTCAGCACCGACTCGCCGTTGTCACGTGCACTGACCAGCTCGTCGATCAAACGGCCTTCTTTGTCCAGCGTGGCGCTGGCCTGGGCGATGACGTACTTGCCTTCTTCAATGGCGGACAGGTAGTCGATGTCCATGGTCACCTTGCCATCCACCACACGGCGGTAAGGGGTTTCCAAGAAACCGTACTCGTTGAGCTGTGCATACAGCGCCAAGGAGTTGATCAGACCGATGTTCGGGCCTTCTGGCGTTTCGATTGGGCACACACGACCATAGTGGGTGGGGTGCACGTCGCGAACTTCAAAGCCAGCACGCTCACGCGTCAAACCGCCTGGGCCCAGGGCCGAGACGCGGCGCTTGTGCGTGATCTCGGACAAGGGGTTGGTTTGATCCATGAACTGCGACAACTGGGACGCACCGAAAAACTCTTTCAACGCCGCCGAGATGGGCTTGGAGTTGATCAGGTCATGCGGCATCAGGGCTTCGGTTTCGGCCTGGCCCAGACGTTCTTTCACCG
>Ga0315907_10007286_pt1 | contig 11561 bp, 14 predicted proteins | sample LakEriMetagenome_3_FD_203525 | JGI IMG/M metagenome (GOLD analysis project Ga0315907, IMG submission 203525) | Freshwater fungal communities from buoy surface, Lake Erie, Ohio, United States - Buoy 12 MA123 | ecosystem: Environmental > Aquatic > Freshwater > Lake > Lake biofilm | place: USA...
TCGATCTCACGCAGACGGTGCTGCAGCGCCTCGATCAGCGCAGCACGGCGGCGGGGGTTGTCGAGCAGGTCGTCCTGCAGGAACGGATTGCGCTGCACGACCCAGATATCGCCCAGCACTTCATAGAGCATGCGGGCCGAGCGGCCAGTGCGCCGTTCGGTGCGCAGTTCCTGGACGATGTCCCAGGCTTCTGTGCCCAGCACACGACACACGATCTCCCGGTCGGAGAACGAGGTGTAGTTGTAGGGAATTTCCCGCAGCCGGGTCGGCGCGTCAGCGGCCTGGCCGGCCAGGACCAGTGGGATCGGCGCATTCATCAGGGCATTGTATCTGCCCACCCGGTGCCCCGGCGCGCAGCAAGGGCATAGGCGCGGTCGATCTCAGCCGCCTGTGAACCATCCAATCAGGCGTCGCCACCAGTCGTCGGGCACCCACAGCAGCACAGCGGTCATGGTGATGTAGCGCAACAGCTTGCCCAGCGCCATCCAGAACACGCACGGCCAGAAGGCCAGACGCAACCAGCCGGCCACCGCACACAGCGGATCGCCCACCACCGGCAACCAGGACAGGATCAGCGCCTTCGGGCCAAAGCGGCTGAACCAGTCCAGGGAACGCGTATCGCGATGACGGGCCACGGCAGAGTGCGCGCCACGGCCCAGCCAGTAGTTCAAGGTGCCACCCAGAGTGTTGGCCAGCGTGGCCACGGCCACCGTGATCCAGAAGGCGTCGGGGTTGAGCTTCACGTACCCGAAGACCGCTGGCTCCGAGCCCATCGGCAAAAGCGTGGCCGAAATGAATGCCACCAGGAACACGCTGGAGAGCCCGTTTCGGGGCAGCGCGAACCAGTCGATCAGGCTGTCCAGGAGGGCTTGCATTGCGGGGAGGGATTCTATGCCGAAGGGTAGAATACGCGGTCAAACCCAGCCTCGTCAGGCCGGGATGCCTTCTTCATTGCACGCTCTGTTCTGCTCTCTGGTGCCTGTCCCATGGCCGTCGACTACCTCAAGAAAATTCTGACGGCGCGCGTCTACGATGTGGCGAGCGAATCGCCGCTGGAAGAGGCGCACTGGCTGTCGCAACGGCTGGGGCACACCGTCCTGCTCAAGCGGGAAGATCTTCAGCCGGTGCATTCGTTCAAGCTGCGTGGCGCGTACAACAAGATGGCTCACCTGGGCGAGCGCGAGCGGGCTTGCGGCGTCATTGCCGCGTCTGCGGGCAACCATGCGCAGGGCGTGGCCCTGTCGGCGCAGCGCCTGGGCTGTCGGGCGGTCATCGTCATGCCGGTCACCACCCCGCAGGTCAAGATCGATGCCGTCCTGGCGCGCGGCGCTGAAGTGGTCCTGCACGGCGACTCCTACACCGACGCCTACGGTCATGCGATCGCCCTGCAGCGGCGCGACGGGCTGACCTTCGTCCATCCCTTTGATGATCCGGACGTGATCGCAGGCCAGGGCACAATCGGGATGGAGATCCTGCGCCAGCACCCGGGGCGCATCGATGCCATCTTCATTGCCATTGGTGGTGGGGGTCTCGCGGCCGGCGTGGCGGCGTTCGTACGCGAACTGCGCCCGGACATCCGGCTGATCGGCGTGCAGACCACCGACTCGGACGCCATGGCCCAGTCCATCGCTGCCGGCGAGCGCATCGAACTCAAAGAGGTCGGGCTGTTTTCCGACGGCACGGCCGTCAAGCTGGTCGGCGAGGAAACCTTCCGGCTGTGCCGTGAATATCTGGACGAAATCATCCTGGTCGACACCGATCAGGCCTGCGCCGCCATCAAGGACGTGTTCCAGGACACCCGATCGATCCTTGAACCCGCAGGTGCATTGGCGATCGCCGGGCTCAAGGCCTGGGTCGAGCGCGAAGCCCAGGGCAGCGGGCAACCCGCCAAAGGCCAGACACTGGTGGCAATTGCCTGTGGTGCCAACATGAATTTCGACCGGCTGCGCTTCGTGTCGGAGCGCGCCGAGATCGGCGAGCAGCGTGAGGCGGTCTTTGCGGTCACCATCCCGGAGGAGCGCGGCAGCTTCCGGCGCTTCTGTGCCGCGGTCGGGCCGCGCAATGTCACGGAATTCAATTATCGGATCGCCGATGCGCGCGTCGCACATGTGTTCGTCGGCATTCAGGTGACTGACCGGGAAGAGGCACACACCATTGCACGCAACTTCGAGGCCAGCGGCTTTCCCACGCTGGATCTGACCGACGACGAGCTGGCCAAGCTCCATATCCGGCACCTGGTGGGTGGGCGCTCACCTCTGGCGCGCGACGAACTGCTCTACCGCTTCGAATTCCCGGAGCGCCCTGGGGCGCTGGTGCGTTTCCTGACCAGCATGAACGCCGACTGGAACATTTCGCTGTTCCATTATCGGAACCATGGCGCCGACTACGGCCGCATCCTGGTCGGTTTGCAGGTGCCTGCGGCCGACCACTCAGCCTTCCAATCCTTCCTGAATACGCTGGGATATCGGTTTTGGGATGAATCCCGCCACCCGGCCTACCGGCTTTTTCTATCTGCCGAACACGAGAGTGACGTCCAGTAGTAAACTTAACTTGACACTGGATCCGCCATGCACCTGCTTACACTCGGTCTGAACCACACCACCGCGCCGCTGTCGCTGCGCGAGAAAGTCGCGTTCCCGGGCGATGCCCTGCGGGATGCGGTCGCCGATCTGCGCCGCCATCTGCGCACGCTGATCCCGGAAACGGCGATCCTGTCCACCTGCAACCGGACCGAGATTTATTGCGCCACGCCTGCCCCGCAGGATGCGCGTGCGGCGGTCACCCAATGGATGGCCGATCGCAACGGCATCGGCGCGCCTTCAGGCCTGGAAGAGCATCTGTACGCGCTGCCCAACACAGACGCCGTGCGGCATGCTTTCCGGGTGGCCTCGGGCCTGGACTCCATGGTCCTGGGCGAGCCGCAAATCCTGGGGCAGATGAAAGACGCCGCGCGTGTAGCTCAAGAGGCCGACGCGCTGGGCACGCACCTGCATCAGCTCTTTCAGCGCACCTTCGCAGTGGCCAAGGAAGTGCGCAGCAACACGGAAATCGGCGCGCATTCGGTGTCCATGTCGGCCGCCAGTGTGCGGCTGGCGCAGCGGCTGTTTGAAGATCTGCGCGACACCTCCATTCTGTTCGTGGGTGCCGGCGAAATGATCGAGCTGGCGGCGGCGCATTTTGTGGCGCAGCAACCGCGCAAGGTCACCGTGGCCAACCGGACGGCCGAGCGGGCCCAGAAACTTGCCGGGCGCCTGGGCGGACAGGCCCTGCGGCTGGCCGACGTTCCCGATTGCCTGGCCGAGCACGACATCATCGTGTCCTGCACGGCCAGCTCACTGCCGATCATCGGCCTGGGCATGGTCGAGCGCGCGCTCAAGCAGCGCCGTCATCGGCCGCTCTTCATGATCGATCTGGCCGTCCCGCGCGACATCGAGCAAGAAGTGGCCCGACTCGACGACGTCTTCCTCTACACCGTCGACGATCTGGGCAAACTGGTGCAAACCGGCATGGAAAATCGTCAGATGGCGGTCGCTCAGGCGGAGTCCATCATCGACACCCGGGTTGATGCCTTCATGACGTGGCTCTCGGCGCGCCAGGCTGTACCGGCTATCCGTGCCTTGCATGCACGCGGAGAAGCCCTCAAGAGCGCCGAGCTGGAACGTGCCCGCCGCATGCTGGCACGCGGCGATGACCCGCAGGCGGTGCTCGAAGCTCTGGCCAATGGTCTGACCGGCAAGTTCTTGCATGGCCCGACGACCCTGCTGCAGCGCGGTGGGCCTGAACAGCAGCAGATCGGTGCGCTGATCGATCGTCTGCTTCCCGAAGACAGGCACTAGCCCTCTGACCGGTCAGGCTGCCCGCGGCCCCGAGGGACCGGGCTGCGTGCGGGGCATGTTTTGGTCACTCCATGAAAGCATCGATGTTGGCAAAGCTCCAGCGGCTGGAAGAGCGGCTGGAAGAGGTTTCGGCGCTGATGGCGAGCGAGTCCGCCACGCGGGACATGGCCGAATACCGCCGGCTGGGGCGCGAGCATGCCGAACTGGTTGAGGTGGTCGAGCACTTCGTTGCCTGGCGCGGTGCACGCAATGACCGCGAGACGGCTGAAGCCCTGCGCACCGACCCCGAGCTGCGTGAATTCGCCGCTGAGGAAATCAGCGCGGCCGATGCGCGGCTGAGCGAAGAGGCCGCCACGCTGGAGCGCTTGCTGCTGCCGCGCGACCCGGATGACACGCGTGACGTCATTCTGGAAATTCGGGCCGGCACCGGGGGCGATGAGAGCGCGCTGTTTGCGGGCGACCTGCTGCGCATGTATCTGCGCTATGCCGAGCGGCGCGGCTGGCACACCGAATTGCTCTCGGAGCATCCGTCCGAGTTGGGCGGCTACAAAGAAGCCATCGTGCGCATCGGCGGCGAAGCGGTCTACTCACGGATGAAGTTCGAATCGGGCGGCCACCGGGTGCAGCGTGTGCCGCAAACCGAGGCGCAGGGCCGCATCCACACCTCAGCCTGCACCGTGGCGGTCATGCCGGAGGCCGATGAGGCCAGCGAGATCGTGATTGCACCCGAAGAGATTCGCATCGATGTGTTTCGGGCCTCGGGCGCGGGCGGCCAGCACGTGAACAAGACCGAGTCGGCCGTGCGCATCACCCACCTGCCGACCGGCCTGGTGGCTGAGTGCCAGGACGACCGCTCGCAGCACCGCAACAAGGATAAGGCGATGAAGGTACTGGCCACCCGCTTGCGTGATGCGCGACAGCGTGAGGCCCAGGCCAAGGAAGCCGCCACGCGCAAGTCCCTGGTGGGCTCGGGCGACCGGTCGGAACGTATCCGGACCTATAACTTTCCGCAGGGGCGCGTGACCGACCACCGGATCAACCTGACCTTGTACAAGCTGCAGTCGGTGATGGATGGCGATCTGGATGATCTGCTCGGGCCGCTCGTTGCCGAATACCAGGCCGAGAAACTGGCGGCCATGGCTGAGGACGGCGCATGAGCAGCGTGACGGACAACCGGCGCGCCTGAGGATGGGCGAATCTGCGCCTCTTCCCGGCACGCCCAGCTGGGACACGCTGTTGACGCAGTGCGGCCTGCCGCGCCTGGATGCGCGTGCGCTGTTGGAGCACGCCAGCGGGAAGCGGCGCGAATGGCTCCTGGCCCATGGAGACGATCCTGCAGCAGCGTCAGTCATCGATGCCTTCAATGCGCTGGCCGAACGCCGTCGGGCGGGCGAGCCGCTCGCCTATCTGCTGGGATTTCGCGAGTTCCACGGGCTGCGCTTTGTAGTCAGCCGCGATGTGCTGGTGCCGCGACCGGAGACCGAAGGGCTGGTCGATGCAGCGCTGGAGCACCTGGCCGACACCGCGCGGCCACGGCTGCTCGATCTGGGCACGGGAAGCGGCGCAGTGGCCGTCACGCTGGCCGTGCTGCGCCCCGATGCACAGGTCGTGGCGACAGATGCTTCCTCCCACGCGCTGACGGTGGCACAGGACAACGCCCGCGCGCTGGGCGCCGCTGGCATCACCTGGCGCCTGGGCGACTGGTTTGCTGCGCTGGCGCCCGATGAGCCGCCCTTCGATCTGGTGGTGTCCAACCCGCCCTACCTGGCCTGCGACGATCCGCATCTGAGCGACCCGGCCCTGCGCCTTGAACCGCAGATGGCGTTAGTCAGTGGGGCGCACGGCATGGAGGCGATCGGGGCGATTGCGGCTCATGCCCCGGCCCGATTGCGCCCCGGCGGCTGGCTGATGCTGGAGCATGGCGCGACGCAGGGTGCTGCTGCGCGCGACTGCCTGCAACGCGCCGGGTTCACGGCCATTGAGACCCGCACCGACCTGCAGGGGCTCGAGCGTGTCACCCTGGGCCGACGACCCCTTCCACCAGACAATCCCTCACGCAGCCAAGGCGTGGTTTGACGCTTTGCACCGGCCTGCCTAGACTCGCCGCTCACGGATCGCCCATCGATCGACCGCCGCCATCGGCGCGACACCCCCTTTCAGGATGCAGGACCATGGACGCCAAGGAATTCATTCAAAAAACCGTCACCGACCACCCGATCGTGCTTTTCATGAAGGGGACGGCTCAATTTCCCCAGTGCGGTTTCTCGGGCAAGACCGTTCAGGTGCTCAAAGCAGCCGGTGTAAAAAATCTGGTCACGGTCAATGTGCTCGAGGACGACGAAGTCCGCCAGGCGATCAAGGACTTTTCCAACTGGCCGACCATCCCGCAGCTTTACGTGCAAGGCGAATTCATCGGCGGTGCCGACATCGTCCAGGAGATGTTCCAGTCGGGCGAACTGCAAAAGATGCTGCCGGCCGACGCAGGCCAGTGATCGCTGCGCTGCGGCCCGGTCACGTGCAGGCGTGCCCGTGACCCGCCGGCTGATCGTTGCCATCACCGGCGCCTCGGGGGCGGTGTATGGCGTGCGGCTGTTGCAACTGCTGCGCGAAGTCCCGGGCATGCGCACCCACCTGGTGGTCACACCCGCCGGGTGGATGAACATCGAGCATGAAATGGCACTGCCGCGTCGGGACGTGGAAGCCCTGGCCGATACGGTTCATGCGGTGCGCGACGTTGGAGCCAGCATTGCCTCGGGTTCGTTCCAGACCAACGGCATGGTCGTGGCGCCGTGTTCCATGCGCACACTCGGCTCGATCGCACATGGCCTGTCGGACAACCTCGTGACGCGGGCAGCCGATGTGGCGCTTAAGGAGCGGCGCAGGCTCGTGCTGATGGTGCGCGAAACGCCGCTGAACCTTGCGCATCTGCGCAACATGACTGCCGTCACCGAGATGGGCGGCATGATCTTTCCGCCAGTGCCCGCGTTCTACAACGCGCCGCAATCCGTGCAGGACGTGGTGGACCATACCGTGGGACGGGTGCTTGATGTGCTGGGCATCGAGCAATCGGTTTCGCCCGCCTGGCCGGGTCTGACTGCAGCCCGGGACTGAAGCGGCCCGCTGCGAGGTGGCCAAATCCGGGCCACGCCGCGAGGCCTCGGACCGCAGCCCTTTTCTCTGTCGGAGCCCGCCTGCGCGTGCGGCAGGATCAGGGCGCCCGTGCAGACATGCTCGAACTCATCCGGCGCGCGCACTGACCGAAGCGAAACCGCATGAGATACTTCAGACACGCTGATCACTGCACCGGGATCTCCAATGAAAATGCTTGTGGCCATCGATGGCTCGAAAAACGCGTTGCGTGCGCTCAAACACGCGATCAAGCTCGCCGGCAAATTGTCTGAGCCCAGTTCGCTGGTGCTGGTCAACGCGCACGATGACACGGCCCTGCGTGGCGCCAGCCAGTTCGTTGGCAAAGACACGGTCAAAGGTTATCTGGACGACCTGTCCAACTCGGAGCTCGCCGAAGCCGTGGCACTGGCCGAGAAATCAGGCCTGAGTTTTGAGACCCGACTGGTACGTGGCTCGGTGGCTCAGGCCATTCTGAAGGCCGCCACCGATCGCGACTGCGACCAGATCATTCTGGGCTCCAAGGGCCGCTCGGCCCTGCGTGATCTGCTGATCGGTTCGGTGGCGCAACGGGTCATCGCGATGTCGACCATCCCGGTGACCATCATCAAGTAACTGCGAGTGCTTCGCATCAGGACCATCAAACCATGAAGTGGCTGCTGGGTTGGGCGATCAACGCGGGCGTCTTGCTGCTGATGCCTTACATCCTGCCTGCCGTGCAAGTGCGCGACTTCGGTTCGGCGCTGATCGCGGCGCTGGTCCTGGGTCTGCTGAATGCCATCGTGCGGCCGATCCTGGTGGTGCTGACCTTGCCGGTCACGATGCTCACACTGGGCCTGTTCATCGTGGTGATCAATGGGCTGATGTTCTGGTTGGCCTCGCGTCTGCTCGACGGTTTTCAGGTGGCCAGCTTTGGCTGGGCCATCATCGCGGCGCTGTTGTTCAGCCTGATCAGCTGGGTGGTCAGCACGGTGGTGTTGCGGCGCGACGCCTGATCGATCCGCATCAGACGTGACCACCGTCACGGCAGCACATCGACGAACGGCCGATCATGGGCCATGAGCGGCAACCCCTGCCGTGGCGGAGCGACCATCGATGATCAAGTTCAATGCGGCACCGGCTTTTGATTTCGACGAATGGGCCATGTTGTATCAGCGTGACCCGGAAGCCTTTGAGGCACGCCGAAAAGCGATGCTCGCCATCGAAATCGCCAAGGGTGGTGTGCATGCAGAGGCCGGCAAACAGCTGGTCGAAAAGCTCGAAGCACAACTCGCCGGAAAAACCGACGCGGAACGCATCAATCTGTCGATGCTGGCCATGGTCGCTTCTGCCAAGTCGATGGCCGAACGGCTGGGTGCGCTGGGCGATTCACTGCAGCAGCACGCCGCTGCGGCGAGCAATCGCCCGGGACGCCCTGACGGGTCTCAGTGCCCCACTGCCTGACACTCAGGTCGCTGACTGGCTGAACGAGGTCGCTGCGGCGTCTTGCTGCTGTGCATGTGCCTCAACGTGAGACCGGCTGGGCAGCCGCACCGGTGGCAGACGGCAGCGGTATTTCGATCACCTGCGTTGTGCCATCCACACCAGGAAACCCGCGAAAGACCGCCTGCACCAGCGCGGGCATCAGCTGCGGCAAGGCGGGCTCGAAGGCCCTTGCGACTGCACTGGACTCAAACACCGTCCGCGCTGGGGCGCCTCCGGCGGGTAAAGCCTCGATGATCGACAGTCGCAGGGTATGGACTGAGACCGGAAAATCCATCGGCGCGGCATAGGCTGGACCGCCCCACCAGCCCGGATACGCGGGCCATCGATAGGGACCGGGGCGGCCCGGTCCGGGCCAGGGTCCATAGGGCCAACCGTAGGCGCCCCCATAAACCGGCCCCAATGGCGGCATGAATGCCATGGCGCGCCCCACTTCGGCCTGGACCTGTGCATCGAACTCAATGCGATAGCGAGCCGACTGGGGCTCTGCCTCGGTGAACCCCAGCGCGACCAACTGTTGGCGCACCAGGTCAGCGTAACTGCGGTACTCCAGGGATGCGGCACGCGCGGACGCCGTGCCCATTGCGAAGCTGCGCGGCGGCTGCTCTTCGAAGCGATGAAACCGCGTGACTTCAGCGCGCATCATCGGTGTGGAAGCACACCCGGCGAGCCAGGCTGCCAGCCCCAGCAGGAGGACCCGGGCCCATCGCCCAGGCGTTGCATTCAACATGTCCATGGCGTCCTGGCTTTTCGAATACGTGCAGGTGGTCTTGGGCACCCGTTGCAGGCGCCGCCTCGTCAGCCCGGAATTGTGCGCCGTTTGCTGGCGACCCTCGCAGCGGATGCGTTTCAAACTGTAGGCCATCGTGCCGCGCGCGCGCCGGCGCAACCATGACACGCACATCCATGCTTGGCGGTCCTGAATGAATACGGTACCGTCGATCACCCTAAAGAATGAACACACTGAAGCATTGCCTGCACGGCAAGATGCTTCGAAGGAGACCGATGTGCATCGTGTTCGTACTGCAGGCCTGCGCCTGCTTTCATGGCGCCCAAGGGCACGCCTGCTGCGGTGCACTGGTCAAACACTATCCGGCGGAGTGAGGCATCCATGAATACGTCCTTCGTCCCCTCACCCGATGCACGATGCGCCTGGCAGGTTCGCGATCTGCAGACCGACCGTTCCTGGATCATCGTGCTTGATGACGCCGATCGCGCCGATCTGCTGAGCGCCTTGCGCGCCGGACGTACGCCTGGCAAAGCATTGCTGGATTATCGGCGCGGCGACTTCGCCTTCGGGCGCGCATTGGCACCATTGAAACGCGCCTTCGCGCAGGCACAGCATGGCCTGGGTATTGCGCTGATCAAGGGGCTGCCGCGCGAGGACGTGAGCGCAGAAGAATTCGAGCTTCTGACCTGGGCGATCGGCCTGCACTTTGGTGTGGCCCGGCCTCAGGACAAGGCCTCGCGCTATCTCAATCAGGTGCGCGATGTAGGAGTGGATTACCGCAGCCCCACCGGGCGCGGCTATTCATCGAAAGCCGAGCTCGACTTTCACATCGACGGTGCGGATCTGGTGGCACTCAGTTGCTACAACCAGGCGCCCACCGGCGGCGACAGCATGGCCACCAGCTCGACAGCAGTGTTTCACCGCTTGCGCAGCGAGCGCCCCGACCTGGCCGAAGTACTGATGCAGCCCTATCCGTGGAGTCGACAGGGTGAGCAGCCGCCGGGCGAGCTGCCCTTTAGCATGCAGCCGATTTATGCGGTGCAAGGCGACCAGGTGTTTTGCAACTGGAATCGTAACCGGCTTAACAACGCGCTGAAACTCGATGGCGTGGCGCCGCTGACTGCGGTGCAGCGCGAAGCGGTGGAGTACCTGGATGCACTGGTGCGCAGTGAACCCTTCATGTTCACGATGCGCCTGGAAGCGGGCGACCTGCAATTGCTGAACAACCATTGCATGCTGCACTCACGCACCGAGTTCCAGGACCACCCCGAGCCCGAGCGCAAGCGCACGCTCTACCGCCTGTGGCTGGCCACACCGGACGGCCCGCACATGCCACCCGCCTGGTCGATCTTTTTCGGCGCCACTGCAGGCGGCACGGTGCGCGGCGGCATTCACGGCGATCACTACAACGACGCTTGCCGGGCCTTCGACCGTGCGCAGGCGGCGGATCTGGGCATGGAGGTCTGAGTCTGACCGCTACCTGCGCGCGCGGGGCAGCGGGCAGCAGGCAGCAGGATTGATACGCCCAGACCCGATTCGCGAACGGGCCCGAGCAGGGGATTCACGCGGAAGGGAATAAAGATGGTGCCCCCGGACGGAATCGAACCGCCGACCTTCGGTTTACAAAACCGCTGCTCTACCAGCTGAGCTACAAGGGCAAAAAAAGAAAGACAGGCACGGTGATGCGAACGATCTGTCCCGTGCAAGCCTCGATTCTAAACTGCAGCGAGGCCTGAACCGCAGCGCTACTTCACGCGTGTCAGCTTTGGGCGACCACCCTTCGGTGCGTTCGGGTCAGGCACAGGGGGTTCGTCAGTGCGTTGTTCAGCGGGTGTCGTTGGCACCGACGCCAGCGTGTGCGGTGCATGTGAGGGGCTCGCGGGTTCGCTCGCCGCGTCAGCGGTTGCGCCGGCCTCATCGCCAGCAAGACTAAGCTGAGCCCCGACAGGCTCGGCTCCCGACCTGGAATCCTCAACCACTGCCGGCGCCTTAGGCACCTCGAAGGCCATGCCGTGACCGTTTTCGCGGGCATAGATCGCCGAGACGTTTTCGACCGGGATGGAGAGGTCACGTGCCACGCCACCAAAGCGCGCCTGGAACGTGATCAGATCATTGCCCATCTGCAGCCGCCCCGTGGCGCCGTGCGAGACGTTGAGCACGATCTCGCCGGCTTTGACATGCTCGCGCGGCACGATCGTGCGCGCATCCACGCTCACGGCCAGATACGGCGTGAACCCATTGTCGCTACACCACTCGTGGATCGCACGAATGAAGTACGGCTTGGTCGAAGAGGGCTCGGATGAATCTGTCATGGCCGGTCTTCAGAAAGAGGCTTGCAGCAGCGAGCGTGGCGCTCAGCGGCGCATCACTTTCTCGGACGGCGTGAG
>Ga0315907_10007289_pt1 | contig 11557 bp, 10 predicted proteins | sample LakEriMetagenome_3_FD_203525 | JGI IMG/M metagenome (GOLD analysis project Ga0315907, IMG submission 203525) | Freshwater fungal communities from buoy surface, Lake Erie, Ohio, United States - Buoy 12 MA123 | ecosystem: Environmental > Aquatic > Freshwater > Lake > Lake biofilm | place: USA...
TAAAGCTTTTATGGAGCACATGGGGAATTGAAGTTTTGTCTGAATTTGATAAAAACAACCGCTTTTCTGAGATATTAAAGCAGTATCAAGGCGAATTTAGGAAACGAAGTTGAAAACTAGGTCACCAAGTAACAAGTTCCCACCACCTTCAAAACTACTCCTCCTTTTTTATCGTTACACCAGAGCTGTCTACACGGATTTCCATGATGGTGGATGATTTCTTGCGGTCATCTGCCGATTTGCTTGTTAACAAACAATCTGCGCATTTCAATCCATCAGGCCCGTTGGTCCAAACTCCTACCAGCTCCGACGCATCCCAATCGTTGCCATATCCTTCCACACTGCGTAAATATTTGGCTGCCGACTCTGTAACACGAATGGATTTTCCTTGGGGAACATTCACACCAATCCTCATTTTTTGAAACCTGAATTTTGCCTTATCCTGCAAATCATAACTCGGTTCCAAAAGCAAGGTGTCACCAACTTGAGTCATCCTATAATTTAACTTGGAGCTGTTCTCCCTGGCTGATTCCAAATCCCTTCCTCTTGAAGTGCGTGTTTCCTCTAACATATAGGAACCGTTAGTAGACGACATCATTTCCCATTTAACCCTGCCCTTTTCTATGGAGTCGGTGAAAAAAGGCGTATGGATATGGATTACATCCTCATCCCAATAAGATTCTTCATCATTGAAACCAGACATGGCTACAACCAACGTATCGCTTACGGGTTGAACCAGGGGTATGGGGTTGGTAACAGAAGACTTCGACTTGAATTCGCCAGCGGTGAATATTGAGGCCACTATTAAACACACCAATCCGATGAAGAAAAGGATTGAAAGCAGCCAAGGCATTGGCTTGAAGGATTTTTTAATCCCAAAGATGAACTTGGTGGTTATGTAAGTCAATGCAAATGCAGGAACACCTAGGAGCAACATGATTCCGAAAACGAACAAAGTGGAATTGCTGCCTTCGAAAAACTCCACATCATTGATGTTCATTACGGAAACATATTCTGAGCCAAATAATTTGGCAAACATGGCGGCAGTAACAGACAATAACATCACTACCGATACAAACCATACAATTACAGCAAAGAATTTGGCTACTATCTTGAAGAATCGTGTTAACAATGAGGCCACCATGTCGAAGAACCCGGTAACGCGTGATTGCAAATTGCTGTTCTTGATTTCGGATTCGAGCTTGTTATAACCCGCTTCGGCGCTCTTGCCAATCTCACCGAACTCTTCCTCCATATTCTTGCGGATCTCTTTGAGATTAACGGGACGGCCACGCATCTCAAGTTTCTCGGCAGTGGTTTTGGCTTTGGGTATGATTAAAATTAGGATCAGATACAGCAGTAATCCCGTTCCCCAAAAAGCAAAGGCAATTGCAAACGCTGCACGGAACAATATCGGATTCACTCCAAAGTAGTGTCCCAATCCTGAACACACTCCTCCCAAGATGCGCTCATCGCCATCACGATAAAGCATTTTGTATGGCCTCGAGAAAGAACCGGTGTTGGCATCACTACTGGCTTCCGACTGCGGTTGAAACGGATCCGTTATCTCTTCTGGGCGGCCCATGGTGTTGATGGCCGACTTCACATCGGCTGCAACCACAACCTCTTTCTTGGATGCTTGCAAGGCCTCCTTGAAAATCTCGGCGATGCGCGATTCAATGTCAGACATGATTTCATGACGGCCTTCATTTATTGGTATGCCGTTGGATATGGTTTCGAGATATTGCCGAAGTTCTGCATAAGCCTGTTCCTCGATATGAAAAACAAATCCGCCGATGTTAACTGAGATGGTCTTATTCATGTATTTCTGTTTTAAGAATGTTTGATGGTGTTGTTTACTGATGAAACCAAATCATGCCAAGTTGATTCGAGCTCCATCAAAAAAGCCTGACCTTGGTCGGTGATGGTGAAATATTTTCGGGGCGGGCCAGCATTCGACTCAACCCAAGTGTAAGTGATGAGTCCGGCGTTTTTCAAGCGGGTGAGTAATGGATACAATGTTCCCTCCACCACCATCATTTGTGAGCTGCGTAGCTGGGCGATGATGTCGGATGGGTATATCTGACCCTTGGCAATAATGCTGAGGGTACAGAATTCCAAAACCCCCTTCCGCATCTGGGCTTTTGTGTTTTCGAGATTTACCATGTTTTGCTATTATACAATACAAAGATATGTTCTTTGCCTTGTACTATGCAATACATAGTACTATAATATTTGTTATATAACTGATATTCAATATAATAATTTTATTGAATAGGGTTGTTACCTCGTTCGGCAAAAACCACGACCTATCTCAGCCCAGGTCTTTTCAGCTTGTTTTGATTAGCGTTCAACCAACGGGTCAAGATTCGCCGCTCCGATCATATTCTCCGGATAAAGCGTAATAACCAAACACGGCCAACCCAAGCGTAATGATGGGTGTCAAAATAAATGCGTAGATGATGGCAGGAATCGTATCCTCGGGCTTTGCACTTTCGAATTTTGGAATGGCTTGGGAGATGATCAAATAGTAACCAGCCGTCATTCCCAAAAGGATCCAAACGACGCCAAATAGTCTTCTGATTTTATTCATGTTGATTGGGAGATTTTTCAATCATCAATGCGGTTGTCTTTGCCATTGATGTAAAGTATACCGATAACAAAACACACGGATGCGATGGCAATGGGATACCATAAACCCTCTAGGTACGGTTTTTCGTAAGGCATTGCATTGCCTGCCAAGGCAGCTGCTTCATTGGCTTGCTTGGCTTTGGATGCCAAATAAGTGGCCACAGCGGGTAATAGGCCACCAAAAACACCATTGCCAATATGATACGGCAACGACATCGATGTGTACCGGATAGCAGTAGGAAACATCTCCACCAAAAAGGCGGCGATGGGTCCATAAACCATCGTTACAAAAACCACTTGGACGAAAACCAATAACACCAACATCCAAAAACTCCACTGATCCAACAAGACCGATTGAGCAATAGCGGGCCTATCGCTGGGAATTGATTCGCTTATTTTTTGTTTTTTGGTTAAAACGGATACCGTTCCGTCCGCATACGTGGTTTTTTCAGTGGTCGCAATTACCGTGTCACCCATCACTTGACCTTCGGCGGTCTTAAGGGTGTTTGTTTCAACGAGGACTATGGTTTTAGTGCCGGTGCTTCCGGCTTGATACATTGCATCATAAATGCCTCTATAACTAAAAACAGCCAAGAGCATTCCTGTCATCATGATCCATTTTCTTCCCAATCGGTCGGAAAGATATCCGAACACAATGAACAATGGCGTACCGAAAAGCAATGCCCACATGATGATCTTATTGGCTTGTGATATTTCAATATGTAATTCATGCTGTATGAAACTGAGTGCATAAAACTGTCCAGTATACCAAACAACACCCTGTCCCATGGTGGCGCCGAACAAGGCCAACAACACATACTTAAAATTGATCCGTCGACCGAAGCTGTCGCGCAGCGGATTGGTCGAGGTTTTACCCTCTGCCTTGGCTTTGGCAAACATGGGCGACTCTTGCATGCGCAACCTGATCACAATGGATACTCCCACGAGTAAAATGGAAATCCAAAACGGAATACGCCATCCCCAATCGTTAAAGTCAACCTCCGACATCATGCCTTTAACCGTTATGATCACTCCCAATGAAACAAACAATCCGATACTGGCCGTGGTTTGAATCCACGATGTCCAAAAGCCCCTCTTGTTTTCCGGAGCGTGTTCTGCCACATAGGTGGCAGCTCCCCCATATTCTCCGCCTAATGCCAACCCTTGTAGCAAGCGCAGCAGCAACACCAACATTGGAGCCCAGAATCCAATGGTTTCGTAAGAGGGGATGCAACCAATCAAGAATGTAGCCACACCCATCAGCAGTAACGTAACCAGGAATGTGTGTTTGCGTCCGATTAAATCACCGAGTCTTCCAAAAAACAAGGCACCAAAAGGTCGTACCACAAAGCCAGCAGCAAAGGTGGCCAATGTGGAAAGCAACGCGGCGGTGGGATTTTCTGCAGGAAAGAACTTGCTGGCTATGATGGTGGCTAGACTTCCGAAAATGTAAAAGTCGTACCACTCGATCAAAGTACCCAAAGAAGAGGCCGTGATCACGCCCTTGAGCCCTTTTGATGAGCCGTTTGGGTTCATAATAATAGGTGGATTTTGTAATTGATGTTGCAAGGTTATTATAAATTATTTGAAACACAAAGACGCCAAGGTTATTCACATACTCATTTTTGAAACACCGTTGATTATGTGTACCAGCAACCTTAAAAGGTCCTATCTTTACATTAAGACAATCCTAGCATGAAAGACCATACTATTCGCTTGATGATGTTTTTGGTGCTGATGATCCTGAGCACGGTTTCTTCCTTTGCCCAGCCCGAATACAAAGACGTGGCACCGATTTTTTTCAGTAAATGTGCATCATGTCATCACGATGGCGGTCCTGGCCACCACCCATTCACCAACTACACACAAACCGCAGCCTACGCAAGCTTGATTCAAAATGCATTGGTTGCTGGCACCATGCCACCCTGGCCTCCCGACACCACTTACACCCGGTTTTTTGGTGAGCGTACCATAACCGCAGCTGAAAAAACAGCGATCCTGAATTGGGTGGCGGCCAACACCCCCCCGGGCGATACCACCTTGGCGCCACCAGCTCCCGTTTTTGGAAATTATCAGCTGCAAGGTGTTCCAAGCATGGAGCTGCAAATCCCAACTTTCACCAGCAACGCCACTACCACCGATAAATACGAGTGTTTTTCCCTTCCTACAAACTTGACACAAGACCGCTATTTACGAGCATTCGAAATCGTACCAGGAAATCCTGCAATTGTACACCATGTAATCATCAATGTGGATTCCGTTGGAAATACAAATAATAATTTGTCCGGGAACTGTTTCAACCCTCCCGGTGATTACAGTATTGGCGGATATGCGCCTGGAGCACCTCCTACCGTAGCTCCCGGACAAGCCCCGCTTAAATTGGGTATGAGACTCAAGGCAGGATCGAAAATCGTTTTGCAAATACATTATCCCGCTGGCAGCGCAGGACAGCAGGATAGCACCAAAATACGTATGTATTTTTATCCGGTTGGCACCACTGGCATCCGACCCATTCAAGCTGCAACCCCGCTACAAAACTGGAACTTGGCAATTCCTGCTAACACCGTCACCCCATTCACAGCCACCTTTCAAGCGCTGCCCTATCCCATTTCGGTTTTGGGTGCATTTCCCCATTCGCACAAGTTGTGCAAAAGCATCGTCAATTACGCATGGCAGGGAACAGACACGGTAAAACTTATCAAGATCAACAATTGGGATTTCGAGTGGCAAGGGTATTATTTCTACCGCAGGTTGGTGAAGATTCCTGCTGGCTACCAGTTGTTTTCGCGGCACGTTTACGACAACACCCTTTTGAATCCGAACAACCCCAACAATCCACCTCAACTTGTTACAGCAGGCTTATCCACCAGTGATGAGATGTTGTTTGATAGCTTTTTGTTCACGACCTATCAAGCAGGCGATGAGTTGATCGACATTGGTGCATTATTGGCAGGAGACTCGTTGTTGGCTACCAATACAGGCATGCCATCAATATCCACGGAAGGCTCACCAAACTCGTATGCCTATCCCAACCCATCCAGCGAGGCGTTCAATATCCGACTCATGGGCGAAAATTGGGGTGGTTCGTTATTGGAAATCAGTGACTTATCGGGGCGAAAATCAGATGAGATCATTGTTCCTGAACCATCCGATGGCAGTAGCTACGTGACTTGGAATGTACCCGTTAACCTGAGCTCTTCTGGAATCTTTTTTTACAAGGTGTATTCGAGGGATAACAAGCAGGCCACAGGGAAACTGATAGTTGTAAAAAATCGTTGATAACTACCGATTGGCTGTTGGGTAAACGGCCAAATTGACCTTGCGAATTGGCTAAATTTGCGAGCCAGCACCCAGTGGGAAAGCTGCTAGCTGATATGCCTGCCTCTTCGAATATCATCGCCCAACTGTACAAGACCGGAAAGTCTGACCGCGTTCGCCAAAACGGCCACAACCCCTGTGTGGTTTGGTTCACTGGGTTGTCGGGTTCGGGAAAAAGCACATTGGCAAACGCTGTCGAGCAGGAGTTGCACTCAAAAAGCATACACACGTATGTCCTTGATGGGGATAACATACGGCATGGATTGAACAACAACCTTGATTTCTCGGAAGCAGGAAGGAAGGAGAACATCCGCCGTATCGGTGAAGTATCCAAGCTTTTTGTGGATGCCGGAATGGTTGTGCTGACCGCTTTCATATCTCCATTCCGCAATGATCGAGATTGGGTGCGTTCGTTGGTTGGGCCCAGAGAATTCATTGAAGTGTTTGTGGATTGTCCGATCGAAGAGTGTGAAAAAAGGGATGTCAAAGGATTATATAAAAAAGCACGCGCTGGAGAGATTTCCGACTTCACCGGCATCAGCTCACCTTTTGAAGCGCCCTTGAATCCGGAACTGACCATCCATACGAATCAACTATCCGTCACTGAAGCCACCAACTTGATCTGTGAACGTGTGCTTAACCAAATACGTTTGTCCTGATGGCACAATACAACCTCAACCATTTACGAATACTCGAGTCCGAGGCCATTTATGTGCTTCGCGAAACCGCTGCGCAGTTTGAAAGACCCGCCTTGTTGTTCTCAGGAGGCAAGGACTCCATTGTAATGGTGCACCTCGCCCGCAAGGCATTCTTCCCTGCACGCATTCCCTTCCCACTGGTGCATATCGATACCGGGCATAATTTCCCCGAGACTATTGAGTTTCGTGACTGGTTGGTGGCTGAATCAGGCGCACAACTGATCGTAGGTTCGGTTCAGGAGAGCATAGACAACGGCAGTGCAACAGAGGAAAAAGGATTCAATGCCAGTCGCAACCTGTTACAAACCGTGACCTTGCTCGAAACGATTGAACAACACAAGTTCGATGCCTGCCTGGGTGGTGCACGCCGCGATGAGGAAAAAGCAAGGGCCAAGGAGCGGTTCTTTTCACACCGTGACGAATTCGGTCAATGGGACCCAAAGAACCAACGCCCCGAATTGTGGAATTTGCTCAATGGACGTAAACGCATGGGCGAGCACTTCCGTGTTTTCCCGTTGAGCAACTGGACCGAGATGGACATCTGGCAATACCTTGCGTTGGAAAACCTTCGCATCCCGACCATCTACTTTGCACATGACCGTGAATGTGTGCTGCGTGACGGGGTGATACTCGCAACCTCGGATTTCATTCCTTTGAAACCAACGGAAAAGCCGGAGATGATGCATGTTAGATACCGAACCGTAGGAGATATGACTTGTACAGGAGCGGTATTGTCGAGCGCATCCACCTTATCGGAGATTATCCAGGAGATCGCAGCATCGCGTGTAACGGAACGAGGTACCCGGGCCGACGACAAGCGCTCGGAAACCGCCATGGAAGACCGGAAGAAACAGGGTTATTTTTAAATCATAAAAAACGAAAGCGTTGCTCAACAAGACGAACACCTATATGAATATGGAACTGCTGCGTTTCACGACAGCGGGAAGTGTAGACGATGGGAAAAGCACCCTGATTGGCCGTTTGCTTTACGATAGCAAATCCATTTTCGAGGATCAGCTGGAAGCTGTAGAGCGCACCAGCAAAATGAAAGGGTTCGAGCATGTGGACCTTGCCTTATTGACAGATGGTTTGCGTGCGGAAAGGGAACAAGGAATCACCATCGATGTCGCCTACCGGTACTTTGCCACTCCTAAAAGGAAGTTCATCATTGCCGACACCCCTGGCCACATACAATATACCCGTAACATGGTTACGGGAGCATCCACTGCAAACCTCGCGTTGATCCTGGTTGATGCGCGCAAAGGCATTGTCGAACAAACCAACCGGCATTCATTCATCGCATCGTTGCTGCAAATACCACATATCATCGTTTGCATCAATAAAATGGATTTGGTGGACTACAGCCAAGACGTGTTCGAGGAGATCATGGCAAGCTACCGCAAGCTATCGGCCCGCCTGGATGTCCGTGATGTCCACTTCATTCCAATTAGCGCCTTAAAAGGCGATAATGTGGTGGAAAAATCCAATAACATGCCATGGTATCAAGGCGCAACCCTGATGTACCTTTTGGAGACCTTACACATCAGCAGCGACGAGAACCATATCGATTGCCGCTTCCCCGTGCAATACGTGATCCGCCCACAAGCCAAAGAGCATCATGATTTCCGCGGGTACGCTGGACGGATAGCTGGTGGTGTTTTCAAACCAGGCGACACTGTGAAGGTTTTGCCTTCAGGGTTCTCCGCAAAAATCCAGGAAATACATTCCCTTGAAAAACTGTCGATGGATGATACCGTAAATGAGGCTTTTGCTCCAATGTCGGTGACGATGACTTTGGATGCAGACGTTGACATATCGCGGGGCGACATGTTGGTACGTGAAAACAATGCGCCAACAATATCGCAGGACATCGATATGATGGTTTGTTGGATGAGCGAAAAGCCCTTGACCCTTGGAGGTAAATATGCAATCAAGCACACCACCAAGGATGCAAGATGTGTGATCAAGGATATACGCTACAAGATCGACATCAACACACTGCATCGCCATGAATCGGACAAGAGTATTGGCATGAATGACATCGGTCGCATCCAAATACGAACCACCGTTCCCTTATTCTTCGACAGTTACCGTAAAAATCGCATCACGGGAAGTGTGATCCTGATTGACGAGGGCACAAATGAAACCGTTGGAGCAGGTATGATTGTGTAAGTGAAATTGAAATGACCAAAGACTCGATAGTGGAAGAAAAAAACGAAACGCTGTTGCTTCGCACAGCCATCCGTGCCGCTTTGGAAGCCGGTGCCGGGATTATGGAAGTTGAGCGCGATGGCGATTTCAACACCTCTTTCAAAAGTGATGACTCTCCTTTGACACAAGCAGACCGCGTTTCACATGACATCATCACATCCATGTTGTTGTTGACCGGCATACCCATACTGAGCGAGGAAGGTAAAGGCACTTCTTACATGGAGCGGAGTCAATGGTCGCGGCTTTGGATTGTGGACCCTTTGGACGGAACCAAGGAGTTTTTGAAAAGGAATGGGGAGTACACGGTAAACATCGCACTTATTGAAAACAATCGTCCGGTATTCGGTGTGATTTTCACCCCTGCGACCGGTGCACTTTATTTCGGTGGACCGGAATTCGGTGGCTGGAAAATCGAAGATGCTTACAATACGCTCGCACCTGACCATGATTTCGATTCGATGCTTACCATAGCAACACGGATGACGAGCTCCGCCGACCGATTCAACCGCCCGGTCATTGTGGGTAGTCGATCGCACATGAACGAGGAAACGAATGCTTTCATCGATTCAATAAGAACCAAGCATGGTGACGTGGATTTCGTATCGAAGGGAAGCTCTTTGAAAATATGCCTGGTTGCGGAAGGGTTGGCCGATATCTATCCCCGTATGGCTCCCACCATGGAGTGGGACATTGCTGCGGGCGATGCCATATCCGCTGCTGTAGGATGCCTGTTGATTGAACATGCCACCGGCAACCCACTTCAATACAACAAGGAAAACCTGGTTAATCCGAACTTTGTACTCTACGGAAACGGATACCGACCCTGAATGATCAAGGCGTTAAGAAAAAAAATCGCGGGCGATAGCAGTTCAGCCGAAGCCATCAGGGGTAGCGCCACCAACTTCATCATCCGTATCGCAGGTCTGATTGCAGGCTATGTATTCACCCTGCTGATCAGTCGCCTTTTTGGCGCCAGCGTATTGGGAGCCCATACACTATCAACAACCGTACTGATGATGTTCACCATTCCCGGGAAGATGGGAATGGATCTTCACATTGTAAAAACCTTTTCGGCAGACCGATTGGAAGGACGGTGGGACCGTATCTACGAAACCTACCGAAAAACCCTGGCTGTTGCGGTTTTATTAGGCGTTTTACTGTCTGTCGGACTTTATTTTGGCTCGTCGCTGATAGCAGCGCATCTTTTTCAAAAACCAGGGCTCGCACGCTATTTGGAGGTAATATCATTTGCCGTCCTGCCTATGATCATGCGATTCATCAACTCCGAATGTTATCGTGGTTTTGGGATGAACCGGCAGTATGTATACAGCCAGAACGTCGGATATTTCCTTTACGCAATCGTACTGCTTGGCATATTGTCTACTTTCATAGAAAATCCATTGCTGCCAAACATTGCATTTGCAGGAAGCTTGATCATCCTTGCATCATCCAGCACAATACTTGTGATCAGGAAAATCAGGATGAACACAACCGTTCCATCCAATGAATTGAAGGCGATTGATTGGGTGCGGTCGTCGGCCCCGATGATGATGGCGGGCTCCATCCTGTTGATTTCGGGTTGGATCACAACCCTGGTACTTGGTGCATTCGGATCCGAGTCGGATGTTGGCGTGTTCGCGGTAATCATCAAAATCACCGCTTTCGCAAACTTCGTCCTGCAGTCGGTCAACGGCATATCCACTCCGAAGTTTGCCCAGCTACATGCACAGAAAAATGAAACAGCACTCGCAGATTATGTTCAAGCGACAGCAAAAATAATTTTCTGGGCATCGCTGCCCGTCATTGCGGCTATTTGCCTGGGAGGTGGATTGTTGCTTGACTTTTTCGGCGATGGTTTTCGGGAGGGCTTAAGCGCCTTACTCATAGTGATGGTAGGTAAAACCATTGGAGTTATTTGCGGGTCGAATGGAAACCTGCTGAACATGACCGGTAATCAAAAACCATTTCGGAACATCATGACCGCGGCGGCGCTTTTGAATGTGGCTGCCTGTTTCATATTGATTCCGAAATATGGAATTATCGGTGGAGCAATCGCCACTTCAATTTTCATTGCCACTTGGAATATCGCTGCAACGGTGTACATCAAGACGAAACTGGGAATCAAAACCTATTATTTGCCGTTTTAAGTGGGAGATAACAACAGGTATATGATCATCGGAGGCAGTACCAAGTGCGGTACTACATCCCTATTCAATTACTTTGAGTTCCATCCACAGGTGTGCGCTTGTCCAATGAAGGAGTCGAGGTATTTTCTGGAGCCTGGATACAAACTCGTTGCCGCAGGTCGTGACCATAGCATGCATCCTGAATTCGGAAACCTGTTTGTTGGATGTGACACGGGCATGGTTCGGATGGAAGCCACTCCGGACTACTTGTATTCAACGCATGCTTTGACGCGGATTGCTTCCGAAATCCCAAATACCAAGTTGGTTTTCATTTTGAGAGAACCATCAGGAAGGTTCATTTCATGGTTCAAGTATTCCAAACAGCTAGGGCTGATTGAAGATGGATTGACATTGGATGAATACCTCAACCAACAGAGTGAAAACATGGATGCCCCACAGCATCTTCGTGCCTTGGAGCAAGGAAGGTATTCGGAGTATTTGAAAAAGGTGTATGAAGTTTTCAGTAAAAGCAATGTCCTAATTTGTTTCTACGAGGAGTTGGTGAATGATCCG
>Ga0315907_10007290_pt1 | contig 11556 bp, 9 predicted proteins | sample LakEriMetagenome_3_FD_203525 | JGI IMG/M metagenome (GOLD analysis project Ga0315907, IMG submission 203525) | Freshwater fungal communities from buoy surface, Lake Erie, Ohio, United States - Buoy 12 MA123 | ecosystem: Environmental > Aquatic > Freshwater > Lake > Lake biofilm | place: USA...
TCAAGGAAGTGCAGCGAGATCCGTTCGTGGGCGTTGGCAAACCAGAGCCGCTCAAGCATGCGCTCTCAGGGTTTTGGTCACGCCGCATCACGGACGAACACCGAATGGTCTATCGCGTCACCGAGGATGCATTGGAGATCGCGCAGTTGAGATTCCACTATTGATTCCAACGGCACCCGACGTGAAGTTGACTGCCATGCGGCGGCTGTGGGTCGTGGCGATGGGGCCTGACGTGCGAGATAAGCCATGGACCGAAGGGCGCGAAGCGGCCTTCAGGTCGTACGCTCGATGGCGGGCTTACACCTCACTCGCTGTATGCCGCAATACGGAGGATTGAATGAACTCGCGAAGCAGCGCAATGGCCTCCGTCGGCGCATCGGGAACAACGCCGTGGCCACACGCCGCAAACTCGCGAAAGCGAAGAAGATCCGGCCGAATGGCGGCCGCAATGTCGCGTTGACACTCGATGGGCAGCATGGGATCCAACTCACCGCCGAGAACAAGTGTCGGGCACTCGATGCGCACGAGCGCAGGCAAGAGATCAAAGACTCGCCCTTCTCCCCCGGGCCGATTGAACCAGGCGGTGACCGCAGGGTTGAACACGATGCGTTTGGCTACCTCGGGGTTGGTCTTCGTTCTGGTGTAGAGAGGCAGAGCGACCTCGAGCCATGCTCTGAGAACTTCGGGGCTTGTGTCACCTTCGATGAATCTTTGCCGCGCGAGGTTGCCTGCCCGTGGGCCGCCTAGCCTGGCGAACATGGAAACCTTGGCCTCTGCGTGCGAGGCAGCCTGTGCGGACGTGCTGACGAGGGCAAGTGCTCCAGGATGCGTGGGGTAGCGTGTGGCATATGCCATTGCCACCATCCCTCCGAAGGAAGCGCCATAGACGATTGGCCTTTGGATGTCCAAGATGTTGCAGAACGCGTGGACGTCGTCGGCCCATTGAGCGAGCGTCCACGACTCTTCGCTGGCACGGTCACTCCTTCCATTTCCTCGATGGTCCAGGTAGACCACTTGGGCAATGTCGGCAAGTGCAGAAAATGCAGGCTTGTACAGGGAGTGGTCTGCTCCGGGGCCGCCGTGCAGCAGGAGCAGTGTCGGCTTCTGGATCATGGCCTCGCCTTGCGGACGCAAGCCAGCTCCCTCCACGTCAAAGTAGAGATGAGCGTTGTTCACGAGAACCTTCATCTGCCGAGAGGATTGCGAGTGCTTCTGGACGGTAGGGCGTGGGGTCTACCATTTGAGTCTAGCCAGCGCCGAAGGCGGGCGGCTGCAACGAATCGTTGGCCCCGGTGTTGCACATACACATGCGCCACGACACCGATGATGAGGCCAGCAAGGGCAACGATGTCGGCCATGAAAACGCGCGCAACTTGAGGGTTGTATCCGCCGACAGACCAAGCCAGCTAGGGTTTATACGGGGATTGTTGGGCCAACCACACGCATGTCCGATGATGGGTTGGTTGGAGACGATCATGCCAAGCAAACCAAAGACCTGGAAGCAGAAGATGAATGCCAAGCCACCGCACACGGTGGTGCTGGACAAGGACTTTGCAGGCGTACCTGCTGGGGCCAGGCTGCTGATCTCATGCCCGGTGGAGGTGGAGAACTACCTGCGCACCAAGGTTCCGCCAGGCGAGACCCGGGAGATTCAGCAGATGCGGCGCGAGCTGGCCGCGGCGTACGGTGCCGATGCGGCGTGCCCCGTTTCAACGGCCATCTTTCTCAGAACGGTGGCCGAGGCCGCCTGGGACGAGATTGAAGCCGGCGCACCGATCAGCGAAGTTGCACCGTTCTGGCGCGTGGTGGACCCCAAGTCTCCGCTGGCCAAGAAACTCAGAGCGGGCGGCACCTGGATAGAGCAGCAGCGCTGGGCGGAGCGGGAGGCGTAGACGATTGGTCAGTGAGGGCCCCTCTTTTCCCTGCCCTAACCTCAGAGCAAGCTGTATATTTCAACAGTAATGTATAGGGGTTCAGGCTGACTAGTCTGCCCCGACTGGTGAGGTCATCCAGTTAGACTAGGTGGCGATGACAGGACTCCTTCTAGAACAAGACAAACAGCCGCAGTTCTCTGGCCACGAGACCTTCCCCTTGCGGCAGCTCTGGCTGCGCAAGGCCTACGACGCGGTCACCGAGACTCGCGAGCCCGCACAACGCTCGGTCTTCGCCGGGGAAGACGCCATCGTGCGTTTCGGGGTCGGCAAAAACATGGCCATGTCCATCCGTTTTTGGGCAACGGCCTGCGGAGTCGTGGAGGAGACCAAGGAAGGGTATGCCCCGACCAGACTAGGTCACTACCTGTTCCTCCCTGAGCACGGACGAGACCTGTACTGCGAGCACCCGGCCACGACGTGGCTGATGCATTGGCAGGTCGCGAGCACCCCAGAAAAAACCACGACGTGGTGGTACTTGTTCAACCATGTCGTGCAGCAGGTCTTCGACCGCGAGCATCTCGTCAAGTCGCTATCTGGCTTCATCACCGAGTACAAGTTACGCATCTCGCTTGCAACGCTCAAGCGCGACGTCGAGTGCTGCATCCGCAGCTACGTGCCGCGGCTAGGCGGCGACTCTCCCGAGGAGATGAGCGAGCCCCTGCTAGGGGAACTCGGACTCATTCAGCAGAACGCCAAGGGCACCTTCGAGTTTCGACGTGGGGCGAAGAAGTCTCTCCCTGACGGGGTGTTCGCCTATGCACTGCTCGACTACTGGAGCAGGATGCCTCATGCAGGCTCGGTGATGGACTTCGACCGTGTAGCCCACGACTTCGGATCACCTGGCCGAGTCTTCAAGCTCGACGAGAACGCGGTCGCCGACCGGCTCATCGCGCTTGAGACACTGTCCAAAGGGAACCTGCAGTGGGTCGAGCAAGCCGGGATCCGGCAAGTGACCCGCAAGGGCCCTGCACTAAACAGCTTGCACGACTACAAGCTCAAGATGCTGGAGACGGCATATGCCTAAGGCCGTGAGCTCCACGACCGCTCAGCAGCGGAGACTTTCAGACATCGTATCGATTTCGCGGCAGTTCCTGCGTTCAGTCCGCATCGACACGGACCTCGGCCGCGAAGACGCCCTCTCTGGCTACATCTGCCAAGGAACGGCTCGTTCGCTGCTTGAGAACATGTCCAAGCAGATTGTCGAGACCAAACAACGAGCATTCACGTGGACAGGCCCCTACGGCGGAGGCAAGTCTTCGTTGGCGCTGAGCCTTTGCTCGCTGGTCAGTCCGAACCCAAAGATTCGGGCGAAGGCTCGACAGGTGCTGGGCTTATCCGAAGGGAGCCTTGTTCAGCGCGCTTTCGCGACGAAGAGCGACGGCTGGCTGGTCGTCCCGGTCGTTGGCAGACGCGCGGATGTTCGAACTGAGTTGAGCAACGCTCTTGCCGAGGCGCGGGGTGTCAGCCCTTCAAGGCGCAAGAGCGCCGACGTCGTCGCAGAGCTGGTTGACGAGGCCGAGCGGCATCCCAATGGCGTTCTGGTCATCATCGACGAGCTCGGAAAGCTTCTGGAAGCGACCGCCATGGAGGGCGGGGATATCGGCTTCTTTCAAGAGCTCGCCGAAAGCGCCAGCCGCTGCTCCCGCAAGCTGGTCATCGTTGGCATCCTGCATCAAGCCTTTGACGCCTACGCCTCACGCCTGGGCCGAGAAGCGCGCGACGAGTGGGCGAAGGTCCAAGGCCGCTACATCGACATTCCCTTGGTGGCGGGCGCTGACGAGGTCATCGAACTGGTCGGCAGGGCAATTACGCCAACTGACCCGCCGGACCTCAGGCAAGCGACTAGGGTTGCCAGGCGGGTCGGAGACTCAATCAAGGCTCGTCGTCCCGGCACGCCGGATAGCCTCGCAGGTTCGCTCGGGGCCTGCTGGCCGCTTCACCCAGTCACAGCCGCGCTGCTTGGCCCCATCTCCCGGCGTAAATTCGGCCAGAACGAACGCAGCACTTTCGGTTTCCTTGCGTCTCGGGAACCGCTCGGGTTCATCGAGCACCTGGACGGCCACCCCGCCGACTGGTCCGAGATGTACGGGCCCGCCGACTACTGGGACTACCTCCGCGCCAACGTCGAGCCAGCCATCCTCGCCTCACCAGACGGCCACAGGTGGGCGCAAGCTTGCGAGGCTGTGGAGCGTGCTGAATCCAAAGGCACGGAGCGTCATGTCGCACTGACCAAGGCCATCGCGCTCATTGAGCTCTTCCGCAGTGGGTCTGGCTTGGTCGCGGACAACCATGTTCTGGAGGTCTCAGTCCGCGGCGTGGACGAGCAGTCCATGCCGCAGCTGCTTAAGGACCTAGCCGAATGGAAAGTGCTCATCGAACGCAAGCACCTGGGTGCTTGGGGCATCTACGCTGGGAGCGACTTCGACATTGAAGGCGCGGTACGTCTTGCCCGGGCCGAGATTGGCGAGCCTGACCTCGACCGCACCTCGACGCTTAGCGACCTGCAACCGGTCCTTGCCAAGCGGCTGTACCAAGAGACAGGCACGATGCGCTGGTTCAACCGAGCCTTGACTCGGTTGGACGGCATCGAACAGCTCGCGGAGAGCTACACGCACAAGCCCGGTAGTGTTGGCACGTTCGTCATGTGCCTTCCTTCGCTCGGCACTCGGACCAGATCAGCTGAGCATCGAGTTCGCCATGCTTCGACCACAGCGAGCGAGACGCTCTTGCTGGGCACGCCCAAGAATGCTGAACGCATCGCCGAACTGAGCTTGGAGCTAGCTGCTACAGAGCGAGTCAGCAAGACACATCCGGAGCTGCACGGCGACCCTGTGGCTCGTCGTGAACTGGTCGGTCGCATTGAGGCAGTCCGCTCATCGCTAGAGGAAGAGCTCGCCGACGCCTTCTCGACTTGCCTTTGGTACCGCCAGGGGAACTCGGTCAAGCCCAAGCACGACAGGCCTCTGACCGTTCTCGCTTCCGAGATTGCTCGAGAGGTCTACAGCAAGACTCCTCCGATTCTCAGCGAGCTCATTAACCGGGAAGAGCCATCCAGCAACTCCGTCAAAGCTCGCAAAGACCTGATGTACCGGATGGTCAGCCATGCAGCTCAGGAGAAGCTCGGATACGACGGATTCCCCGCTGACGCAGGTCTTTACTTCACCATCCTCAACAACCCCGGGCTCCACCGACAGTTGTCAGACGGCAACTGGGGCTTCACCGACCCTCACGCCACCAAGAAGTGGGAGCAGTTCGGTCCATGGTGGTACTCGACGCGCCTTGAAGTTCTGAAAGGCGGCAAGAGCACTACGCTGGCGGACCTCTATGCCTACTGGGCCGACGCGCCGTACGGCATCCGCCACGGGGTCATGCCAGTGCTGGCCTTGGCTTTCTTTATGGCGCACCGCTCGCAGCTGGCGCTCTACGTCGCGGGGGCTTTCACGTCGGAACTCAACGAGGCGGTCGTCGACGAGTGGGTGCTAGACCCGACCCGCATAGCGTTCAAGCACGTCGAAGCATCCAGAGACCAAGTGAAGCTGGTCGGTGCGCTGGCTGCGTCTGTCGCCCAGAGAAGCAACACTGAGGTCGAGGCGGCACCGCTCGACGTAGCACGAGGCTTGGTCAGCATCATCGTCGGGTTGCCCGAGTGGACTAAGCGCACCTTGACTGTGTCAAAGCGGGCGCAAGAGGTGCGAGGGATGCTGTTGCGCGCGAACGACCCGCACAAGGTCCTGTTCGCAGACCTTCCCACGCTGCTCGAAGCCCAGGACCCTGAAGAAATCAATCGGCGATTGGATGAAGTCACTGACGAGCTGACCGGCGCATACACAGCGATGCTGAGGAGAGTTCGGCAGCACCTGCTCGACGCCTTGGACCACGGTGGTCGCCCCCTCCAGGAACTGCAGCAGAGGGCTAGAACCGTCAAGGGAATCACTGGCGACCTTCGTCTAGACGCTTTTGCTGGCCGGCTCGAGCTGGCGGACGAGACTGAGACAGTCATTGAAGGCCTCATCAGCCTTGCTGTCAGCAAACCGTCCGCCCAGTGGGTCGATAGGGATATCGATTCAGCCATGGGTGCCCTTGCGAACTGGGCGGTGGACTTTCGAAAAACCGAGGCCATGGCGCCACTCCGAAACCGCCCTTCGACCCGGCGAGTGCTCGGCGTGGTGTTCGGCGCCAGCCATGGCCAAGACAGGTCTGGCTACGTCGATATCGCAGAGAAGGATACGCCCGCGGTGGATCGCTTGGTTAAGGCATTCCTGGCCGACACGGTAGGCGAACGGCCTGAGGTCATCCTTGCGGCGCTGGCAGAGGCTGGCGCTATGACCCTGGGGAAGATTGAAAAGGGGAAGAAGAGTGGCTGAGCGACACGTGCTGGGCATCAGTGGGGGCAAGGACAGTGCCGCGCTGGCTGTGTATATGAGCCTTCACCATCCGGAACTGCCCATCGAGTACTTCTTCACCGACACCGGTAAGGAACTTCCCGAGGTGTATGAATTCCTCGGAAAGCTAGAGGGCTTCCTGGGGCGTCCCATCACCTACCTCAACCCCCACCGGGACTTCGATTTCTGGCTCCGCACCTACAACCACTTCTTGCCCTCGCCGCAGACCAGGTGGTGCACACGGAAGCTCAAGCTGGAGCCGTTCAAACAGTGGGTCAAGCCTTCGTTGGACGCAGGTGACACGGTTTATAGCTACGTGGCCATCCGCTCCGATGAAGACCACCGCGAGGGCATGGTGGCCCAGCACGAGAAGCTGAAAGTCGTGATGCCGTTCAGGGAGCACGGCATCGACAAGGCTGGCGTTCTCGAGGTCCTAGAAGCATCGGGGCTCGGGTTGCCGAAGTACTACGACTGGCGGTCGAGGAGCGGCTGCACCTTCTGCTTCTTCCAGCAAAAGATTGAGTGGGTACGTCTGAAGGAGACACACCCAGAAGCCTTCGAGGACGCGAAGACCTATGAGAAGAACGCTCTGGAGCATGGCTCTCCCTTCACATGGAGCCATGGCGAGCCCCTAACAGACCTCGAAAAGCCCGAGCGCGTCGCCCAAGTCGTCACCGACTTCGAGATTCGGAAGCAGCGTGAGCTGGCTCGCAGAAGGCCAAACCCACTCCGCATTTTGCCAATTGAGCCGGTTGACATCGACGACCTCTACCTAGAGGACGAGGGCGGCGGCGCTTGTCTCGTTTGCCACAAGTAGCCGTTACCATGCCGCGAGCGACCACCGCACTTAGAAATCGGTGGAGTGAAAAGAACACTCAGTCTGGAAGCAACGGTAGACCATGAGTTCAGCGGAGGCAGTCAAGCGTCAACTTGCCCTTCATCGCATGAGTCCGCCCATCGGGCTGAACCAAGACCATCCGATTACATATCAGATGGACGAGGAGCTCTGCGAAGCTATTTCTAGCCAACTCGAATATGTCGGTGGCCAGTGGGAGATAAGGAAAGCAACCCCCACTCTTTGGAGGCAAATTCCTGAAAAGTGTGGTGTGTATCTTTTCCTATTCGAGTCCTCGCTAACATTGCAGACAGCGAGTGGGCCCAACTTTAATCCCAGGCTGGTCCTGTACGTTGGCAGAGCTGGTGACCAGTTGAGCAGGAAGACACTGCGAGACCGATACAAAGCTGAGTACTCTAAGTACGTTGGTGGCGACGTGGCTCAACTATGGGGAGAGAATCGCGCTGCGACGCGCTCTGAGCGTCTCTCAAGGTACCTGGCCATCTACCCACTACAGTACTGGTTCTGCACCATCGAAGACCACTCAAGAATTGCTGACGTAGAGCGTTCTCTCATCAAGCTTCTCAACCCCCCTCTGAACGTCGCTGGCCGAGCGAAGGTCAGAGTTTCACCTCCCGCACCCGCCTTTAGGAGTCCGTAGTGACGAACAAGACATTCATTCCTGCCTTCAAGGCGAAAGTTGGCGATTGGGATTACTACATCTGCGTCATGAAATATGCAGAGGTGGCTCGGCAAGTCGGGTTTGCATATGAGCTGGGAGGAAACGCAGACCTCAACACGCTGATTCAGCGGGGTCTCAGCCATCGGACTCAAGCCATCAAAGACTATCTGATGAAGTCGGAGCACCGCTTTCTTGGCGCGCTGCTCGTGGCGGCTTGGGGAGGGGCACCGCAGTACATGAGTGTGTCGATGGACGACCCTGACGGCGTCCTCTCTGGTATCGACAAGCAGTTCGGCGTCCTGACGTTCGACGGTACGCAGCAGTACTTCGCGTTGGACGGCCAGCATCGATTGAAGGCCATCAAGGAGGCACTCAAGTCAAACCCAGAGATTGGTCAAGAAGATATCTGCGTCATCATGGTGTCTCACTACGACACTGAAGAAGGCAAGGTCCGAACTCGCAGGCTCTTCACGAACATCAACCGCAACGCGAAGGCGACGACCGGCGCAGAGAATATTGTGCTAGACGAAGACGATGGCCCAGCTATCGTTACTCGACGACTCATCACGGAGCACCCGTTCTTTTCTGCCCAGGGAGTCATTAAGGTCTTCATCCGGCAGGGAGAGGAAGGCGAATTGAAGCTCGCGAGCGGCAACGTCTCTCAGTCAGAGAAGCGCGCGTTCACGACGATCGCAAACCTGTACGACATGGTTCGCTCGCTCTGCTTCGGACTCGACCCGGCGATGCAGAAGCGCGACGCACGGCCCTCCGATGATGTGCTTGAGTCCGCCTACGTGACCGTGGGCCAGCGGCTAGACGACCTGCTAAAGGCCACAGGCAACATCCGCGAGTCACTCTTGGCTGGCATGTCTGCTAAAGACCTTCGCTTTCCGAAGAACAACGAAGCTGGCGGACACGCTTTCATGCGCCCCGTAATTCAGAAAGCGGTAGCGCGGGCGGCGGCCCAGATTGCTGAGCAGGACGTTTTGCCATGGAATGCGGTGATGGAGCGCCTATCCAAGCTCCCTTGGCAGATTGGTCAAGCACCCTGGACTGCTGTCTTCAACACTTCCAACAACAAGATGGTCACAGCGAAGGAGAATGTCACTCTGCTTGACGACCTCGTTTACGCACATGTGGCCGCTCCGAGCAAGCAGTTCATCATCAACGCTCGAAAGGAGTACAAGCAGGTTCGCGGCAGTGTCTATCCGGTCTCGGAAGAGGATTTGTTGGTCAATCTAGTCAACCACAGCAAAAAGGTTGTCGTGGAGGAAGCCTCTACTGCGTTTCAATCCAGCTCCGGCGGCGACTTGGACAACTTGACCGAAGAGTGATCCAGCAGCAGCCGTACTCCGAACGAAGACCTGCACCCGTCGGTGCCGATGCGATCTCTCAGGGCATAGAGCCTCTCTACCTTTGTCAAAAGGGTGCTCAACCGGGAGGCTGCCGATACTGCCCGCCTGTACCCGGAGTTCGGCCATAGATACGTCACCGCCACTGCGGCCTCAGCTCACACCCGCTCCAACACCACCGCAATCCCCTGCCCCACGCCGATGCACATGGTGCACAGGGCGTAGCGGCCCTGGATACGGTGGAGTTGGTTTACCGCAGTGGTGGCCAGGCGGGCGCCGCTGGCGCCCAGGGGGTGGCCGAGCGCAATGGCGCCGCCGTTGGGGTTGACGCGGGCGTCGTCGTCGGCCAGGCCCAGGCCGCGCAGCACGGCCAGGCCCTGGGCGGCGAAGGCTTCGTTGAGTTCGATGACGTCCATCTGCGCCAGGCTCAGGCCGGTGAGGGCCAGCACCTTGCGCACCGCCGGCGCGGGGCCGAAGCCCATGATGCGCGGGGCCACGCCGGCTGTGGCCATGCCCACGACGCGGGCGCGCGGGGTCAGGCCGTGGCGCGCGGCCGCGGCCTCGCTGGCCAGCAGCAGGGCGCAGGCGCCGTCGTTCACACCGCTGGCGTTGCCTGCGGTCACCGTGCCGTCCGGCCGCACCACGCCCTTGAGCTTGGCCAGGGCTTCCAGCGAGGTTTCGCGCGGGTGCTCGTCCTGGCTGACGATGAGGGCCTCGCCCTTCTTCTGCGGGATGGTCACGGGGACGATCTCGGCGTCGAAGAAGCCGGCCTTCTGCGCGGCAACGGCCTTCATCTGCGAGGCCAAGGCCATGCGGTCTTGCGCCTCGCGCTCGATCTTGAAATCCACGGCCACGTTCTCGGCCGTCTCGGGCATGGAGTCCACGCCGTAGCGCTCCTTCATCAGCTTGTTGATGAAGCGCCAGCCGATGGTGGTGTCATAGACCGCGTTGCTGCGGCTGAAGGCGCTCTCGGCCTTGGGCATGACGAAGGGCGCACGGCTCATGCTCTCCACGCCGCCGGCGATCATCAGGCCGGCCTCGCCCGCGCGGATGGCGCGCGCAGCGCTGCCCACAGCGTCCAGGCCCGAACCGCACAGACGGTTGATGGTGGCACCCGTCACCTCGATGGGCAGGCCCGCCAACAGCGCAGCCATGCGCGCCACGTTGCGGTTGTCCTCACCGGCCTGGTTGGCGCAGCCGTACAGCACGTCGGCCACCTCGGCCCAGTCCACCTTGGCGTTGCGCGCCATGAGGGCCTGGATGGGCACGGCGCCCAGGTCGTCCGTGCGCACCGAGGACAGCGCACCGCCGTAGCGGCCAAAAGGGGTGCGCACGGCATCACAGATGAAAGCTTGGGTCATGGTGTCTCCGGGGAGTTCTTCAGATCGAACAGGCTGGTCACTTCCAGGTCCAGCACCTCGATGTCATTCTGATTGAACAGCTGCCAGCGCCAGCGCAGGATGCCCAGCTCGGGCTTGCGCTCGGAGCGCCGCGCCTCGATGACGGTGGCGCGCAGCCGCAGGTCGTCACCCGGGCGCACGGGGTGGGGGAACTTGATCCACGCGATGCCGGGCGAGGCGAAAGATTCCGAGCCTTCCAGGGCCGCCAGCGCCGCCAGCCGCATGGCAATGCCGCAGGACTGCCAGCCGCTGGCGATCAGGCCGCCGAAAGGGCCCTGCGCCGCGGCCTCGGGGTTGGTGTGGAACCACTGCGGGTCGTAGGTGGTGGCAAAGCGCAGCACCTCGTCTTCGGTCAGGTGGAAGGGGCCGCCCTCGATCACCTGGCCGGCATGGAATTCGGCGAACTTCATACCCTGACCTGCCGGTTCAGGCCGCCTGCCGGCGCAGCCAGGGGCTGACGCGGTAGCGCTCGCCGCGGTAGTGCGCGTCCAGCGCCTGCAGCACCGCCACCACGCCGGCCGGGTTCCAGCGCTGCAGCCATTCGAAGGGCCCGGCCGGGTAGTTGACGCCCAGCTTCATGGCGGCGTCCGCCCCCTCGGGCGAGCACACGCCCTGCAGCACGGCGTCTGCGGCCTCGTTGATGAGCATGGCCACGGTACGCGCCACCACCAGGCCCGGCGCGTCGGCCACGGGCAGCGGCGCCAGGCCCAGGGCCGCCAGCCAGGCCGGTGCCTGCGCCTGCCAGGCGGCGCTGGCCTGAGGGGCCACGGCATAGGCCAGGGCCGTGCCGGGAGCGATGGCAACAGCAGGAAACTGCACCGGTCGGTCGAACACGGCCACCTCGGCCACGCCCCAGGCGGCGGCCAGCTCGGCGGCGCAGCGGCCGTCGGTCAGCGCCAGGCGCGCACCGTCGATTTCCAAGCCCGTCCAGTCGCTGCCGGCTGCACGCGCCGGGCCCCAGCCCTGGGCGG
>Ga0315907_10007292_pt1 | contig 11555 bp, 6 predicted proteins | sample LakEriMetagenome_3_FD_203525 | JGI IMG/M metagenome (GOLD analysis project Ga0315907, IMG submission 203525) | Freshwater fungal communities from buoy surface, Lake Erie, Ohio, United States - Buoy 12 MA123 | ecosystem: Environmental > Aquatic > Freshwater > Lake > Lake biofilm | place: USA...
AGATACTTACATCCTTTCTATGGTTATCTCTTGGTTATCTCCGACTGGTGAAGTGCCAACTACCGCTGCTGGTAAACCAATCACGATGGTTATAAATAATGCATCAATTAAGAAAGGTTCAAGCGTCTATAGCATTGTTGGATCATCTGCAGTCTTCCTTGGCGTAGCAACGGCTGATGGCACAGTCTCGATAACAATTACAGAAGACCCAGAAATTGTTGTTGTTAAGACCAAGCCTGGTTCCCCAACAAATGTGATTGCAACCAACGGTGAAAATGCAGCATCCACAGTCTCCTGGGCCGAACCTGATTTAGATGGCGGAGATCCAATTAATAGCTATCAAGTTACGGCAAGTGATGGGCAGAATTGTGCTAGCACCACACCTAGTTGTCGATTTACAAACTTAGTTAATGGCACCAGTTACACCTTCACTGTTAAAGCAATAAATAGCATTGGAATTTCAATAGCCAGTGCGCCATCTAGTCCAATAACACCGATCGATCTATCTCAGTCCATAACATTCTCAACTCCTTTAGATATGGTTACTGGGGATAGCGATCAGGCAATAACAGCAAGCAGTAGTAGTGGCTTAACTTTGGCCATCACTTCAACAAACACCTCTATATGCGCGATCGTAGCCGGCAAAATTCGCGCTATCTCCCCTGGAAATTGCCAAATAGTTGCGGCACAATCTGGAAACGCCTTTTACAGGGCGGCCTCATCAGTTAATAAACTGATATCTATTACTGGAAATGCGCCTGTGGCACCAACTCCGCAGCCCTCATCATTTGGAGGAGTACCGGCGGCGGTCCTTGTAATTCCTGGAATAACTTGGGAACCGACTGCAATATTCGAAGGAGAGTTAGTAGGTCAAAAACAACTAAATGCAACGTTTTCCACCCTTGGCACAGCCGAATACTCTATTGCAATTGGATTTAAACCAGCTCTAGGTTTAATTACGATTTCTGTCAAGTTTACTCCGCAGGATCAAACTAGGTACTTCGACCTCACTTCTTCAAGAACAATTGAAGTTATCGCGACACCTAAGATTAATACAGCAACTTCTCAAGAGTCCAATACAGCAACTTCCCCAACACTTATTGCTGAACTAGCACCAACGTTAGCACCAGTAAAAGTTCCCACATCGACAGAGATAACTTCTCTAAAAAAAGTCGGGGTTATTTACTTCAGCAGTAACGAATACTTCTTGGATGCCAGCGATCGCAAAATTCTTGAGAAAGTAATTTCCCTACTGAAACAGGAGAAATATCAAATAATTACCGTTTCAGGAAATACCGATTCTATGGAGGGTGTAGATAATTACTGGCTATCAGATATTCGTTCTAAATCGGTATCGAATTATTTAACAAAGTCCTTGAAATCTATTTCTGTGAACAGAATTTGGAATGCTTTCAATAATCCGGCTGCTATTGGGTTAGATACTAAATCTTTGGCTTTGAATCGCCGTGTTGAAATATACGTCGGAGAAAAATTAATTACTCCGGCATCTAATGTTTCTAAAACCTCTTTCAGCAAACAATATTTACCCATAGCATTTAACCGTAATGAGTCATACCTAGATGCAAACGACCTTAAGAGCATTACTGCGATAGTTAGAGATATGGCTAAAAATAGTTGCATGAATGTCTTCCTTAAGGGATCTCAGGATAATGCGAAAAGCAAGTCTTATGCTTTGATTGCAGCTAACCGGGTTAAAGCAGTACAAAAATTAATGTCCAGACTTCTACCAAGATTGAATTTCGCCACAGAAAAAGAATTTATCTCCCCAAATAGAATTGTGAAGATACGATGCACAAATTAGGGAAAATTATCTCAAAGATTCCGTCAAAATTGCCCGATATCCTTTTTCAATTAAGTGGATATACCTCCGACTTTCGGAGAACATTCCACAAGTTAAGCCAACATGTGGGTTGTGAGGGACTCGAACCCCCGACCCGGTGATTAAGAGTCACCTGCTCTACCAACTGAGCTAACAACCCATTCAAACGGTCGAATGTTTGAATGCAGAGCAGGCCCTATCAGGCGCGCTTGCTCATTTGCTTCGGCGCTGCATTCTTCTTAACCATGGTTCTTTTCTTTGCCAGGGAACTCTTCTTGGGCGCTGCTGCCTTTTTTCTCGCAGGAGCTGCCTTCGTTGCCACGGCACGTTTAGAAGGAGACTTCTTTGGATCAGCCTTTTTTGTAGCGGAAGTTGGCTTCGCAATATCCTTATTTAGATTATCTAGTCGAATCTTCTTTAGGAGCGCATCAAAATCAAGATCTTCTGCATAGTCTTTGGAAACTCCTGCAGAAGGACGGCTGCGTCGACGTCTTATAGCTAGCGCCGTAAAAAGAGCAACCGCGGCTATAGACCCAACGGCGATTGCAATTGGCTGAAGAGAGAACGAGGAGGCATCCTTTTCTTCGCTGGCAATTTCATCAATTGAGTTACTGATCGCATCAATATCTTTATTTGCCTGGTCTGCAACATCTACGTTATTGGCAAGAACATCTGCCACCGATTGATTGCCAGCCTGTGCTTTCTGACTCGAAATCAATTTTTGCTTAGCCAACGCTAGTTTGTTTTGGGCGCTCTGAGCGCTAATTTTGACAGCGTTTAGTTGCACCTTCTTATCATTCAGAGCGCTCTTGCTGGCAGAGATCTTCTTCTCGGTTTTGAGAATTTCATTGTTTAGAACGGCAACTTCATCTTGATACTTTTCGATCTCCTTCTTGGAAGCCCGAATCTTTGTTTGAAGAGTCTTTGCTTCATTTACTGTTTCTTCCAATTTCGTTTGGATCTTGGCAAACGCAGCCTCAGCCTTGCCTGCTTCAGCCTGAGCTTTATCCGCCTCCCTCTTATCGCGCGCATAACGGGCTGCAGCCTGATCAGCAAGCGTCTTCAACTTTGAAGTATCCGTAGCCATGGATAGATTCGCACCATCTTCCACTTCGAGGTTTTCTACCGTGGAGGGCTTCTCTGTTGAAATCAATGAGCCATTCTTCCGGGCTGAGTTGTAAGCCGCCAATGCGCTATCTGCGGCTCGCTTACTCTCTTGTGCAACCCTTGCCTTCTCATTGGCAACTGCTTCAGCCTTCTGCGCAGTTACTTTAACCGCTGAGTATTCCTCTTGAATATTGCTGATTTCGATGCGCAACTTCTCGTATGTACCCTGCATCTTAGAAACTTGGGTGAAGGTTGAATCAATCTTCGCCTCTAAAGCCTTCTTATCATTTACCGCCGCTTCTAAAACCTTGGTTTCTTGTAGCAACACTTTCTCAACCTTGGCTACCTCTGCTTGCGCAGTAGTTAACTTTGCCTGTACTTCTCTAGCGGCTTGTTGCGCCGCTTCAACAACTTTCTCAGCCTGCTTTACCTGTTCGATAGTCTTTTCATTTTTTGAGTCAAAGTTGGCGACTGCTTTATTAGCGGCAGCGCTGCTTACTTTCAGCTTATCTTTGATCCTTGCAATCTCTTCTTCAGCTTTTTTCTTTGCAGCCTCTATTGTTGCAGCTACTTTTTCATCCATGGATTTTGCCTCGGCCGCTGCACGTGCAGCCAATTCTTCGGCCTCACGTTTCTTCGCTTCGGCTTGAGCCACCGCATTATTCTGATCACCGGCCAGGTTATCTAAAAGTTCTTGTGCTTCTTGAGCTTTTCTCTCTTCCTCTTCTTTCTCTTTCGCTGATTTCTCAGCAGCTAGCCTTTCCTGCTCAGCTTTCTTAGCAGCCTCCTCGGCAGCAGCTCTTGCAGCAGCAGCGATTTGAATATTTGAAGAACGGTTTGATGAATTTGAAGCGGCGGCGGCAGCTGCCGCACGTGCTGCTTCTGCTGCGCGTTCAGCGGAAATACGAGCAGCTTCTTCAGCTGCTAATTGATCGGCAAGCGCCTTTGCAGCGGCTTTTGCAGCATCATCTGCGGCTTTCGCAGCATCTGCAGCAGCCTTTGCTGCAGCAGCAGATGCGCTGTTGGCATCCCCAAGAGATGCAAGAGCCGCTGCGGCCGCATCGGCAGAATCCGCTCCACTCGATGCCACCGACTCAAGTGAATCAGCAGCTTTATCTAGCGCGGAAGATTTTGCATTTGCAACGGCAGCTGCCGCATCGGCAAGTGATTTTGCTGTCGCAATTGCAGCTAACTCTGCTTGACGCAATAAGTACTGCGTTGCAGCCGCCTTTGCATCATTTTCAAGTTTTAACTTTGCTGCAGCTTCATCACGAGCGATTCCATCCAATCGAGCTTTTTCTGTTGCGGCCGCTTCGGCAAGTTTGCGCGCGTCATCGGCAATTTTTGCTGCAGCAGCTTGTGCATCATCCGCCGCTTTTTTCGCAGCATCAGCAATCACCTTCGCAGCAGCAGCTTCTTCAGCTGCTTTATTGGCAGTCTCAGCAGCAGCTAGAGCAGCCTTGCGGTCATCATCGGCCTTCTTGGCGGCAGCCTCAGCATCAGATTGTGCTTTCTGTGCTGCTACTAGCGCAGCAGCGTCATCGGCCTTCTTCTTTTCAGCGTTCTGCCAAGCAGTTCGTAAGGCTGAAAGTTCGGCATCGGTGATGAAAGCAAGTGGAGTATCAAGAGCAGCGTTTAACTCGGCTTCATCTGTTGTGGCTATAAAATTTTGAGTTCTGAGGGCGACACCTCCGGCTGCTTCGTACGCGGTCTTAGCATCTGCAGCAGCGCTAGTAGAGGCAGTTGCGGCTGTCTGAGCACTGGCTGCTGCAATTTTCGCTGCAGCTTCTTCATTGGCGCGGCGCGTTGCTTCTGCGACTGCTGCAACTCGAGCACTCTCCGCCGCAGCCGCCGCATTTACTCGACGAGTATTTTCCTCATCTGCTAACCGTTTCGCCTCAGCCTTTGCCGCAATTTCTCTCTCAAGTGCGGCACGTTGTGCTTCATAAACTGCTTGCGCAGCTGCAGCCTCTGCTTGTTTCTTAAGAGTTTCTTTACGCTGCTCCTCAGCAGCCGCATTTGCAGCATCTATTTTTGCTTGCGCTGCAGCTTGTTCCTCGACTAATTTCTTAGCAGCGTTTTCCGCCGCAACTCGCGCCGCTTCGATTCGGGCGTTTTGCGCATTAAGTGCATCCTCTGCATCAGCTTTCGCTTTATCGGTTCTGACTTTTTCAGCCGCCGCTTCTTCTGCCGCTTTTCTAGCCGCCTCGGCTGCAGCAGCAATGTTTCCGGCTGCGATCTGTGCTGCAATTGCATCTGACTCAGCTTTTTCTTGCGCTGCCTTTAACGCTGCGGCTTCAGCAGCAACTTTATCTGCCGCCGCCTTAATCGCCGCCGCCTTATTTGCTTCTTCAACTGGATCTAAGCAATCTGGAAGATCTGGGGGATAGGCGGCAGGCCCCAAGCAAACTGATGCCGCTTTTACATCAGTACTGGGTAATTGCGTAAAGATTAAAGTTAACGAAATTGTCAGAGCAAGAGTTATTAAACGATTTGTTCTAATCGTTTTTACCATTGCTAACACTTATCCTTAATTTCGATTTGGGTCGTGCGCACAAGCGGCTGATCTATAAAGGTGATTTTACCGACGCCACCAGCAAAGTTAGCCTGTAACTCTTCACTCTCACCAGGAGAGAGATCAACATCTGCTACATACACAGGTCGTAAGCGTTCTTTTGAACCACCACCTAAATTGGCTGTTCGGTTTTCACGCCAAGCATCAACCAGCTGCGCCCCGGTTGGTCCGTAAATAAAAACTTTAAATCGATGCGCACCAGTTACTAAATCTGCTGGTTTTCCCTTATCGGCACGCGTCAAAACATATTCTGGCAATCCTTTGCCGCTTTTTAGAGTATTTGTCACAACAATACGTACTTGCGTTTTCTTAACATCTTTACACTCCATAGATTCAACGACAACATCGCGATCTAGGTAGTAATCCAACTTACTTGCATCAATATTCTGGATAACGGTTCTAAATTCGTTATTTGGTTCCTTCGACATATATCCAGCAACTCTGGATCGAGAGAGAATTTCCTCGGCTTTTTTATCAGTTGAGTAAATTAAAATGCGGTGCTCAATTATCCCTTGAACCAGACCTGCAACCATTTTTCGCTTATCAAAATCTTGAGCAACTAATTTCGCTGCAGCAGCATTTAGGATTTGTACCAGATAATCCTTACGGGCTTTATTGTCCTTTTCAAAACGCTTATATGCTCTCTCCAAAGTTTCAGAGACCACATTTTCTGCAGTTATCTTTTCACCATTTGGCAATTCAATTGGCCCGGTTGCCTTCAAGATGTAACTTAGAGCGCTGGGATCAACTGCGATTACTCCATCTAAATCTTCGTTATATGCCTTCTTCCAAAGCCCCATCCAGATTTCGGCGCCATAAGGAAAATGCGGGGAAAGGTTTGAATTCTGCAAAATTCCTGGGTTATTTCCATATAGCCGTAGAAATTCTTGCGGCATATCTATCGGCAGGGTAGAGATCGACATCGAATACAACGAAGCATTTGAACCAGTTCGCAGGACTTTCAAGTTGCCTTTATTCATCTCAACGATTGCAAAGGCACCCAAGATGCCACCGGTTCCGCGAGCTTCAGCGCTATTTTGAAATGAAATTAAATATTTCTTTGGACCATTGGCACCTGCGAGTATCGGTCCTGCTTCAACCAGAGATCGGATTTCATCGCGGATAGGTGAAACATCAAGCCCTGCCGCATTTAACAACTGCTTAACTACGGGTACATCAAGATCTGCAATCAACTTATCGACTGATTCGGCGAAGTTTTTAGAGTTTGCACTACTTTCTTCACCACGCACCAGGGAGATATACCCGCTGGTTCCTGTCGCCACGGGAAATAGATGCACGGTAAGTACCAATAAGTATGCAATAGGTATGCCAAGCAGAGCCAAGAAATATTTAGGCTTTAACATGAGATCACCGAGAACTCATCGGCCATGTAAGAAGCCAGATACGAATCTGCCAGTTTGCGCATATGCGAATGGCGGGGGGCAGTGACAACTACCACGGGAGCAACCTGGCTCATCTTGGCTAGAAAATTGCGCCATTGCTCTTTAATAAAAAATTTCTCGGGAAAATCCACTTCGCGTACATGTGTGAGGATTTGATTTGAAGTTAGCGCTGCAAAGTCGTATTCATCTAGTTTTTGAATATCAAAAAAAACTCTCTCAAGTCCGGCGTTTGCAATCTCCGCATCGTGCGGTGCCCGAATATCACCATCTATCAAAATCGCCCCACGGTTAACTCGCTCCAACTGCGCATGGGCAAGGGCCATTCCCAAATCACTGACTCCATGAGGAATAACGGCTATGACAGGATTCTTATTCGCATAGCCTCCGAGATCTAGTACCGCACGAAGTGAAACTGCGGCAACTTTCCCAAGTTCGCGCTTCATCGCATCAAAAGCCAAGCCTTCAGGATCGCGCGGTGTGAAATCTTGATCTTCAAAAATTTCATCATAGGAGCGCAAAACGTTCTTGTAGCCGAGCTCAGTTATAGCCATTTTCTGGTCAGCTTCTGCGACAACGATTAAGTCAGAGCTAAGAATATGTGCCTCATCGTTAAAAATGGTCGTTGAACTCTTCTTATTTGGGTTTAGTCCCCACTCTTTTGCCGCAGCCAGAACCGAATCCATAATCGGAGTTCCATAAATTGCCTTGACCCCGGTAGAGAAAAATTCGTGCTCAGGGAAATTCTCTTTAAGAAGCATTTCTGCAAAGGGGGATCGCGCCTGATTCATTGTGCAGACGAGTCCGATACGCATGAGTTAAGGTTACTGCGTGGGTATATCCGGGGGTCAATTCCGAAAGCATCGCTTGGCCGCTGCGCTCTTTGTAAGTTATTTACTCTTGCTAGCTCTCTTTGTTTTCTTCCCACGCCCGATTCTTGAGACAGGTGATGAATCTGCAATTGCAGAATTTCTGCAGAGCCATGCCAACGTTTTCTACAAAATTCTCTATGCCGACACCCACCTAGTCGCATATGCCAACTTTTTGATGCTCACGCCCTTCATTCTGCTGGCCCACGCGCTTTCACCTAAGACTAAAAAGCGCACGCTGGCCTTAATCGGAACCCTCATCTCCCTTGCTATCGAATTAGTTCAGCGCTTTATCCCAGGTCGAGTCTCCGATATCCGTGACCTCTATTCGAATGTCATAAGCGTATTTCTGGGCCTAATCCTTATTCGGTTTTTGCATGCCCTGTTCTATCGCTACCCAGATTAGCTAGCCGTGGGTACGGGCTTTACCCATTTTGCGGCCACATCGTATGGGAGTTTTACGCGGAAAAAGTTAGGATTTCACCAATAGCAAAGCGATTTTTCTTGGGGGTGAGGCGTGGAGTTAATTCAATACTGGCGCCTAATCGTCCAAAATCGCTTAATTATTGCCGTCAGCACTTTGCTTGGCTTAATAACGGCAACTTCAATAACTTTCACAACAACACCGCTCTATGAAGCGAAAGCTGAAATATTTGTATCAACCCCTGCATCAACGCTCGATATTTCTGCGCTCGCAACCGGTTCGAGTTTTTCTCAACAGCGCGTTAAGTCATACGCGCAGATCATTGACAGCCCACTTACCCTCGCGCCAGTTATCCGCGAACTTGATCTAAAGATGTCTGCAACTGAACTCGCCGGAATGATTTCGGCTTCTGCGCCTCTTGATACAGTTTTGATCACACTGACAGTTACCGATACCGACCCACAGCGTTCAGCAGATATTGCAAACGCAGTTGCAGATCAATTCGCGGTTACCGTTAGCGACTTAGAATTAAGTGGAATCGGAATTGATTCACCTGTAAAAGTTTCAACAGTTGAAGAAGCAATACCTGCAGATGCTCCCGCATCTCCAAAGAAAGCGATAAACCTCGCACTTGGATTATTACTTGGCTTTGGTCTCGGAATCGGTCTTGCCTCACTTCGCCGCCTTCTTGATAACTCAGTTAAGAACGAAGACGATTTGATGGGTACACCCCTCCTTGCAGCAATTGGTTTTGATGCTATGGCTGATGAAAAACCACTTATTACACAAATCGGACGATACGCCGCACGCACTGAAGCCTTCCGTACTTTGCGCACCAATTTGCAGTTCTTAAACCCCGATGCGCACCCACAAGTAATCGTAATGACCTCTGCGCTTCCTAATGAAGGTAAATCAACTTCATCAATCAACCTGGCTCTCTCTCTAGCGCAGGCTGGCGCAAAAGTAGTTCTAGTAGAAGCTGATTTACGCCGGCCAAAAACTCCGATCTATCTTGAGATGTCATCAATGTCAGAGGGCCTTAGCGAGTTAATATCTGGTCCAGCAAAAATTACCGCACAGAGCGTTAAGGCAAAGCTCCATGCTTATGAGTCAACTGGCTTAAAAGTACTGCTTTCCGGCAAAGTGCCACCTAACCCATCGGAACTTCTTGGGTCCAATAAATTCGACGAGCTAATCGCAGTGCTACGTACCCAATTTGAGTACGTAATCATCGACTGCCCACCACTGCTTCCCGTTACAGATGCCGCCATTGTTTCTGCTAAAGCAGATGGCTGCGTTCTTATTGTGCATGCTGGCGTTACCAAGAAACCTCACTTCATCGGTTCACGCGATGCAGTTAAGGCTGTTGGCTCAACTATTCTCGGTGTGATCATCAATAAGATTCCTGAGTCATCTCTCGAATACGAGTACGGCTACCGTTACGGTTACCCTCGTTATTACGGCGCTAACTACCGTCCATATGCAAAGCGAGCACTGGATGAGGGCCAATATGCACCTAGTGCAGACATTCTAGATCGACAGGCTTTAGAAGATAACTTCCAGCATATTAAAGGCCAGCGCTTTAAAGAAGAGTTAAAGCGCCAAGATTCGCGCACCCCAACTTCAAAGCGCATCTAGCCTTTAACTAGTAAGCGCCCTTACCTTTAAAGACTGCACCAACCGTTGAAACGATGATCCACAAGTCGCGGGTAAAGCTCCAATTGATTAGGTAATTTAAATCCAGGGCAACGCTGGTTCGAAGATCTAGGTCAGAGCGCCCTGATATCTGCCATGGCCCGGTGATCCCTGGCTTTGCAATTAGGCGACGCTCGTAGATTGAGTTATAGATACTTACCTCACTTGGCAGCGCAGGACGTGGCCCCACAACGGACATACTGTTATTTAAAACGTTTAAGAACTGTGGAAGCTCATCCAATGAGTACTTGCGAAGAATGCGTCCAACGGGGGTAATACGAGGATCCTGCTTATTCTTAAAGATCACATGGTCGCCGGCGTGAATATTTTCAACTTCGTGCACGATCTTGTCGGCGTCTTTAACCATTGAGCGAAACTTATAGAACTTAAAAGTGCGCCCGTTTAAGCCAACTCGCTTCTGGGAGTAAAAGATTGGCCAGCCGCTGCTGACTAGAACCGCTATTCCAATAGCTATAAAGACTGGGCTTAGTAGCAACATGACGGTGATGGCAAAGGTTAAGTCAAAGATGCGCTTGACCAGGCGCCAGAGCAGTGAGATCTCAGATTTCTCAAAGGTGAGGAAAGGGATTCCTTCTTGAGGGGAGGGGATCAACCAGTAGCCCAAGTTGCCTGAATCAAGCGGGATCCAATTCACGTGAATATCTAAATCCTCGCAGTAGTGAATGAACTTCGAGAAGTTGGGATCTGATTCCATACCTGGCAGCAGTAGCACTTCATTAATCTTCTTGTAGCGCAGTAACTTATCGAACTCTTCGATCCATGTGCTATTTATTGCAGGGCATACTAAACGTGAAGCGATTGTGAAGCCGAGGCTGCGGTTTGAAATCAACCATTCGCTATGTTCTTCTAAGTCTTTCTTCTCGCGACCCACAATCATTAAATTAGAGGAGACGCGTTTCTTTAAAATCAATGGGCGCAGAATAAGTGCATAAATACTTATCCGAACCAAAAAGAGATAGACCAAACCACTTGCCAACATCACCAGAAAGACTGAACGTGAAAATGATGCCTTCAAAATGAAGGAGAGGAAGCCTAGAAAGAAGAAGAAGGCGAAGGAACGCTTAATGATCATCCGCAGGTTAAAGATCACTAGGGTGGAATGGCTAAAGCGATAAATGCCGCTAGCCACCATAAAGCTAATCCAACTCAAAACTAGAACGGTAAGAATTCCTCGATATTCGAACTGTGATGCAACCTTGGATCCTGCCAGGTAGTTTTCATCACTCTGAAATCGAGTCACATAGGCAGTGAAGGCAGAGAGCGCTATGGCAAATGAATCAGGGATCAGTTGCAGCGCCAGAATGACAACCTGCTGCGGGTTAGCACGCTCTTTAAGTCGCTGAATAAATGGCTTTCTCATCTTAAATTACCTATCCAGCAAGTCTTCTACTAAAAAAGTTACAACTGTTGTATTTCCTTCTCGGACTCGACTCCAGTTTTTAGTGAAAGTATCAAATAGAATTGAACCTAACCCGGAGGTAACGTCAGATGCTGGTGACATGTTTCCATTATCGCTGATCGTCACCTCAATTCCCGCTGGTAGCGTTTTTGCAGAGACAGAGATTTTCCTTGCTCCACCATGCCGTATCGAGTTAACAACGGCCTCCTCGATTAGCTGAGAAAT
>Ga0315907_10007296_pt1 | contig 11550 bp, 13 predicted proteins | sample LakEriMetagenome_3_FD_203525 | JGI IMG/M metagenome (GOLD analysis project Ga0315907, IMG submission 203525) | Freshwater fungal communities from buoy surface, Lake Erie, Ohio, United States - Buoy 12 MA123 | ecosystem: Environmental > Aquatic > Freshwater > Lake > Lake biofilm | place: USA...
TGAAAGAATTAATCGCTGGTTGGAAAGAAATTCTTTTAGAAAATAAACCTGGAGCTAAGATATTTATGATCATCCCTCCTAGCCTTGGCTATGGAGATAATGATTTAGATGATATTCCTAAAAATTCAGTTTTAGTTTTTGAAATGGAAATTGTTTCGGCTAATTAAATGAAACAAATATGAACTAGAAGTTAATTTTTATGTTCATTTAGAATGCCCATAAAAAATAAGCTTTTATCTTTGTACCGTCTTTAACAAGACATCGTAAATTATTATATACTACTAAGTAGAAAAAGTTATGAAAAGAGACCAAGAAATTTTTCAATTAATTGAGGAGGAAAACAATCGTCAATTACATGGTATTGAATTAATTGCTTCAGAAAATTTTGTAAGTGATGAAGTGATGCAAGCCATGGGAAGTGTTTTAACAAACAAATATGCAGAAGGACTTCCTGGAAAAAGATATTATGGTGGATGTGAAGTAGTTGATAAAGTTGAACAATTAGCAATTGATCGTTTATGTAAATTATTTGGTGCTACTTGGGCAAACGTTCAACCACATTCAGGAGCACAAGCAAATGCAGCAGTATTTTTAGCTTGTTTACAACCAGGTGATAAAATATTAGGTTTCGATCTTTCTCATGGTGGACATTTATCTCACGGTTCTCCAGTAAATTTCTCTGGAAAAGTATACAAACCATTCTTTTACGGAGTAAATAAAGAAACTGAAATGGTTGATTATGATCAATTAGAAGAAGTTGCTTTACGTGAAAATCCAAAATTAATTATTTGTGGTGCATCTGCTTATAGCCGTGATTGGGATTATGCTCGTATTCGTAAAGTTGCTGATAAAATTGGTGCTTTAGTTTTAGCTGATATTTCTCATCCAGCAGGTATGATTGCTGCAGGTTTATTAAACGATCCTTTTGATCACTGTCATATTGTTACTACAACAACGCATAAAACGTTACGTGGACCAAGAGGTGGTGTTATTATGATGCGTCACAACATCGATAACCCATTTGGAATTAAATGGAACAATGGTAATTTAAAATCTATGGCTGCTTTATTAGATGCTGCCGTTTTCCCAGGAATGCAAGGTGGACCTTTAGAGCATGTAATTGCTGCTAAGGCTGTTGCTTTTGGTGAAGCTTTATCTGATAATTACAAAACTTACATGAAGCAAGTAAAATTGAATGCTTCTGTAATGGCTGAAGAATTTGTTAAAAGAGGATATAAAGTTATTTCTGGAGGAACAGAAAATCATTCAATGTTGATTGATTTACGTTCTAAAAATGTAACAGGAAAAGATGCTGAAAACGCATTGGTTAAAGCCGATATTACAGTGAACAAAAACATGGTTCCTTTTGATACAGAATCTCCGTTTGTTACTTCAGGAATGAGAGTTGGTACTCCAGCGATTACTTCAAGAGGTGTTAACGAAACTGAAATCCCAAAAATTGTTGAATTAATCGATCGCGTTTTATCTGATTTTACAAACGAAGCTACAATCGAAGCAGTTCGTAAAGAAGTAAATGCTTTAGTAAGTGGTCGTCCATTGTTCAAATGGTAATCAATTAAAAAAAACTATATTTAAAGGTCGAATATTTTATTCGGCCTTTTTTATTAAAATAATTATTTATGAAAAATACTCACACGCTTCACTTGCTTATTGACTTACAAACAAAACAATTAAATAATTTGTTAGAAAATGTAACTGATGAAATTTCAAATCAGGAAAAAAATAATTTAAATTCAATTAAATGGTTGGTAGGTCATTTAGTCAACACACGATTAATGATATTATCAACATTGACAAAAACACCTTCTGATCCAGAATTTGCGAAACTTTTTGGTAGAGGTTCTTCTGGAAAAATTGATAGTAATTTCCCTGCAATTGAAGAGTTAATGGAAAAATGGAATGAAACTTCTGAAAAAATAGCTTTAGAATTCAATACAAAATCAAATGAAGATTTCAGTGAAAAATCCCCTATTCCATTTCCAGTTGGAGATGACACTTTAATTGGATTTATATCGTATTTGGTATATCATGAAGCTTTTCACATTGGACAAATATCAATCGTTAAAAGAGTATAGTAAATATTAATTAAAGCTGAATTTGGGATTCTTTCTCAGGTTCGGCTTACTAATTATTATTCCTTTGCCCAATTAGACAATTTCAAACGTTCTTTTTCGGATTCTATTCGTTGGGCTTCTTTTTCTAATTCAAGTTTCTTTTTGTTATTTTTTAATTGTTGAAAAAACACAAAAGTAGAAACACCAATAAATATTAATAATCCAGTTAAGAAAATATAGATTAATTTCTTTTCTCTTTTTTCGACATTACTTTTAGAAGCATAAAATGCTTTCTCTTTTTTATCCATCTCAAGTTTAGCTTTCGCCTCTTCGATCAAGTAACTCGTTACCAAGTTTGATGTTTCATTTTGGTTCAATCGCGTTTCTCTTTTTAGATCAATAAATAAGAGTTCTAATTTTTCGATATATTTCTCAACTAAGCCAGAATTATGTTGAACATTTGCTAAATAAACTTTAAAATTAATATAGTCAATTTTTGCTTGAGTACTCATTTGATCGAAATACTTAGAAGCAACTCTATCCATCTTTTTAGCTTCTTCAATTTCATTTAATTTGACTAAAGCAATACCGTAATTTTTTTGCATGCTAAAATCCAATAAAAAATCGTTGTCTGAAAAAGAAAAATCAAAATAGTTTTTTAAAAACGGTAATGCTTCTTTGTAATTACCCATCCAATACAAAGTTCTTCCGATGTTCCCTTGCACCAGCGAATGAAAATTTTTCTCATTGTCTAATTTAGCAGTTGCTAAGCTAACTTCCTTAAATAACTCTAATGCTTTCTCGTAATTTTTTTCCTTGTAATAAACTAAAGCTATATTATTTAACGCTGATGGATGAGACACTTTATTCGTGAAGTTTTTACTTATTCTATATTGCGTTTCAAATTCATTTAAAGCTTCTTTTGTTTTTGAAAGCTTTAGATATAAAGTTCCAATTCGATTGTGAGCTAAATAAAGATTAAATGGATCTTGCTCATTCTTAATATATTTTTTAAAATAAGTAATTGACAAATCAATCGCTCCTAATTCATAAAATAGTTCAGCAAAAGTTGAATTGTAAATATTTTGATATTTCGTTGAATCGAAAAGATTTAATTTTTGTGCTTTTAATAGTTTAACAAGTGCATCTGAATAATTCTTATTATAAATATCCCTTTTGGAATAATCTACTAATAAAAGTATTTTATGTTTTTTAGTTAAATGATCATGATTCTCCGATTTGATTTTATTTAATAACTGAAAACCTTTTTCGTATTCATTAACTGTATACAAAGAATCAACATTACTAAAGTTTAAATCAATAGATGAATTTTGTGAAAAAACAGATGAAATTCCAAATAGGATGAAAAATATAAATAGCTGTTTGAGCAAATTCATTGAAATTTGTATTCAGTTAATAATAGTTAATTACAAATATAACAACTTAATTTACAAGTCTTTTAATTTTTCAATCTGCTCATTAAAATCAGCTCTTAAATCTTCATGAAGGCTAAGCATCACTTTATCAATGGTAGTAATTTGACGCATGTAAATATTAAAAACGATTGGATTTCGTTTAAATGACAACTTAACTTTACGCATTTGTTCACAGAAAAAAATCAACAATTCAATTTCTGTTTCAGGCTTTTTAGAATATTTAATATATTTCTTTACTAACTTCAAAATACGCTGAATCGGTTTTTTCATTGTTTTCCAACTTCTTGAATCAATGTTTTGAAAAGCAATTGAAATCTCTTCTTTTATTTTTGAAATATAATTTTCTTCGTAATCAGCTTCGAATAATAAATAATTCAGTAACTCTTTATTTTCTTTACTGTACTTCATTAAATTCGACAACAATTCAATTAATTCATCATTTTCAAGATGTTTGAATTCTTTCTTCAATTCACTTACAGATGCTATTTTCATTTTGAAATCGATTTTAATCTATTTGTTACTTCTTTTATATACTTTCAAATTATAGATTTTGATTATTCTAAATGAAGAACAAACCTTCTATCCGAATAGAAAAATTACATTATTTTATTTTGTAAAACACTGAAAATTGACCAAAAATAGGATAAACAGTTCCTAAACCTTTACTTCCATTTCCAGTAAACACATTATATCCTCCAGAAATAGCTACTCTCAAATTAGCAGGTAATTTATAACTTAGCCCAACTTCTAAAGATAATAAAGGGGCATTATTCTGTAAATCATCGAATATAGGAGAACCGTAATTAACATGAGCCATTCCTGCATTTAGGCGTACCAAAGGCTGAAAATCTTTCGAAAATCTAAAATAATAAATGGCAGAAAGTTCAGTTTCTAAAGTGGTTAGTGCATTTGAATGAATAGCAGAACCTAATTTTGAACTGACGATATTTAAACCAAACGTTATTTTTTTGTGAGCTATTTTTTCTGAATTAAATTCAGCTGTTACACCATTTTCCCAATAAAATCCTGTAAACTTTTTACAACGAATTCCAGCTTCTAAAGAAAAAGTTGAATCCTGAGCAAATGAAAAATAACTGATGTTACTTAATATTACAATTAAGAAAAGGAATCTCATAATTTACTTTTTATTTCGTTGAATGTTGTTTGTTGTAATTGAAGATCTTCTGTAAAAACTGTCGGTCGGCCTTTTAATCGAGTAAAGACATGTAAATTTGAATTTACCATTTGAACACTGAATTTAGAACCATCTGATTGTTTAACACCGCTATACAATATTGGAGCAGAAACAGGATCAGCAGAACCATCGTCTTTCGATTTGTAGACATACATTTTAACATTTGAAGGCAAAACAATTCCATCTTCTAAATTCTTTCTTACCAACTGTGTCAAGTCGTTTAGTTGAGATAAAGCTTGATAAGGTCTGTATTTATACCAAAATCCATTTTCACCCGCTTCCATTTCAGAAGTACTGTAAGACAAAGCTGGTCCAACTGTATTTACAATCGACAATATCTTATTTGAAGGAACAATAATTGGATCGATTAAAAAAATATTCTTTAGAACATCAGGATTAATTTTGGAATCATATACAGCATTCAACACTAACGGACAACCTGTTGAAGAACCAATAAAACTAATATTTGTATATCCTAAATTTCTCAATCTTACATATTCATCAATAATTGGTTGTTGCCAATCTTGCCAAGAAGCTGCTTTGAAATCTGAATAATCTCTACCATGCCCTCCTAACAAAACAATTGAAGTATAAAATTGCCCTGTTGATTTTGCAAAATCTCTTAATTCAATCCATTCAAAAGTCGATGCTGTAAAACCATGAGCAGCTATAATTACAGGAGTATTCAAATCAATATTTGATGGATTTGGTTTTGCAGCAGATAATAAAAATCGTTCAGGATAAGTTAAACTGGAATCATTAATTTGTGTCCCATCTAAATCAATAGCATTATCGATTGGTGGCATTTTATCTTCTTTTTTACACGAATAAAAAAATGTGATAAACGTAATTAATAGTATTATATATTTCATCCTAGCTATTTTATATCTTCAAATTTAACAATAAAAGACACAATAAATAAACTTTCAATAATTACTGAAAGTTTAAAAACTTTTTTATACATTTGAAATATGGAATTCAATGAAGCAAAAGCACAGTTTATTCAAACGTGGGGAAAATTAGGAAGTGAGTGGGGAATTAACCGCACTATGGCACAAGTTCACGCCATACTTTTAATATCTCCAAAAGCGATGTCAGCAGAAGAAATAATGGCTGAATTAAGCATTTCCCGTGGTAATGCCAACATGAATATCCGTGATTTAATAAATTGGAATTTAGTTCACAAAGAACTAGTTCCAGGTGACAGAAAAGAATATTTCACAGCTGAAAAAGATATCTGGGAAGTTGCTAGAAGAATCATAAAAGAACGTAAAAAACGTGAAATGGAACCTGTTTTAAAGGTAATTAACCAGCTTAAAACGATAGAAGGTGACCAACAATCTGCAGAAATAAAAGAGTTTTCATCAATGATCAATCAATTAGATAGTTTTGTTGGAAAAATGGATAAATCTGTGAATCTACTTTTAAATGAAAATGAAAATAAATTATTCTCAATTCTATTTAAATTAATGTCATAATATATTTTTTAGTACAAACTTTCAATAATTACTGAAAATATGAAAACTTTAAAAAATTATAAACTAATATTTGATGATCAATGTCCACTTTGTCAAACCTATAGTAAAGCATTTGTTTTAACAGGTTTATTAGATAAAGAAGGACGAGAAGGATTTCAAGAAATGCATGAAGAAACATGCACCCTAATTGATAAAAAAAGGGCTTGCAATGAAATTGCATTGGTAAATATGGAAACTGGTGAAGTAATTTATGGAATAGATAGCATCCTAAAAATTATCACTCTGAGAATTCCAATCTTAACTAAACTATTCAAATTTAAGCCTATATACTTTCTATTAAAAAAATTGTATTCGTTCATCTCGTTTAATAGGAAAGTGATTATGCCTAGTAAAAATCAAAATGATACATGTACACCAGATTTTAATATCAAGTATAGAACATTCTATTTGATACTAACTTGGTTTTTAACTTCTTTCATTTTATATCGCTATTCAATTCACCTAACAGAATACTTACCTAAAAGTTCATTTGGTAGAGAATTTTTTATCTGTGGTGGTCAAATAGTATTCCAATCAATTGTTTTAATGAGTTATGATAAACAAAAGATATATAACTATTTAGGAAACATGATGAGTATTTCACTTGCTGGAGCAATTCTTTTAGTAATTGGAATTTTAATGGCGAAAATAGCAATCATTCATTCAGCTATCTTTTTTCTGATTTACTTCTTTTCTGTTGTCTTTTTAATGTTTTTGGAACATTTAAGACGTTGTAAATTAATCGGTTTAAATCTTACACCTTCAATTACTTGGGTGATTTATAGATTAATTATAGTTTTCATTTTATTATTTTAATCATGAAGAAATTTCAAAAAATCATTCTTGTCGGTGGAACTGGACAAATTGGAAAAGCACTTATAGAAAATTTCAAATCAAATACAACTGAAATAATTGTAATAACAAGAAGTGAAAACAGAACCGTTGAAAACATTCGCTATTTAAATTGGGACGGAATAAGTTTAACATCACATAAAAAAGAGTTTGAAAACAGTGATATTTTGATCAACTTAGTTGGTAAAAATGTCAATTGTAGATATACCGAAAAAAATAAAAGTGAGATTATCAGTTCACGCCTGAACTCTATAAAAGCAATAAGTGAAGTTCTTTCTCATTGTGAAACTCAGCCTAAATTCTGGTTTCAATCGGCTTCTGCGACGATATACATTGATTCAAAATCTGAACCTATGACAGAAGTTGAAGGCGTTTTAGGTAATGACTTCTCTGAAACAGTTTGTAAAAAATGGGAAGCTTGTTTTTTAGAACAAACCAAATCTTTACCGAATACTAAAAAAATCATTTTAAGAACAAGTTTGGTGTTGAGTAAAGAAGATGGAGTTTATCCACGATTAAAAAAAATGGCTCAATTTGGACTTGGTGGAAAGCAAGGAAATGGAAAACAAATGGTCAGTTGGATTCATGAAACCGATTTGATTAACAGTATCAATTTTATTATTGAAAACAAACTTGAAGGAGTTTTTAACACCACTGCTCCCTACCCGATTACGAATTCTGAATTCATGAAAGTATTGAGACAATCAATTGGTGTGAAATTCCATTTGAACAGTCCAAGATTATTACTTGAAATCGGTGCTTTCATTATTTCTACTGAAACAGAATTGATATTAAAAAGCCGATTTGTGATTCCTGACAATCTATTAAAAGCTGGTTTTGAATTTAAATACCCAATGATTGATAAAGCATTTAACGCATTAAAAAATTCATTATGAAAAAATCATTTTTAACAGCTGAATGGAGAAAATTACTAATTTTCAATTACACAATCGATCCTGAAATCTTAAAGAAATACATTCCAAAAGGAACAGAACTCGATTTATTTGAAGGTAAATGTTATGTCAGTTTAATTGGATTTTTATTTCTAAATACACGCTTATTAGGATTCAAAATCCCTTATCATTCCAATTTTGAAGAAGTAAATCTTCGTTTTTACGTGAAATATCTTGAAAACAATGAATGGAAAAGAGGTGCAGTTTTTATTAAAGAACTTGTACCAAAAGCTGCTCTATCTTTTGTAGCGAATACTGTTTACAATGAGCATTACGAAACGGTTAAAATGGATCATTCTTGGAAAATAGACGAACAACAATTAAATATTCATTATAGCTTTAAATTTTCTGATAAAATGCATTCATTGCAAGCAATTGCTGAGAATCGATTGATTGAAATTCCTATTAGTAGTGAAGCCGAATTTATTACCGAACATTATTGGGGTTACACAAAATATTCTGAGAAAAAAACATTTGAATATGGTGTAACACATCCACGCTGGGAAATGTACCCGATTATTTCATCTGAAGTAAAACTAGATTTTGAAAACGTTTATGGTGATGATTTTTCAATTTTAAATCAACTTGAGCCTGTTTCTGTTTTTCTTGCTGAAGGATCAAACATCACAGTTGAAAAAAAACGAACTATTTCAAACCATTAATTGCTTCTTTCGTTCCGATTGTTCTTGTTATGTAATCTTTTTCTAAAAGTGGACTTCTAGCTGGAGAATATTCTCTACCGTAAAAAATGATCTGTAAATGCAATTTATTCCAGAGTTCTCTTGGGAATAGTTTTTTAGCATCCGCTTCCGTTTCAACTACATTTTTACCTTTTGTAATTCCCCATTTAATCAACAAACGATGAATATGTGTATCTACGGGGAAAGCCGGGACTCCAAACGCTTGAGACATTACAACAGAAGCAGTTTTATGTCCAACACCTGGAAGTTCTTCTAATAATTCAAAACTTTCAGGAACTTCTCCACCGTGTTGGTTAATTAAAATATGAGATAATTCATAAATTGCCTTCGCTTTTTTAGGAGACAAACCACAAGGACGAATAATTTCTCGAATTTCATCAACCGTTAACTTAATCATATCGAACGGATTGTTTGCACGACTGAACAAACTTGGAGTCACACGGTTAACCATAACATCTGTGCACTGAGCAGAAAGCAAAACAGCAATCAATAAAGTATAAGAATCAGTATGATCCAATGGAACTGGTGTTTCAGGATAGATTTTTTCTAATTCCTCAATGATAAACTTCGCTTTTTCCTTTTTGGTCATATTACCGATAAATCGAATTTCTAATTATAATAATTTCAAAAATTTCTTTGGAGTTTCACTTTCAAAACGAACAACATTTCCTGTTTTAGGGTGTTTAAAAGCCAATACTTTCGCATGTAATCCTAATCTTCCTAGAGAATGATTGGTAGCTCCATATTTTTTATCACCAACAACAGGATGTTTTAAATCTTGGAAATGAACACGAATTTGATTTTTCCTTCCTGTTTCAAGATTAACTTCCATCAATGAAACGCCTCTTTTTGAAACAATTGTTTTGTAATGAGTAACAGCTTTCTGACCTTTCGCTGCATTTTGAGAAGAATGAACCAATAAAGAACTTGGACTTTCAATTAAGAAAGAAGTATAAACGCCATGAGGTTTTTCTAATTTTCCTTCTATTAAAGCTAAATAAGTTCTTTCCAAGATATTGTCATTCCAATTTTCCTGTAATTTAACTTTGATTTCCTCACTTTTAGCGAATAACAACAAACCAGAAGTTTCTCTATCTAAACGGTGAACAATAAAAATCTTAGCGTCTTTATTTTTCTTTTTAACATGCTCACTCAATATTGCGTAAGCTGTTTTTTTAGTTTCTTTATTATTGGCAATTGTTAATAAACCCGCATCTTTATTAATTACAAGAATATCTTTATCTTCAAAAACGATCTCAACACCTGTATATTTTTTTTGTTCAACAGAACCAGATTTTGGACGAATTGAAACTTTTTGTCCAGGTGTTAACGGATGATTAAATTTAGTCTCTACCCTACCATCAACTTCCACCAATTTTTTCTTCAATAATGTTTTAATATTGTCACGACTTTTACCAGGTAAAGTCACCATTAAAAACTTCATTAATTCAGACGTTTCTTTCACTGGATACGAATGAAATTCTGGTTTAACAGCTTTTTTGAAAAAATTCTTTTTTCCTTGAATCATAAAAAATGTATAAGTGAAAGTTTAGAATAACTTTCCTCGTTTTAATAAATATTGTAATAATACAGGATGAAAACCATCATTGATGTCTGCAGGCATAAAATCTATTTGAAGATTTGCGCATTTCAATTTTAATTCTTGAAAATACGTTCCAACAGCTTCTTTATATTTCTCTTTAATTTCTGCAGGTTGCAATTTCATTCGCTCTCCCGTTTCCATATCAACAAGCGTGTAAGGACGATTATCTAATTCAAAATCAACCTCCAACTTTTTATCTACAACATGAAATACAATGACTTCATGTTTGTTGTGCTTCATGTGTTGTAATGCTTGAAAAAATTCATCTGATTTTGAAGGATCATCCAATAAATCTGAAAAAATAATGATCAAGCTTCGCTTATGGCTCAATTCAGCAATATCGTTTAATGCTTTAATTGAGTTTGTTAACGTTTTTTTCTCTTCAGAATATTCAACTAAATGTTTCTCTAACTCTGCATATAAATATCGCAAATGTGCTGGAGAAGATTTAGCTTGTGTATGCAAATCCAAGTTCTCTGTAAATAAAGATACACCTACTGCATCACGTTGTTTCTTGAATAATTCAATAAAAGAAGCTGCAGCATAAACAGAAAATTCAAGTTTATTCATTTCTTTTCCTTTCGGAAACAACATAGAACTTGAACAATCAATGACTATTTGACATCTTAAATTTGTCTCTTCTTCGTATTTTTTAGTAAAAACTTTACCACTTCTGGCATAAAGTTTCCAATCAATATGTCGTGTTGATTCCCCTGAATTATATAATCGATGTTCAGCAAACTCTACTGAAAATCCATGAAAAGGACTTTTATGTAGACCTGTAATAAAACCTTCGACCACTTGTTTTGCAAGTAATTCAAGATTGCCAAAATTGGCTAAATGAAACCGATTAATTGTGCGATTCATGTTTCGAAGTTACAATTTTTTTATCTGTTTTTTTTCAATCAATGTGATAATTCAATCAACTTTTTTTATTCAATCGATGCTTCACAATAATATTAGAAATTACACCTATCAAAATCAATACGATCCCAATTAATACAGCTGTCGTTAATTTCTCTTCAAAAATAAAATAGCCTACCAATAAAGCATAGATCGAACCTATAAATTGAAAAGGTGAAATTGTACTTGCTTCTCCGATTTGAAATGCTTTTGTCATCGCTATTTGAGCAATTTGTGTGAAGACTCCAATAACAAGTAAATACAACCAAGATAATCCATGTGGCATCACAAAATCAAATAAACACCAAATCCCCA
>Ga0315907_10007298_pt1 | contig 11546 bp, 8 predicted proteins | sample LakEriMetagenome_3_FD_203525 | JGI IMG/M metagenome (GOLD analysis project Ga0315907, IMG submission 203525) | Freshwater fungal communities from buoy surface, Lake Erie, Ohio, United States - Buoy 12 MA123 | ecosystem: Environmental > Aquatic > Freshwater > Lake > Lake biofilm | place: USA...
ACAAACGTCAGCTCTTAGTTGTTTCTGCCCATCGTTAAGCAAGGTGTTTTTACGAATACGGATACGAAAACGGGTACATGGGTCACAAAGCAGGTAATCAAACCATTCTTCCCCCACAAAGACTCAGGTTTCTAAAGTTTACTTTTCCGCACAATACCAATATTGTCGAAAACAACATGATTAGAAACTTTTGTTGGGGTTTACTCAGTACACTAGGTAGTATGAAATTTATGCTATTCATTTTTGGTGCTGGTGTTCAATAACCGCACCTTATACGATGAATAGCTTTTTTCTCTATTTTCTAAAAATGTCCGCAGTGTTGTAATACACCGTGCTAACCTTATAGCAAAATTTTCATCCTGCTGACCCCTCAATATCCAATGGAAATAACATCCTTAGATGCAAATCCAAAATCAACGGACTCAAGTTTGAATTTACCTAGTGTAAACACAAGTTTTGCTATAAGTCGATTGAGTAAAATTGCTGATCAGACTCCAGCATCAGATGTTGATTTGGGACGGCAGGCAGAAGCAGCGATCGCTTTGCCCGAAAATCTGGCAGGATTAAAGTTTTCGCATACAAAGCAAAAAGGGGATTGCTTATATATTTATAGTCAAGATCCTGACGTAAGATGTGCAGCCCAAATTTTAGAGGCGATCGCCCCAAGTACTCAGGATTTAGATAGTTCTGTTTTATTTGCCGAAGGGATTCGGCGGCTTAAGTTGCATGGTAAGGTATGGGCTTTGGGGGTGGATTTACCGATCTCACCATCGGCGATCATGTCGGCGGAGGTAATTACCGATTTGCTCACAAGCTTTCAGTCAGATAGCAAACTCGCTCCGACTAAGCTCAAGTTGCTCTTGCAAAACAATTGCTTCAATTTATTATGTGAAACCCGCACTAGTTTGTTGCAAGCTGAAGTCGCTCTGCCCATGTTAAACACCCTACGCCATGTTAGAGCTTCGGAATATTTTCAGTCGGTAACTGTATCCAGCCGCATCATTGGGCAGAGAAAGCCAAGTTGGTCTTTTGAAATTGATTTGTTAGCGATCGGTACGGCTAATTCCCATCCTGAAGTACCAGAGAATTTGGTAACAGAGTCACCTGAATTCATTGCTGGTCAAGGTGAAGAAAATCTTGAAATAATTCATTGGCCGCGATTATTCAGCTATTTAGGCGATCGCTTGATGGCAATGGGGCGATTGATTGGACAAGCTTCACCGCAAATACCTTCCCTCAGTGTATGTGTAGCCAGTTTAGCGATCGGTCTTGGCGTAACCGTAGCGATCGATCGCACTCTTTATCATTATTCTCAGACCCAAGAGCAAACGAAATTAGTCATCGCCGATTCTAAAATTAATCTTCAAGAAAATTCTTCTGATAAAGGGATTACCAGTAAACCTGCCTTGAATTTTAATATTGCCCTATTTAATGAAAAATTGGCTTTGCTGGATTGGCAGATCACTAACAAAAAGCGATCGCCCGATGTGCTAGTCGTCGGTAGTTCCCGAGCCTTACGTGGCATCGAACCGAATATTCTCGAAAAAGAATTAGTAAATAAGGGGTACAAGGACATTAGTGTCTTTAACCTGGGGCTTGATGGCGCAACTGCTAAGGTTGTCAATTTGCAAGTCACCCAGATTCTTTCCCGCCCCCAACTTCCCCGCATGATTATTTGGGCAGATGGACTGAGAGCTTTTAATAGCAATCGTAGTGACATTACCTACGATGAGATCACTGCTTCTACGGGTTATAAGCAATTGCAGGAAAACTTAAAAAATAATGAGATTAATCCCGAGACCCAATCGTCAAATATCGCCACTAAGCCTGAAAATCATCTCAACCAAGTTTTTAATGGTATTTTTGCAGCTATTGCCAACCGTCAGGAGGTGAGAACTTCTGTTGTCAAAGGCTTTGATCGTAATACCCATATGCTGAGTAACAGTGAAGATTTAATTGCCGCAACCATGCCTAGTACAGCGACGGCTCTTGATGCCAAAGGATTTGTTGCCTTTGATGTTACCTTTGACCCCAAAACCTATTTCCAGAAATTTCCCAAAGTTCCTGGAGACTACGATATCGACTATCGTAATTTTGAGACTACAGGTTCCCAGTTTGATGCTTTTACTAATGTTGTCGATTTTTGCCGCCGCAATAATATCAAGCTTTTGGTAGTGAATATGCCCTTACATAGCACCTACCTTGATGCGATTCGCACCCGTTATGAAGTGACTTTTAATAACAGAATGCAGGAACTTGCACTGAGTGAAGACTTTACCTATCTCGATATTTCCCAATCCATCCAAAATCAAGCCGAACTTTTTTCTGATCCGAGTCATTTAAATCAAAAAGGCGCGATCGTAATCACCCAAATGCTTGCCAAACATCCCAAAATTCGTTGGCAATCCCTCAAAAAAAGCTAGTCCATCTTTCCTAACTAGACGTGAGATCGATAACTCCATTTTCTACATTTGTCGAACTGACGTTAACTAAACGGCATTGCACATTTTCATAATGTTGTTTAGGCGTTGCTATTTAAAACCATTGCCCAGTAAACATTTTGGGGCAAACTTTACATCAGATGATTCATGATCATTCTGAATATGTACAACGCCTTGCCAGCTTTTTAAGGAGATATTGACGGGAAAATTCGACTTGATGGGAAAATTCGACATTTTGTAAAAGTTGTGAAACAGTTGTGTTATTTTTGCCCCATATAACTATTTAAAAAGTTATGATCGCCTTACATTGATTTGTGATCAACTGGAATTAATGATATTTTGCAAAAATTTCTTTATGAATTTTGAAGTAAATATAGCAGTCCTAAATCATTTGTAGATTTTTAGGTTTGTGGAAGCTTGCCCCGAAGGAGTATGCTTCCACAAACTACTTAGGATTGCTATATCTGTAAATAATCTATAAACTTCTAAAGAAATATCCCCAATAAATATTTACAGTTCTTGGTGATCGTAAACTTATCACTTGGGTAATGAAATCTTAGGAACTCTTGGGCTATGAATACATCAGATCAAGCGCCAACCACAGCCGCCAGCAGAAATAGAACCAAAGCTCTTGCCAAACGAGGAGGTCGTACTCCCTTTGAGAGCAAACTCATCCAAGCAGGACATGCTACTTCCGACCAGTTCGATCGCGCCGTCAAGGATAGCCAAGAACAGAACGTTCCATTTCTCAATGCCCTAGAGCAAATTTTGGGGCAACAACTCGCCCCCGACGTTACCCGATACTATAAACGCCAGCAACTTTTTGAACTACGGGTTCTTTACGGTATCGAGCCAATTGATCCCGATGTTGAAGTTGATAAATTTGATATCCCTACCCTCTGTGCCTTACTAGATTCCAATATTTTACCCATCTCCAGTTGCCGCGACTGTGAGATGCTACCGCTAGTTAAAACTGAAAATAGCATTACCCTAGCTGTAGTTGCCCCAGACAGTTATAAAGTACAAAACGAGATTGCGCGGCTACTCAAAAATATCACTGTGGTTAGGCGCGTGATTGCCCGCGAAGATTTCCATCGTGTATTTGACAACATCGTCCAGTTTCAAGTCAACAAGAGTGCCAAGGCGGAAGGATCTATCAGTGACGAAGATCTCCAAGTTAAAGATGATGTCTTTGGCGAGGATATTTCGCAATCGGATGAGGGTGATGAACTCATGGTTGGTGGTGAAAACTCCGCCCCAATTATCAGTCTCGTTGATAAAATTCTTGTCAGAGCACTCAAGGAAGGATGTTCCGATATCCACATTGAGCCACAGGAAAAAGACCTATGCATTCGCTTGCGGAAAGATGGCGTTCTTCGTGAATACTTCTTCCTGAGCGAGAACAAGCGTTTGCCCAAGAGCATTATCAATGCAGTCATCTCCCGCTTTAAGATTATCTCTAACCTGAATATTGCGGAAAAACGGGTTCCCCAAGATGGCAAGCTCAAGCGTAATTTCCAAGGTCGCCGTGTGGACTTTCGTGTTAATACCTGTCCTACTCAAAATGGTGAGAAAGTTTGTCTACGGATTCTCGATAACTCCAATACCCAACTGGGGCTTGATAAATTAATCAGTGATCCCGAAAGTTTGGAACTAATGCAAAGCTTTGCCCAACGCCCCTATGGACTAATACTCGTTACAGGTCCTACGGGTTCAGGCAAAACCACCACTCTCTACTCAACCCTCGCAGAATGCAACGATCCTGGCATTAATATTAGTACTGCTGAAGATCCCGTTGAATATAATTTACCTGGCTTAACCCAATGCCAAGTTTTGCGCGAAAAGGGAATGACCTTTGCGAGTATTCTCCGCGCCTTTCTGCGTCAAGATCCTGATGTTATTCTTGTGGGCGAGACCCGCGACGCGGAAACAGCTAAAACAGCGATCGAAGCAGCGCTAACAGGTCACTTAGTTCTGACCACCCTCCATACCAATGATGCGCCTAGTTGTATCGCCCGTCTTGAAGAAATGGGTGTAGAGCCATTTATGGCAAGTACCGCCATCATTGGTGTACTCGCCCAGCGTTTATTGCGCCGCATCTGCGACAATTGCCGCATCCCCTATAATCCATCCCAAGAAGAACTTGATCGATTTGGTTTACCAAGTAGCGATCTCGAAAGAACCTTCTACCGAGCCAACATCGTGAACCGCGATGCTATGCTTCCTGGTCAGCGTGTATGCCCTAAATGTAACGGCTCTGGATATAAAGGTCGCGCAGGGGTCTACGAAATCATGAAGATGACTGAACGTCTGCAAAGTGCGATTAACAAGGGAGCCACTACGGAAGTCATTAAGGAGATTGCCGTACAAGAGGGGATGAAAACCCTGATGGCTTATGCTTTTGATCTTGTCAGACAAGGGACAACTACCCTTGATGAAGTCCTACGTGTGGTTTATACCGATAAAGGTAGAGAAGCCGAAGAACGTGCTCGGCGTGGTAAAGGGCTAGAGTGTGATAACTGTGATGCAATGCTCACACCTGAAACCGTCGAATGTCCGTACTGCACTACACCTAGAACTTTTTAATAGCTTCTAGGTATGAACTGCAGTTGACAGTTTATACCTAGAAAAAGCTTTTAGATAATTATTGCTGGAAGAAATTAGCTAAAGCGCAAGTTTTAAACTAATAGACAATTGTGCAAATTATTAGAATTTGATCAGGAGAATTGTTCACTATGGTAATGGACTATATCATCGAAGACTTGATGGAAGAAGTGGTAGAACGCAAAGGTTCAGACCTACATATCTCCGCAGGACTTCCACCATACATTCGTATTAATGGTCATCTCACTCGCACTGATCGCGATCCCCTTACGCCCGAAGAATGTCAGCGCTTGATCTTTGCGATGTTGAATAATAACCAGCGCAAAACCCTTGAGCAAACTTGGGAATTGGACTGTTCTTATGGTGTCAAGGGATTGGCAAGGTTTCGGGTGAATGTTTACAAGGATCGGGGAACCATTGCGGCTTGCCTACGGGCGCTATCTTCTAAGATCCCTGATATGGATGATCTCAACCTGCCGCCAATTGTGCGTGAACTTAGCGAAAAGCCAAGGGGACTAGTACTGGTTACGGGACCCACAGGTTCGGGCAAGACAACTACTCTTGCAGCAATGATCCAAACGATTAACAAAACTCGCGCCGAACATATCCTTACAGTTGAAGATCCGATTGAGTTTGTATATGAGTCCATCAAGAGTGTGATTCACCAGCGTCAGGTGGGAGAAGATACGAAAACTTTTGCTAATGCGTTAAAAGCAGCTTTACGGGAAGATCCTGATGTTATCCTTGTTGGGGAAATGCGTGACTTAGAAACGATTCAGCTTGCGGTATCGGCAGCAGAAACAGGACACCTCGTATTTGGAACCTTGCATACTAGCTCTGCATCTCAGACCGTAGACCGTATTGTTGATGTGTTTCCTCCAGAGCAGCAAGGACAAATTCGAGTACAACTTTCTAACTCCCTTGTGGCGGTATTAAGTCAAACCCTTGTTCCTCGGCATAATCCTCAACCTGGACAGTTTGGACGGGTCATGGCTCAGGAAATTATGGTAGTGACACCTGCGATCTCTAACCTGATTCGTGAAGGTAAGACCGCTCAAATGTATGGCTTTATCCAAACAGGTGGCAAAGACTCCATGCAGACCCTTGAATCAGTATTAGCCAATTTATATCTGGAAGGAGAGATCACCTTTGAGGCGGCGATTTCAAAAACTTCACGTCCTGAAGAATTACTACGGGTAGTTGGTCCCAACCCTGCGCCTGTATTGAGACGTAAATATGTTGGCGATTTGCGATCGCCAGATATGGTGCGTTCCAGAGCAATTAACGGTTAGGTTTGCTTGTTGAGTATTTATATCTATTTTAATCTGTAATTTCTTTATAAAGAGGTGTCATTATGGCAAAGTTTCAAGCCAATTTAAGGGACTCTAAGGGCAAATCTGTACAGCAAACCATCGTTGCCGAATCTGTCAAAGAAGCTCGTGAGACTTGGCGACAAAAAGGTTTTGTTATTCAAGAAATCAAAGAAGTGAAGAGCGGATTTAGTTTTGCTGCTCTCACGATGAAAAAGGTGACGGTCAAGGATTTGGCTTTATTTTCACGACAATTAGCCACCTTAGTTAATGCAGGGGTATCAATGGTGCGAGGTTTGGGGGTTATGGTGGATCAGTGCTCCAATCCTCGACTGAAAATCGCACTCACTGAGGTACTTGATGATGTACAGCAAGGTACTAATTTCTCTGATGCGTTGCGGAAACATCCTAATGTTTTTGACAAACTTTATTGTGCGATGGTGCAGGCAGGGGAAACGGGTGGTGTGCTCGATGATGTTTTAGCTCGTCTAGCCACATTACTCGAAGATTCGGCACGATTAAACAACCAGATTAAGTCAGCGATGACCTATCCGATTGTAGTTACATCGATCGCGGTCATCATCTTCTTAGCGATGTGTATTTTCATCATTCCAATCTTTGATGGAGTATTCAAGAGCTTAGGTGGAGAGTTGCCTGCATTTACACAAATATTGGTCAATATCAGTAACTTTCTCAAGAGTCCCTCAGTCTTGATTTTGCCGATTACTTTCTTTGGTTTAGGTTTTGCTTACAATCGTGTGTATGCAACCCCCGCTGGTAAGCTCTATTTTGATGGTCTATTTTTAAAATTGCCTTTGTTTGGTGATCTCGTCGTCAAAACTGCGGTTGCTCGATTTGCAAGGACTTTTGGTTCACTATCGCGCGCAGGTGTGCCAATTTTGGCTTCACTGGAAATTACTGCCGAGACTGCAGGTAATGTGGTAATCTCTAATGCGATCGAGTCCGCTAGAAATGCGGTGCGAGAAGGTGGTCAAATTGCACCTGCGATGGAGAAAACGGAAGTATTTCCTGTGATGGCCTTACAAATGGTCAGCATTGGTGAAGAAACAGGGGAAATCGACAAGATGTTGATGAAGGTGGCTGACTTCTACGAAAATGAAGTGGAAGAAGCAGTCAAAGCACTGACGAGTTTAATGGAACCTTTAATGATTGTGGTATTAGGCGGTATGGTCGGTTCGATTATCGTCGGGATGTACTTACCGATCTTCTCGATTATGGACAAAATCAAATAATAAAAAGCCCTGCTATGCAGGGCTTTTTTAATATGAATAGAATCAAATGACAAAAAAGTCTTGCATATAGCAATCCTAGAGGGTTTGTGGAAGCGCACCCGAAGGGGTGCGCTTCCATTTACAAACAAAAAGCCCTGCAACGCAGGGCTTTTTTATAGCATTGCGATCGCATCTTCCCAATTACTCCCCGTCGGCAACCAATGAATTGGTAAATCACCATTACCCGAACCGCGAAACCATGTTCTTTGGCGTTTGGCAAATTGGCAGGTATGGATAATCGTGAGTTCTTTTGCCGTTGCTAAATCAGTTTTATTGGCTAAATAATCAGACATTTCACCATAGCCAAGGGTTTTTAAAAGCGGCAGATCTACACCATAGCGCTGTTGCAAATCACGAATTTCATCAAGCCAACCCTGTGCCAACATTTGCTCATTACGATCGCCTACTAATTTTCGATATGCATTGAGATCGATACAATCCAAGCCAATCTGCACAATCGGATAACTTGGTGGTTGCTCGTATTGCTGAGAGGAGAGAGGTTGACCCGTTACGTAAAACACCTCTAGCGATCGCAAAGTTCTGACTTGATCGTTGGCATGGATTTTTATAGCGCCTACAGGATCGATCTGTTGTAGGACTTGGTAGCAATAGTGTTGTCCTAATTCCTCAAGCTGCGATCGCAGATGTGGTTGCGGCGGTACACGGGGAATTTTTAGCCCTGCGGTAATTGCCTTAATATATAGCCCCGACCCACCAACTAAGATGGGTGTAACTCCCTCGGCATGAAACTTGGCAATTAAAGTTTGGGCTTGATCTTGATAATCGGCAAGGGTCAAGGTTTGGTCAGGTTCAATAATATCGATTAAGTAATGGGGAACCCCTTGACGCTCCTCAATGGTTGGCTTGGCTGTACCAATGTCGAGATAGCGATACACTTGGCGCGAGTCAGCACTCAAAATTGGCACATTGAGATGTTTCGCTAGAGCGATCGCCAGACTTGTCTTCCCCGTTGCCGTTGCCCCTAAGATTACAATTAACCCAACAGAATTCATTTATATCTCAGAATAAAAATTAAGGTCTGCAATAGCTTCTGAAGACCAAATATTTCATTAAACCAAAATATAATGAATATTATACTGATCTATAGTAAATTGAGACCTAACAAACTATACGATGTTCGTCAATCATCAATGACAACTTTTCCTGATTTCACACAGTATGGCTATCAAGTTATCAAAGAATTGGGGCATAACTTGGAAGGGGGCGATTTACCTATTTAGCGCAAAGGCTGACTGATCAGTGTCATGTAGTTGTCAAGCAGTTTCAGTTCGCTAAGGGAAATTCGAGTTGGGATGGATTTAAAGCGATCGATAAAGAAATTAAGAGTTTGCAAGGGCTTAATCATCGAGGTATCCCCAAATATTTAGATAAATTCGAGACAGGTGATGGCTATTGTCTTGTTACCGAATATTTCCCTGCGGACACTTTAGCTGTGGGGAGAAGTTTTGCGCCTGATCAAATTAAACAAATTGCGGTGCAACTTTTAGAAATTTTAGTGTATCTGCAAGAGCGAATGCCACCTGTTATCCATCATGACATTAAACCAGAAAATATCCTTGTAGATGACGACTTAAATGTTTACCTGATTGATTTTGGCTTTGCGTGGGTGGGTAGCGGTAGTGTGGCGATGAGTAGCGTTGTTTCAGGCACTATGGGATTAATGCCTCCCGAACAAATAAACAATCAAACATTAACTAAGTCTTCCGATCTCTATGGTTTAGGTGTAATGCTGATCTGTTTAATAGGTGCGGTCAAGTCAATCGATATTGGGCAGTATGTTGATTTAGACACTAATCAATTAGACCAAAGTAAAATTGCTCTCAAACTCAAAGGTTGTAGTCAATCATTCATTAATTGGCTATTTAAAATGGCTGCTCCTCCAAGTAAACGTTTTACTGATGCAAAGACTGCGTTAAATGCGTTGAAGCCTTTGTATGTGGTGCGTGTACCTGAAGTCAAGTTTTTCAAAGATGGAAAAGAGTTTGATCTGGAGAAGATCGGTTTAGAATTTGATTCGACAAGGTTAGGTGAAAAGCTGACTCAGATGATTAGACTTAAAAACTCTGTCCCAGAAACTATCCTAGAAGGTCATTGGGAAGTTGAACCTCATCCAAACGATCCACCGCATACACCTGATAATCACTCTTGGATTCATTTTGATCAGCAACAGTTTAAGGGAAATAATATTGAATGTCAGATCATTGTAGATACTAGTAAATTAATAGTAAAAGGAAAGGGAGGACGGAATATAAGACTCCAATTAAATACAGATAAGGAGATTTATAATTTTGTATTAACAGTAAAAACAGCACCTTTACCTATTGAGAGAGATTATGGCAGCGTAGACATTATGTTTGATTTTTTAGTTCCTTTTATTGGTGGTCTACTAATAATAACTTGGCTTATTTTTTCTTTGCTATACCTTAACAGGGAATAGACTTAACATTATCAAGAGACTGAAAGCGTAAAGTCAATAAAGAATCCAAAGCAGCTTTATGAATAGTGTGGGAATTCTCAAGGCAAGAAGAAATAGCGAATTTGAAAGAATCAAAATCAGGATAATAGACTGAGTAGAGACTTTTTTTTAGACTACACTCAGCCAATACTAGCTGAGTGTAGTCTAAAACATATAAATTTGCTAATCCCTTAGTGTGCCTTTATTGTTTAACATCCTTATCCCGAACAAGGTGACCATCACTGGTGACGTGCAATCCACATTCCTGATTGCTCATTTCCCACCACCAACGACCAGCACGCAGATCTTCACCTGCTTGAACAGCTCTGGTACAAGGCGCACAACCAATGCTTGGGAAGTCCTGATCATGGAGAGAATTGTAGGGAACATCATTGGTGCGAATATATTCCCAAACCTGTTCATTTGTCCAATCGATCAATGGATTGATTTTGGCGATTTTGCGATCGCCATCTAGCTCAACGGTTTCCATCGTGGAACGGTTCGCAGTTTGGTCACGACGTAGCCCTGTAATCCAAGCATCTAGCCCTTTGGTAGCACGACTGAGGGGTTCTACCTTGCGGATATAACAACATTGCTTGCGATTTTCCACACTGTCATAAAACAGATTAATGCCTTTTTCGCTAACCATTTGTTCTACCGCTTCCGCTTGAGGGAACATGATCCTCAGTTGTAATTGTGGATATCTTTGTTGGATTTTGGCGATTACGTCATAGGTTTCGATATTGAGGCGACCTGTATCGAGGGTGAAGACATGAGCATCGGGCTTGATTTTGGCGATCATGTCAATCAATGCGACATCTTCGGCTCCAAAGCTAGATGCAAGGGAGATATATTTGTAGTTGCCGAGAGCCCATGTGAGGACTTCTTGAGGAGTTTTGTCTTTGAGCTTTGCAGCAGCAGTGTCAATGTCTGTTTGTAGAGTCATTATTGGCTGGGTGAATCTTGTCTTCAAGATATAATGTTATTATGGCTTGTACTCAAGTTAGAAAATTACGACTATTACTAATAACTACAGATCTTTGTGCTGAATTGAAACCTAGGGAAAGTTTTGAAAGTGCAACTTCGCCACACCTTCAAAACTTTCTTTGCATTAACCTAAGACTCAACAGGCTGTATACCCAAAAATTTCCTTTGCTCTGAATTCGACATTGCTCAGTTTAATTCCTGCACCAACGAAACGAGCTAAGTAGCTATGTATCCCTAAACTACAGAAGCGTGAGTCGCATTCTAAACGGGCGACCCACGCTCTGGTTTTGGGTTTAAATTATGCTGAGCCACTTAATTCTGCTTGAAGATCTGGAGATTGATAAATAAAATTGTAAATATGGCGTTTACCAGTTTAGTGAAGTATAGCTTTGTTTACCCGCATTTGGTGGGTAAACAAAGCTATGTACCTAGCTTG
>Ga0315907_10007300_pt1 | contig 11544 bp, 8 predicted proteins | sample LakEriMetagenome_3_FD_203525 | JGI IMG/M metagenome (GOLD analysis project Ga0315907, IMG submission 203525) | Freshwater fungal communities from buoy surface, Lake Erie, Ohio, United States - Buoy 12 MA123 | ecosystem: Environmental > Aquatic > Freshwater > Lake > Lake biofilm | place: USA...
TCCCGATATGCGGTTTAAATCCAGTACAGCTTATTATAGAAAAGGTTGATTGATCAGGTGGCAATATGGCGCAATTTTCTCGCAAAACTCTACTAACCTTGTTTGCTAGTATATTAGTATTATTATCCTCTTTAGCTCCGGCCCAGGCGCTAAGTTATAATAACCGTAATTTGACCGATAATGACTTTGCGGGGCAGGATTTGCGCGATTCCACCTTCGATCACTCTAATCTGCGCGGTAGTAACTTCAGTCATGCCAATCTAGAAGGAGTGCGCTTTTTTTCGGCCAACTTGGAGGGGGCCGACTTTAGCGATGCCAATATGAGAAACGTGGATTTAGAATCGGCCCGTTTAACCAGAGCCAACTTTACCAATGCCGTTCTCGAAGGAGCTTTCGCCACTAACATTTTAATCAAAGGTGCAATTATCGACGGAGCCGATTTTACCGATGCAATTATTCGCTCCGATGTGGAAAAATATCTTTGTGAGATAGCCACAGGAACTAACCCCATAACTGGCAGAAATACCCGCGATACCCTATTTTGTCCCTAATCGCGCTGTCATGACCGATCGAACTAGAGCCAGATCGGCCATAATTGCTGTAAGCTAGTATTCGATTTTTTAACAAAACCTATAGAATAGACTTTCAAGCCAGTCAGTTCGATCGATCAGTCCCCTCTTGGAAAAAGGAAATTATAACCATCGTGTCCACCAGTACCCTCGGCAATCAAGATAAAGAGCAGAAACCCAGTAGTGACTCGGATAGCTTTTTCCAAGGAGTCTCTAGAGTCGCAGGGGGAACCGCTCTCGGCCTGTTGATGGTATCCACGGCCGTGGTGACGGGGGCTGTGGTAGGATTAGCGATTAGTTACCGCAATCTACCCGATGTGAGGATTTTACAGGGCTATGTCCCCACGGAAACCAGTTATATCTATGATGTTAAAGGCAGACCCCTGACCAGCTTACACGGGGAAGCGCATCGGGAAGTGGTGGAACTCGATCAAATTTCTCCCAATCTAAAACGCGCAGTGATGGCGATCGAAGATAGCCATTTTTATCAGCATCGTGGTATTAATCCTAATAGTATCGGTCGAGCAGTAGTGGCTAACTGGAAAAGTGGCGGTGTGGTAGAAGGTGCATCTACCCTCACCATGCAGTTAGTCAAAAATATCTTTCTTTCCCATCAGCGTACCGTTAGCCGTAAATTAGCCGAGGCAGTCCTGGCAGTACGAGTGGAACAGGTTTTTAGCAAAAATGACATTCTGGAAATGTACCTTAATAATATCTATTGGGGTCATAATAATTACGGAGTGCAAACCGCCGCTAAAAGTTATTTTAATAAACCCGCCTCCGAGTTAAATTTAGCAGAATCGGCGATGATGGCGGGAATAATCCAAGCGCCGGAAGTTTATAGTCCTTTTAATAATTATAAAACCGCCAAGGAAAGACAGGCACTGGTTCTCAGTCGGATGCGTACCTTGGGTTGGATTACCCCCGCACAGGAAGAGGCCGCTTTAAAGGAACCTCTGAAAGTGGGTAAACCCACCGCTTGGCAAGAAAGTAAATTACCCTACGTTACCGATGCAGTGGTGGCAGAATTGCGGCAAAAATTTGGCAAGGAAACCCTAACTAAAGGGGGAATGCGGATTCAAACCACGATCGATCTCGACTTTCAAAACATGGCCGAGTCCACCATTCAAAAGGCCTATAATAGCTTGCGTGGTCGCGGTATTCGCACCAAAGACCTACAAATTTCTCTGGTCGCGGTGGATCCCCGCACCCATTTCGTCAAGGCGCTCGTCGGTGGCGTTGATTACAATAAAAGTCAATTAAACCGGGCCATTCAATCCCGTCGTCAACCAGGGTCAGCTTTTAAACCTTTTGTCTATTATACTGCCTTCGCTAGTGGTCGTTTTACCCCTGAAACGGTGGTTAATGATGCTCCTGTCCGTTTTCGCGAGGCCGGCGGCTTCTATAGCCCAAAAAACTATGGTGGCGGCTTTTCTGGTCCGGTTTCCCTGCGTAGCGCTCTGATGCAGTCTCTGAATATTCCCGCAGTTATTCTCGGTCGTCGTGTCGGGATCAATAAAGTCATTGAAGTCTGTCGTCTGTTGGGTTTCGAGAGTCCTTTAATTGCCGTCACCTCTTTACCTTTGGGATCCGTGGATGTGACTCCTCTGGAAATGGCGGGGGCCTACGCTACTTTTGCCAGTAATGGCTGGCATTCTAAGCCTACCTTTATCATGCGTGTTACTGATAGCCGGGGTAACGTCATGCTCGATAATACACCCAAACCGAAGCTAGTTTTAGACCCCTGGGCCACCGCTTCTCTCAATTCTGTCCTACAGGGAGTTATTCAAGGGGGAACAGCCACTTCGGCCCAAATCGGTCGTCCAGCAGCGGGAAAAACCGGTACTACCGATAACGAGAAAAATGTCTGGTTTGTTGGTTATGTTCCCCAATTAGCCACCGCAGTGTGGATTGGAGATGACCAAAATCGCACTTTAGGTAAAGGTATCACCGGCGGTGGTTTTGCCGCTCCCATTTGGCGCGATTTCATGGCACAAGCACTTAAAAATGAACGGGTAGAATATTTTCCCTCTCCCTCCAAATTCCGCAAACCAACAGTTAAGTAGATGGTTAATCTAATTGGTTATGGCTGCGAACATCTTCGTGAAATATAGCGTTTCCTGTTCGCAAGAGGTACATTAATGAAGTCACAAAAAAAACCTTTGCTTGAACCGATGACGACTTCCTTGACTGAGAGTCTCACCCTTGAAGATTTCCTCAAATTGCCATATTTGGAGGATTCTCCAGCATGGGAATACTTGCATGGAGTCGCAATTCAGAAACCCATGCCTAAGACTCGACACTCTATCCTGCAAAAACGTCTTTTAGCTGCGGTTGACAGCCACACTGCTGATTATACAGCTTTACCTGAGTTGCGATGTACCTTCGGCGGGCGTTCGATCGTTCCTGATGTTGCCGTAATTGCATGGAATCGAATTAACCTCAATCAAGCAGGTGAACCAGAGGACGACTTTAGGGAAGCACCTGATTGGACTATCGAAATTCTTTCACCGGATCAAAAGGTAAACCGTGTAATTGACAACATTTTACATTGTTTAAAACACGGCAGTAAATTAGGATGGATGCTTGATCCAGATGATTATTCTGTTTTAATGTTTACTCCCCAACAGGAGCCGGAAGTTTGCAGAGGAGATCACCAACTTAAGGTAATTGCAGGGGTTCAGTTGACACTGACTCCACAACAAATCTTTGCATGGCTAAAAGTTGGTCAAGCTAGACAAAGTAAGTAAAAGTCTGGGGAGAATCACGAGGACTAACTTGGTCGTTAGACGAAATTCAATAATAAACGGATTTAGTATAAAATGTCAAAAATTAAAAGTCCCTTGCGTTATCCGGGGGGGAAATCCCGGGCAATTAAGCAAATTTTGCCGCAAATTCCAGTAAATATTAGGGAATATCGAGAACCTTTTTTTGGTGGTGGTTCTGTATTTTTTGCTGTTAAGCAACTCTTTGAACAACAAATAAAAACCTATTGGATTAATGACTTAAATTATGATTTATATTGTTTCTGGCAATGCGCTCAAGAAAATATTGAGTTATTGGTAGCAAAAATAACAGAAATTAAACAGAAATATGATACTGGACGAGAATTATTTCAAGATTTGACGAGAGAAGATTTAAAGTTAACCGACTTTGAGAAGGCGGTGCGTTTTTTTATCTTAAATCGGATTACTTTTTCGGGAACAGTGGATTCGGGTGGTTATTCCCAAGCGGCTTTTACCAGTAGATTTACTGATTCATCAATTGCCAGATTAACTCAAATTGCGCCCCTATTAGCATCGGTAAAAATTACTAACCAAGACTACGAAGAATTATTATTTGCTGAGGGAAAAGAAGTTTTTATCTTCCTCGATCCCCCCTACTATAGTGCCACAAAATCCCGTTTGTACGGCGTAAGAGGGAATTTACATACCAGCTTCGATCATCAACGTTTTGCCGATAATATGCGTCAATGTCAGGCTAAATGGTTAATTACCTACGATGATTGTCCAGAGATACGAAACCTCTTTAATTTTGCCCATATTATCGAGTGGAATCTTCAGTATGGCATGAATAACTATAAACAAGGATCGGCGGCATCTGGTAGAGAATTAATGATCAAAAATTATTAGTGCCAGATTGTAGTGAAGTATTTATCTACCATAATTTAGCCGGCATTATTGATGAAGATTTGGAAAAATCCTCATCAGCCTTCCTAGGAAAGTCAGACAAATCCGTTTTTAATAGGATGATTAACTCCCAATCCAACTTGAAAAACCCACTCCCCACCCTCCTATACATTTTAAATAGGTGGCAGTTCAGGGGGAACTGGAATAGGTGTACAAGCTGCCGCACCTATTCTAGTCAGTTTATTCGTGTTGCAAACGTTCCAACGCAGCCACCAGCGCATCCACCTCGGCTTTAGTATTGTAGAAAGCCAAGGAAGGGCGCACCGTTGCCTCTAGACCAAGGCGTCGCAGAATGGGTTGAGCGCAGTGATGGCCTGCCCGCACGGCAATCCCTTCCCGATTCAAGGCCTGTCCGATGACTTCCACATCAAATCCCTCTAGCACAAAGGAAAGCACGCTGGCCTTATCGGCTGCTGTCCCAATCAAACGCAGGCCCGGAATGGTTGTCAGTCCCGCAGTGGCGTACTCCAGAAGTTCATGCTCATAATTGGCAATGGTGGTCAAACCAATCTGCTGAACATAATCCAAGGCCGTCCCTAAGCCAACGGCATCGGCAATATTGCCCGTTCCGGCCTCGAAGCGAGTGGGAGCCGCCTGATATACGGTGCGCTCAAACGTCACATCCACGATCATGTTGCCGCCGCTTTGCCAGGGAACCGTGGCATTTAACAGGTCTTCTTGACCATAAAGTACCCCGATCCCTGTGGGACCAAAGACTTTATGCCCGGAAAAGACGAACCAATCACACCCTAATTGTTGAACATCGATCGGAATGTGGGAAACCGATTGAGCGCCATCTAACAAGACTTTGGCCCCGACCCGATGGGCTAAGTCAATGATTTGTTTGGCGGGAGTAATGGTTCCCAAGGCATTGGAAACATGGGAAAAAGCCACCAGTTTTGTGCGGGAGTTGAGTAATTGTTGGTACTCTGCCAGTAAAATCTGCCCGTGGTCGTCCACGGGGACAACCCGCAACTTTGCTCCCGTTTGGGCGGCTAGTTGCTGCCAAGGCACAATATTGGCATGGTGTTCCAGATGGGTGAGGACAATCTCATCCCCCGCTTGTAGGGTTTGTTGTCCCCAGCTTTTTGCCACCAGATTAATGCCTTCCGTTGTCCCCCGCACGAAAATGATTTCGTTGGCAGATGAGGCATTGAGAAAACGGCGTACCTTGTCTCGGGCTGCTTCGTAAGCATCTGTGGAGCGAGCCGCTAATTCATGGGCGGCACGATGCACATTGGAATTTTCATGGCTGTAGAAATGAACGAGGCGATCGATGACTGCTTGGGGCTTTTGAGTTGTTGCGGCATTGTCGAACCAGATCAAGGGTTTGCCATTCACCCGTTCTTGCAGGATGGGAAAATCCTGGCGAATGGTATGAACATCAAAGAAGCTAGGTCTTTGAACGCTTCGCCCGCTTGCCTGGGGGACAAAAAGGGGATCGATCCCCTGGACTTGAACAAGCTGGCCCGGTTTGGCCACTACCGCCGGAAGGTCGGGGATTTTTGTTTCTAACTCTTCAATGAAGTAGAAAGAGGGGGTTGCTAAGGATACAGCCAAGGGTTTACCCTGCTTGCCCTGAGCTTCGTCGAAGGGAACTGTGGGCTGTTCGCCCACAGCAGCCGGGGAGGTTGCTGCGGCGGATGGCACCAGATAATCCCGATCTGTACTCAACCCCTTCGCCACCTCGGCCTTAAGGTCGTGCCGTTGTAGTTCTTGAATTATCGTCTGGGCGAGATGCTCAAGAAGGTCAGGTTGAAATAAGGGGTTAAGAGAAATGTTCTCGACCTCAGTTAGGGCAGTCCCGTGGGATAGAGCGGGTAGATTCCCCCCCACCTTTTCAGGGATCAGTTCGGGGTTAGTCATAGTCGTAGATGTGGTATTGGTTGACATCAACGTTCTCCAGTACGGCCGCTGCGTCGTCGGTCAACACTGCCAACGAACAGTAGAGGGAGACCAGGTAAGAGGCGATCGCCTTGCGACTAATCCCCATAAATCGCACCGACAAGCCAACTCCCTGTTGACCGGGTAAATTGGGCTGATAGAGACCGACCACCCCTTGACGGCTTTCTCCTACCCGCAATAACAAAATATTGGTTTTGCCTTGTTCATTCACAGCCAACTTATCGGAAGGAATCAAAGGCACGCCCCGCCAGGTAATAAACTGAGACCCGAATAATGACACCGTGGCAGGGGGTACACCCCGTCGGGTTGCTTCTCGGCCAAAGGCGGCGATCGCTTTGGGATGGGCGAGGAAAAATGCCGGTTCCTTCCACACCTTGACCAGCAACTCATCCAAATCGTCTGGCGTGGGCGCACCATTGCGAGGTTGCACTTTCTGGGAATCAACAATATTGTTGAGCAATCCGTACTCATGGTTGTTGATCAACTCATTTTCTTGACGTTCCTTCAGCGTTTCAATCGTCAGGCGCAATTGTTCATGGATCTGATCGTGGGGACTGCTGTAGAGATCGGACACGCGAGTGTGAACATCCAGTACCGTATTCACCGCACTCAAGAAATACTCCCGGGGGGTCTCTTCGTAATCCACAAAGGTTTCGGGCAGCTCCCGCTCATCTCGTTCAGAGCAGGCCACCTCAACCCGGGAGGCATCCCTGACTTTATTGAGACGATAAATCCCCGCTTCAACGGGTAGCCAATGCAAGAGGCGAACGAACCACCGGGGCGAAATGGTCAATAACTGAGGAACGGTCTTTGTGGCATTGGCCAACTGCCGAGCGGCAGCATCTCCCAAAGCCAGTTGCAATTCATGATCTTGGGTATAGGTCATTGAGTTAAATCCTCCAATTCAAAGAAAAAGTAACAAAGCGACTGTTATGGCCGAACAATCACAGCCCGGACAGCCCCTCAAATTCCAGAGCCGTCATCAAACATTTCCTGTCGTAGTTGCGCCTGGGAGATAAAACCCCCCGGCGGCACACTGCGGGTTAACCAAACATTTCCACCGATGGTGGCGCCCCGACCGATAGTTACCCGACCGAGAATCGTTGCACCTGAGTAAATCACCACATCATCTTCAATAATCGGATGACGGGCTTGACCTTTGATTAAACTGCCCGATTCGTCCCGGGGAAAACTTTTCGCCCCGAGCGTGACCGCTTGGTAAAGGCGCACGCGGTCGCCAATCACCGTGGTGGCCCCAATCACCACCCCCGTCCCATGATCGATAAAGAAACTATTGCCGATCGAGGCGCCGGGGTGAATGTCAATCCCCGTTAAGGAATGGCCAATTTCACTGATAATCCGCGCCAACAGGGGCGAGTCCAACCGATACAGGGCATGGGCAATGCGGTGATAAGTGATGGCCGTTACCCCGGGGTAACAAAACAACACTTCATCTAAATTTCTGGCTGCCGGATCACCTCGATAGGCCGCCGTGATATCCGTTTCCAGTAGAGCTTTCAGATGGGGTAATTGGGTGGCAAAGGCTTGTACCGTCCCTTGGGCGTGCGTCTCAATCTGGTCTGACGACCAGTGCAACTGCGACCCCAGCAACCACTGTTCGCGACAAACCTGGTGATGCAGCAGTTGCAAGACTTCATTGAGCGTATGACCGATAAAATAGCGGCTGGATGTTTCGCCTAAATCGGGATTGCCAAAGTGATAGGGAAAAAGAACGGCACGCAGTCGATCAACAATCCGAAATAAGGCCTCACGGGAGGGTAAGGGGAAATGGTTTCGTGATTGAGACCAACTGTGGAACGACTCGCCACGAGGTTTGGACAATTGAGTGATAATCTCATCGAGATCCAAGGACAAGGTTGGTTGGGAGAGAGCGCTGGAAACGCTCGGATGCTCGCTCGTCATGCCACTAACCCTTGCTCATTAAATACCCCTTGGAATAGGATGGAACTCAAATACCGTTCTCCGGAATCTGGCAAAATCACGACAATGGTTTTGCCTTGGTGTTCGGGTTGTTGTGCCAAGCGAGCGGCGACGGCGGCGGCGGCACCGCAGGAAATGCCAGAGATAATCCCTTCTTCCTTGGCCAACCGTTGGGCATAAAGAATGGCCTCTTCGTTGGAAACGGTTTCAATCCCATCCACGAGGGATAAATCTAGAACTTCGGGAACAAACCCCGCCCCAATGCCCTGAATTTTGTGAGGGCCGGACTTCAAGGGCTGACCTGCCCGGGCTTGGGATAGTACGGGGCTGGCTTCTGGCTCCACCGCTACCGATAAAATCGGTTTTCCTTGGGTTTTTTTGATATAGCGCGAAACTCCCGTAATGGTTCCGCCCGTTCCCACACCGGACACGAGAATATCGATCTCCCCATCTGTGTCCTGCCAAATTTCGGGGCCGGTGGTTTCCTCATGGATGCGGGGATTGGCGGCATTGCGGAACTGTTGCAACAACACATAGCGATCGGGATTAGATGCGGCAATTTCTTCTGCCTTTGCCACCGCTCCGGTCATGCCCTTGGTCCCTTCTGTTAACACCAGATTGGCTCCATAAGCGAGCAACAGTTTGCGCCTCTCCAAGCTCATGGTTTCAGGCATAGTCAGGGTCAGGGGAATCCCCTTAGCGGCGGCTACAAAGGCTAGGGCGATGCCTGTATTGCCACTGGTGGGTTCCACCAGTTCTTTGCCCGGCCCCAATAGTCCCCGTTGTTCTGCATCCCAGATCATGGCCGCACCAATACGACATTTGACCGAATAGGCTGGATTGCGACCTTCAATCTTGGCCAGAACCGTGGCGTGACTGTTGCCAACGACTCGATTAAGGCGCACTAGAGGAGTCCGCCCGATCGACAAACTGTTATCTGCGAACCATTTCTTACTCACAAAATGGCAACTCCATGATCAAAATACGACAGTTCACCAGATTCGTTCATCTTGAATTCATTTAAAATTCATTTTGAATCCATTTAAGATTCATCCTAGCCTATGCGCTATCAACCTCTGGTCAAGCTAAACAAATCTTTACAATCAAGGGGTTAGGCGATCGCTGTGGTTGAAGAATCAAATTATAGGAGGGCGGGAAGTGGAGATAAGCCACTCGCCGCTCTCCTATAGCTTTTAAACAGGATTTAGCAAGAATAATGCCTGAAGCCGCAAAACTAAGGGTTTCAACCTAGACGCAGTTTAGTGATAATTCTTTGACAATAGAGTTGAATTCCTTCTAACTTAGCTAGGGAGAATTTGGGTTTAATGGGAAGGATCAGTAAAGAGATAAAACTCATCCGCAGCAAGCGATAAACAAGGATAGTTAAAGTTGTATGTTTTTCGAGACTGAGAAGATAACCATAGATATTATGAGTTAGTCTTAGATAACCATAGCGACGGGTGATAGAAGATGGTTCATGAATGATTTTAATCTGATTGGTAACAACGACTAAATAGCCTTGATTTGCGTATCTTCGGGAAAAATCAAAGTCTTCGTAGTAGAGAAAGTAATCGGGATCGAAATGGGGACAAGTGGAAAAATTAGAGAAGTTAATTAATAAACTGCATCCCGTCACCCAGTCGGGAATTAGATAGGGTTTATCTCGATAGTCTAAGGATTCCTCTACTACGTTAATTGTGCCGATTTTGGCATTAAATTTTCCCCAACCAAACCAGATTTTACCATCCGGTTCGTAAATTTCTGTACCAGCGATGGCAACTTCGGGATATTGCTGAAAAAATTTGCTGGCTTTCTCCAGAGAGTCTGTTAATAAATAAGCGTCGGGATTAACTAACCAAACGATAGCTTCTCTGTCTTGTTGATAAATCCAATTAAGTCCTAGATTACATCCTTTCCCAAATCCTAAATTTTCCCCTGCTTCAATAATCTTGACTCTTTCCGATGCTAAAGATTGGATATTTTTATCTTCAGTGGAATTGTTAACAATGATGAGAGTAGCAGATAAGTCATCGTTGAAGGAAGCGATTAAACGCTTAATTAATTCCGCGCAATTGTAGTTAACCGTCAATAGATAAATCATTACAGATAAAAGGTAGAGAATTACTTCTTCTGAAGACGACAGAGATTAAATTTTTCGATTTTGGTGGGAAAGGGTTGACAACTTTGGAAGTCAATAACGAGATTTTCCTTCGCTAAATCCCCCACTATATCAGGCGATTTTTTATTAAAGTCCGTCTGGAGAATGTAGAGAGATTCTGGGGGAGTATTAGCAATAAATGTCTCGGCATTTTTTCGCATTAAAGTTCCCTCACTGACTCCAGTATTGCCTTTGAGTCTCACAAAACGAGTCGAAGCGGGAAAATAAGGGACGATAAAAGATGTTCCTTCATCTCCCCAGATAACAATCGTGGAATTTTCGTAGGGTTTTAATGCTTGACTATCGATACCAAAATAATGATCTGACCATCCCATTCTCCACCAATCCATCGGTTTAACCGTAGTGACAATTAAGGAAAATATTACCAAGTTTATGATTAATAATGGTTTCTTGCGAGGATAAAGATAGGCAATAATCAAAATAATTAAAGTGGGACTGATTAATTCTAATGGCATCAGATAACGATAGATAGAAAATCCCACTAACCAAATAGAGTAAGCGGTCAGAGAAAAAGGCAGTAAAAACCCTAAAACTGCACCATGAGTTAAGTCAGGTTCAGAGGATATATTGCGATTAGAAATAGCACGAAAAATAATTACTACTATTAGTAAAATTATCAATAAATAGGTGATGGCTAATCGGCTATCTTGGAAAGGAACCTCAGAGACAAGAGTTTGTCTCTGGATAAAATAAACAGGATAAAACAACCATTGCCAGATATCTTTAGGCAAATATTGTATCCCTTTAAAATTGTAGTCGGTTTCAATATAAGGAGATTGAAATATTTTATTATAGAAGGGAAAAAGAGGATTAGCAAACTTTGTCCACATTAGGATAATCCAATAACCAGCAGTGAGACTAAAACCCACGGCCATTGAGAGAATTGATAGAATTAAATTGCGTAACTTTTCTGACCAAGAATTGGGTAAAAAATTAATGGCCACCAAAAAGCTAATACCATATAAAGCATTGGTTAATTTAAACCCCGTTGCTAATCCTAATAAGAATCCAGCTAAAAGAATATTTTTAGAGGGAATTGGCAGATTTTTCCCTAAACTACTAACTATAAAAAATAATCCTCCCAGAACGAAAACACTGGTGGTATTATCACCAATACTGGTTCCTAACTCCGAAATATAGGCTGCCCCAAAAATACTGGTAATCGCTGCCGCTATGCTTAGAGTTATCTTGTATCTTTCGGAAACTTTATCGAGGGAATGATAGGTAATTAGGTGAACTAACCATTGATTTAACCCGTGAA
>Ga0315907_10007301_pt1 | contig 11544 bp, 6 predicted proteins | sample LakEriMetagenome_3_FD_203525 | JGI IMG/M metagenome (GOLD analysis project Ga0315907, IMG submission 203525) | Freshwater fungal communities from buoy surface, Lake Erie, Ohio, United States - Buoy 12 MA123 | ecosystem: Environmental > Aquatic > Freshwater > Lake > Lake biofilm | place: USA...
GCGTGGTGGCGCTTTGCCCCAGGCGGATGTAGCCCAGGCCCACGTCCAGCAAGGCCTGGAGCTTGCGCGCAATCGCCGGCACGGCGCTGAAGAAGCTGTGCGCGTCCTCCACCGTCATGTCCAGCACCTCGTGGATGTTGCGGCCCTTGTAGAGGATCTCCAGCGTCTCGCGGTTGTAGCGCTGGCCAGCGCAGGTGTCGCACGGCACGTAGACGTCGGGCAGGAAGTGCATCTCCACCTTCAGCACGCCGTCGCCCTCGCAGGCCTCGCAGCGACCGCCACCGGAAGAGGCTGCCACGTTGAAGCTGAAGCGGCCCGCGCCATACCCGCGCTCGCGTGCGGCGGGCACCTCGGCGAACAGTTCGCGGATGGGCGTGAACAGGCCCGTGTAGGTGGCAGGGTTGCTGCGCGGCGTGCGGCCGATGGGGCTCTGGTCCACGTTGATGACCTTGTCGAAGGCCTCCAGGCCCTCGATGCTGTCGTGCGGCGCGGGCTCCACGTGGCTGCCGTAGAGCTTGCGGGCCACGGCGGCGTAGAGCGTGTCGTTGACCAGCGTGCTCTTGCCCGAGCCCGACACGCCCGTCACACAGGTGAACAAGCCCACCGGGATCTCCACCGCCACGTTCTTCAGGTTGTGGCCGCGCGCACCTTCGATGCGCAGGGCACGCACGTCCTGGCCTGCAGCAGGCGTGCGCCGCGACGCCGGCACCTCGATGCGCAGGCGCCGGCCGAGGTAGGCGCCCGTGAGCGAGGCCTCGTCAGCAGCCACCTCATCCGGCGTGCCCTGGGCCATCACCCGGCCACCGTGCACGCCCGCACCTGGGCCCATGTCCACCACATGATCGGCCGCGCGGATCATGTCCTCGTCATGCTCCACCACCAGCACCGAGTTGCCCAGATCGCGCAAGCGCTGCAGGGTGCCGATCAGGCGCTCGTTGTCGCGCTGGTGCAGCCCGATGCTGGGCTCGTCCAGCACGTACATCACCCCTGAGAGGCCGGAGCCGATCTGGCTGGCCAGGCGGATGCGCTGGGCCTCGCCGCCCGACAGCGTGTCGGCGCTGCGGTCCAGGCTCAGGTAGGTCAGGCCGACGTCGTTGAGGAACTTCAGGCGCGAGCGGATCTCGCGCACGATCTTGTCGGCGATCTGCGCCTTGGCGCCGGCCAGTTGTAAGCGTTCGAAGTAGGCCAGGCACTCGGCGAGGGTGGCGTGCTCCACCTCGAAGATGGGCTTGCCGGGGGACGGCGGCGCGCCCTTGAGGTCCGGCGGCGCGGGCTGCAGGAACACGTGCCGGGCCTCGCGCCGCAGCCGCGCGCCGTGGCAGGCGGTGCAGGGCTTGGCGGCCTGGTAGCGGGCGAGGTCTTCGCGCACTGCTGCGGAGTCGGTCTCGCGCAGGCGGCGCTGGAAGTTGGGGATGATGCCTTCGAAGGGGTGCGAGCGCTTGACCGAGCGCGTCTTGCCGCGCGCGCCCTGGGCCTCGTAGGTGAACTCGATGTCCTCCTGGCCCGAGCCGTGGAGAAGGATCTGGCGCGCGCGCTCGGGCAGGCTTTCGAACGGCTGCTCCAGGTCCACGCCGAGGTGCCGGCCGACGCTCTCCAGCATGGCGTAGGTGTAGGGGTTGCGCCGGTCCCAGCCCTTGACCGCGCCCGAGGCCAGGCTGAGCGACGGGAAGGCGACGACGCGCTCCGGGTCCATCACCGTCATCTGGCCCAGGCCGTCGCAGGTGGGGCAGGCGCCCACGGGCGAGTTGAAGGAGAACAGGCGCGGCTCCAGCTCGGGCAGGGAGTAGCTGCACACCGGACAGCCGAATTTGCTGCTGAACAGGTGTTCGGGCGCCTGCGGCGCCGTGCGCGCGGCTGCATCGTCGTCGGCAGGTGCCCCCATCTCCAGCGCGATGGTGCGGCCGTCGGCGATGCGCAGCGCCGCCTCGAAGCTCTCGGCCAGGCGCTGCGCCACGGCCGGCGAGGTCTTCAGGCGGTCGATCACCACGTCGATGTCGTGCTTGTCGTTCTTCTTCAGCGCGGGCAGGGCCTCGGCCTCGACGATCTGGCCGTCGATGCGAAAGCGCACGTAGCCCTGCGCCTGCCAGCGCTCCAGCTCCTGTGCGAATTCGCCCTTGCGGTCGCGCGCCACCGGGGCCAGCACCATGAGCCGCGTGCCCTCGGGCAGGGCCAGGCAGGCGTCCACCATCTGGCTCACGCTCTGCGCCTGCAGCGGCAGGCCATGGTCAGGGCAGAACGGGGTGCCGGCGCGGGCATAGAGCAGGCGCAGGTAGTCGTGGATCTCGGTGACGGTGCCGACCGTGGAGCGCGGGTTGTGCGAAGTGGCCTTCTGCTCGATGCTGATGGCCGGCGACAAGCCCTCGATCACGTCCACATCGGGCTTGTCCATCAACTGCAGGAACTGGCGCGCGTAGGCCGACAGGCTTTCCACGTAGCGGCGCTGGCCTTCGGCATACAACGTGTCGAAGGCCAGGCTCGACTTGCCCGACCCCGACAGCCCGGTGATCACCACCAGCGCATGCTTGGGGATGTCGAGATCGACGTTTTTCAGGTTGTGCGTGCGAGCGCCGCGCACTCGCAGCATGGGCCGCTCGTCGTTCAGGACGCGATCGTCGAAGTTCTGGGGCATGGGCAGGTCAAGAAGAGCGGGAGGGGCCTGCTGAGGGAAGCATGCCAAAGGCGAACCAGCGCGCGAGCGCTACGCCCCGGCGTGGCCAAGGCAACCGAGCATCATAGTCATCTGGACGTGAACACGCAGGGGCGCGCGCTGGCACGCCAGGAAGGCCCCGCCGCCCAAGCCTGCCCAGCCACTGGGGGTCAGTTGCGCGCGCCCCAGGCGTCTCAGACCATCAGCTCGATCAGGAACGGCCCGTCCTGGCGGAAGCTGGCCGCCATCAGGTCGGCGCAGGCTTCCAGCGTCTGCGCGCGCGCCGCCTCCACACCCAGGCCACCGGCCAGGCGCAACCAGTCCAGGTCCGGGTTGCCCAGGTCCAGCATGCCCAGGGCCGTGGGGCCTGGGGCGGCGCCCACGTTCCGGTACTCGCCCAGCAGGATCTTGTAGCTGCGGTTGTTCAGCAGCACCGTGGTCACCGGCAGGCGCTCGCGGGCCTGGGTCCACAGCGCCTGCAGCGTGTACATGGCCGAGCCGTCGGCCTGCAGGTTGATGACGCGGCGCTGCCCGCCCGTGGCCAGCGCCGCGCCCGTGGCCATGGGCATGCCGCTGCCGATGGCGCCGCCCAGCAGGTGCAGCCAGTCGTGCGGCGCGGCCGCCACGGTGTGGGGGTAGAAGCCGCGCCCGTAGGACACGCTCTCGTCGCAGACGATGGCCTGCTCGGGCATCAGGGCGGCCACCGTGCGCGCCAGGCCCTCGGGCGTGGGTGCGCCATGCCCGGGTTCGGGCGCGGGGCCGGCCTCGGGCAGTGGCGTTTCAGGCGCCCCAAGCTCGTCGACCAAGGACTGCAGCGCGGCCAGCGCGTCCTGCTCGGGCCGGCTGAGCACATGAAACACCGCGTCGGGCCGGGTCTGGCGCGAAGGCTTGCCGGGGTAGCCGAAGAAGCCCACGGGCGGCTTGGCGTTCACCAGCACCACCTCGTCGTACGGCGCCAGGGCCTGCACCGCCTTATCGGTGTTGTAGGGCACGCGCCGCAGCAGCAGGCAGCCCTGGCCGCGGGCCACGCGGGCGGCCGCGTAGTCCGCCATCAACTGCACACCCGTGGCCTGGGCCACGCGCCAGGCCAACGCCTGCCCCGGCGCCAGCAAGGCGGCGCCTGCCAGCAGGAGCAGCACGCGCCGGCCGCTGCGCAGCACGCGCGCCACCGCCTGCACCGCGTGCTGGTCGGGGGCACCGGGCGGCAAGGCGGGCAGCGGGTCCGCCACCTGCCCACCCTCGTCCCAGCAGGTGTCAGACGGCAGGATCAGCGTGGCCACCTGGCCGTTGGCGCTGCGGGCCGCCTGCACGGCCGCGGCGCCGTCGCGGCCGACCTCGTCAGCGCGGGTGCTGGTGCGCACCCAGGCCGACACGGCACGGGCCAGGCCCTCGGTGTCGGCGGTCAAGGGCGCGTCATGCGGACGGTGCCAGGTGGCCTGGTCTCCGACGAGGTTGACGATGCCGCTGCCCGCACGCCGCGCGTTGTGCAGATTCGCCCAGCCATTGGCCAGGCCCGGGCCGCAGTGCAGCAGGGTACAGGCCGGGCGGCCCACCATGCGGAAGTGGCCGTCGGCCATGCCGGTGACCACGTTTTCCTGCAGGCCCAGCACGCAGCGCATCCCGGGTGTGGTGTCCAGCGCGGCGACGAAGTGCATCTCGCTGGTGCCGGGGTTGGCATAGCAGGTGTCCACGCCGGCAGCCAGCAGCGTGCGCACCAGGCTCTGGGCACCGTTCATCGCCGGGCTCCCGCGGCACGGCGGCCGGGCGCCGGGCACCCCCCGATACCCGAGGCCGCCACGCTCACACCGGCTCCAGGAAGCGCTCGGCCAGCCGCGTCCAGTAAGCCGCACCGACGGTCAGCAGCTCGTCGTTGAAGTCGTAGCGCGGGTTGTGCAGCATGGGGCTGTCGGCGCCGTTGCCCAGGCGCAGGAAGCAGCCGGGCTTCTTCTCCAGGTAGTAGGCGAAGTCCTCGCTGCCGGTCACGGGCGGGAAGGGCGAGATCACGCGCTCGGGGCCCACCAGTTCTTCGGCCACCTGGCGCGCGAACTCGGTCTCCGGCCCGGTGTTCACCACCACCGGGTATCCGCGCTCGTAGTCGATGGTCACCTCGCCGCCATAGCCCGCCACATGGGCGGTGACCAGGGCGCGGATGCGCTGCTCGAGCTGGTTCCTCACCTCGGCGTCGAAGGAGCGGATGCTCAGGCCCAGGGTGGCGCTGTCGGGGATGACGTTGTAGGCAGAACCCGAGTGCATCGAGCCGATGGTGACGATGGCGGTGTGGCGCGGGTCGATGTTGCGCGACACCACGCTTTGCAGCGCGACCACCAGGCTGCCGGCGATGAGGATGGGGTCCACCGCCTGGTGCGGCCGCGCCGCATGGCCGCCGCGGCCGTGGACGGTGATGCGGCAGCTGTCAGACGCCGCCATGGAGGCGCCGTGCATGAAGCCGAAGGTGCCTGTGGGCACGCCGGGCGAGTTGTGCAGACCGAAGATGGCATCACAGGGAAAGCGCTCGAACAGCCCGTCTTCGATCATGCGCTGCGCGCCGCTGCCCTTGCCCGCCTCTTCCGCCGGCTGGAACACGAGGTGCACCGTGCCCGAGAAACGGCGCGTCTGCGCCAGGTGCTGCGCGGCGCCGAGCAGGATGGTGGTGTGGCCGTCGTGGCCGCAGGCATGCATCACGCCGTCGTGCACGCTCTGCCAAGGCTTGCCGGTGGCCTCCTGGATGGGCAGCGCGTCCATGTCGGCGCGCAGGGCGATGGACTTGCGGCCATTGCCCAGGGTCATCGTGCCCACCACGCCATGCCCGCCCACGCCCGTGGTCACCTGCCAGCCCCAGGCCTGCAGCCGCTCGGCCACCAGGGCGGCGGTGTCCGCCTCCTGGAAGGAGAGCTCCGGGTGGCGGTGCAGACGGCGCCGGGTCTCGGTCAGCCATCCGGCAGCTCCGGTCAGGTCTTGGGCTTCGCAGAAGCAGCGCAGGCGGTCGTTCATGGCGGGGGGGGCGGTGGCGAAGGATGCCGTGGATTCTGCACGGCCCTGCACCCGTGAGGCCTCAGGCCGTGGGCCGGGGTTTGCCCGGACCCGGACCCGGCCCTGGGCCCGCAGCCCGGTTCCCTCAGGGCGCGCCCATCACCCGCAGGATCTCCTGCCCATAGGCTTGCAGCTTCTTCGCCCCCACGCCGCTGATGCCGGCCAGGTCGTCCAGCGTGGCGGGGCGCTCGCGCGCCATCTCGGCCAGCGTGGCGTCGTGAAAGATCACATAGGCCGGCAGGCCATGCTCGCGCGCCACCTCGGCACGCCAGGCCTTGAGCTCAGCGAACAGCGCCAGGCCGATGTCGTCCAGCGGCAGCGGGGGCGGGCGCTCGGCGCCGCCGCGCGCGCCCCGGCCAGTGCGCGCGCCAGCACCCGCCTTGCCGCGCCGCACCGGCTCGGCCGGCACGCGCAACATCAGCTCCACCTCGCCGCGCAGCACCTGGCGAGCGCTCGGCGTCATGCCCAGGGTGCCGTACTCGCCTTCGGCCCGCAGGTGGCCCAGCGCGATGAGCTGGCGCAGCACGCCGCGCCACTGGGCTTCACTCACCTCCGCGCCGATCCCGAAGGTGGAGAGCTGCTCGTGGCCGCGTTGCTTCACCTTGTCGGTGACCTTGCCGCGCAGCACGTCGATGAGGTGGCCGGCGCCGTAGCTGCTGCCGCCTTGCTGGCCGAAGCGGTAGATGCAGCTCAGCGCCTTGCGGGCCGCCTCGGTGGCATTCCAGGTGGCGGGGGGCTGGAGGCAGTTATCGCAGTTGCCGCAGCGGTAGGCGTGGGGGGAGGGGTTGCGGTCAGGGCTGGCGCCCGCGGCGGGCTCACGCGCCTCGCCAAAGTAGGCCAGCAGGCGCACGCGACGGCAGTCATGGGCCTCTGCCAGCGCCAGCAGGGCCTCCAGCTTGGCGCGCTGCAGGCGCTTGAACTCCTCGTCGGCCTCGCCCTCGTCGATCATGCGGCGCTGGTTCACCACGTCGGCCAGGCCGTAGGCCATCCAGGCGTCGGCAGCGGCGCCGTCGCGCCCGGCGCGCCCTGTCTCCTGGTAGTAGCTCTCGATGTTCTTGGGCAGGTCCAGGTGGGCGACGAAGCGCACGTCGGGCTTGTCGATGCCCATGCCGAAGGCGATGGTCGCGGCCATCACCAGGCCGTCCTCGCGCAGGAAGCGGTCCTGGTGGCGGCGGCGCATGTCGGGCTCCAACCCGGCGTGGTACGGCAGCGTCGGGATGCCTTCCTCGGCCAGCCAGGCGGCCGTTTCCTCCACCTTGCGCCGGCTCTGGCAGTAGACGATGCCGGCCTCGCCCTCGTGCTCGTCGCGCAGGAAGCGCAGCAGCTGGGCGCGCGCGTTGTCCTTCTCGACGATGGTGTAGCGGATGTTCGGGCGGTCGAAGCTCGCCACGAAGCGGCGCGCACTGGCCAGCGACAGACGCGCCACGATGTCCTGCCGCGTGTGCTCGTCGGCGGTGGCGGTGAGTGCCACGCGCGGCACGCCGCGGTAGCGCTCGTGCAGCGCTGACAGACCCAGGTAGTCAGCGCGGAAATCGTGGCCCCACTGGCTGACGCAATGCGCCTCGTCGATGGCGAACAGGCTCAGCCGGCCGCGCTCGTGCAGCGAGTCGAGCATGGCCAGGAAGCGCGGGTTCAGCACACGCTCGGGCGCGGCGTACAGCATCACCAGGCGGCCGGAGAGCAGTTCGCGCTCGATGCGCCGCGCTTCGTCACCGTCGAGCGTGCTGTTGAGGAAGGCGGCGTGGACGCCGGCCTCTTCCAGCGCGCCCACCTGGTCGTGCATCAGCGCGATCAAGGGGCTGACCACGACGGTCACGCCGTGGCCGCCGCGGTGGCGCACGATGGCCGGCACCTGGTAGCACAGGCTCTTGCCCCCGCCCGTGGGCATCAGCACCAGAGCGTCACCGCCAGCGCCCACGTGCTCCACGATCTCAGCCTGGCCGCCGCGGAAGGCACCGTAGCCGAAGACGTCGCGCAGCACCTGCAGGGCCTCGCCCGGTGCCGGCGCACGCGGGGCGGGAGGCGCGCTCAGGGTGTAGGCCTGGGCATCGTCTTCCTGGAAAAAAGAAGAGGTCTCGTCCAGGGGCGGCGCGTCATCGGTCATGGGCGGAGGGCATGGTAAGCCACGGGGGCCCCGCAAGACTTCTTGTGCCACCTTGATCTGACGCAAATGGGAATGATTCGCATTCGATGGTAGAGTTCGGGCATCACGTCTTCACCCGAATTCCCTCATCCTCCATCACCCCGGCCACCTGCCCCCTGCCCCTCCGTCTGTCACCGCATCCAGCGCACCCCGCATGACAAGCCCACGCCGCCTGACCTCCCGCACGCCCGCCCCGCGCCGCGCTGCGGCCACCCGTGCGTTCGCCGCCTTCTTGCTGGCGGCCGCCACCCTGGGCGGGGCTCCAGCACGTGCCCAGGAGGCCGTGTTGAACCTCTACTCCGCCCGCCACTACCCCACCGACGAAGCCCTGTACAGCAGCTTCACCAAGGCCACGGGCATCCGCATCCAGCGCGTGGACGCGGATGACGCCGGCATCCTGGCGCGCCTGCGGGCAGAAGGGGCGGCTTCGCCAGCCGACGTGATCCTGCTGGTGGACGCGGCGCGGCTGTGGCGCGCCGAGGTGGACGGCATGTTCCGGCCCGTCAAGTCAGCCGTGCTGGAGAAGGCCATCCCCGCGCACCTGCGCGCCAAGGCCACCGACGAAGGCACGGCCTGGTTCGGCCTGTCCACGCGAGCCCGCGTGCTGGTCTACGACAAGGCCCGTGTCAAGCGCGAGGACGTTGACACCTACGAGGAGCTGGCAGCGCCCGTCAACAAGGGCCGGGTGTGCACCCGATCCGGGGCCCATCCTTACAACCTGAGCCTGTTCGGCGCCATGGTGGAGCACATCGGGGCGCCGAAGACCGAGGCCTGGCTCAAGGGGGTGGTGGACAACATGGCCCGCGCACCCAAAGGCGGCGACACCGACCAGATCCGGGCCGTGGCCTCGGGCGAGTGCGCCGTGGCCCTGACCAACACCTACTACCTGGCGCGCCTGATGCGCTCGGCCAAGCCCGAAGACCAGGCCGTGGCAGCGCGCGTGGGCGTGGTGTTTCCGAACCAGGCCAGCTGGGGCACGCACCTGAACATCGCCGGGGGCGCCGTCGCGCGGCACGCGAAGAACGGGGCGGCGGCGGTGAGGTTCCTGGAGTACCTGGCGAGCCCCGAGGCCCAGAACCACTTCGCCAATGGCAACAACGAGTGGCCGGCGGCCGTGGGCGTGAGCTTCGACAACCCCGCGCTCAAGGCTATGTCAGGCGGCAGCTTCAAGAGCGAGCTGGTGCCCATCAGCCGCGTGGGGATGAACCAGGTGGCGGTGCAGCAGATGCTGGACCGGGTGGGGTTCAGGTAAGGCGGACGCGGGCTCGCCTGGCGAACAGCAGATACCGCAGGCGCACGGAACGGCCCGTCCCGACGGGTGCCCCTGGCGGGGGATGGACGGCCCGCGGTGCGTCGGTATCATGCCCCCGCACTCCCCGCACCGAGGCCTCGCGGCTGGCGCGGGAGCCGGATTTCCTCCCCCCACACCCCACCCAGGAGAGCGCCCATGGCCTCGGTCAACAAAGTCATCCTCATCGGCAACTGCGGGCGCGACCCGGAAGTGCGCTACGCGCCTAGCGGCGCAGCCATCTGCAACGTCTCCATCGCTACCTCCAGCCGGCGCAAGGACAAGACCTCGGGCGAATCCATCGAGGACACCCAGTGGCACCGCGTCACCTTCTACGACCGGCTGGCCGAGATCGCCGGCGAATTCCTGAAAAAGGGCCGCCCGGTGTACGTGGAGGGCCGCCTGAAGTACGGCAAGTACACCGACAAGGACGGCATCGAGCGCAACACCGTGGACATCGTGGCCACCGAGATGCAGTTGCTGGGGGGCCGTGAAGGCGGCATGGGCGGTGGTGACGACATGGGTGGCGGCGCCCCGGCCCGTTCGGCCCCGGCGCAGCGCAGCGCCCCTGCGGCCAAGCCCGCGCCGGCCAAGTCGGCCACCAGCTTCGACGACATGGACGACGACATCCCGTTCTGAAGCGCTCACCAGACCACCACCCTCCCGTCACGGCACGACCAGGCTCCGACGGCGTACCAGGCTCCCGGCGGAGTACGACAAACAGAAGGCCGCACCATGCACGCCACCATCCGCCGAGCCGCCCTGGACGGCCGCTTCCTGGCCGGCACATGGTTGAGCCTGGGTCATGCCGACGCCGCCGAGATGGCAGCGCTGGCCGGCTTCGACTGGCTGCTGTTCGACCACGAACACGGCGCCAGCGATTGGCGCGACTTGCAGCACCAGCTGCAGGCCGCTGCCGCTGGCGGTAGCGCTGCGACGGTTTTGCGTGTGGGCGCCACCGACGCCGTGGCCTTCAAGCGTGCGCTCGATCTTGGCGTCCACGGGCTGATGGTGCCCGACGTTCGCGACGCGCAAGCTGCGCAAGAACTGGTCGACCTGGCCCGCGTGCCGCCGCTGGGCCGGCGCGGCGCCGCCACCTCCACCCGCAACAGCGCCTACGGCCGCGACTACGCGGAGTACGTCGCCACCATCAACGAACGGCTGTGGCTGATGGCGCAGATCGAATCGATCGACGGCCTGGCACAGGCCGAGGCGATTGCGGCCGTTGACGGCATCGACGTGCTGTTCGTCGGGCCCACCGACCTGGGCATCGCGCTGGGCCTGGGAGCTGGGACGCCGTCCGACCCGGCATTCCGCGACGTGCTGGCGCGCGTGGCACAAGCTGCCGCGGCGCATGGCAAGGCGGCTGGCGTGCTGGCGCGTGACGCTGCACAGGCGCGCGACTATCGGGCGCTGGGTTACAGCGTCATCGCCATGGGGTCGGATCGCGGCCTGCTGGCGCAGGGCATGCGCCAGTGCGCACTCCAACTGCGCGACCTGGCGTCATGAGCGTGGCAGGCCCCGGCGCCGAACTGCTCGCCGTCGATCTGGGCACCCAAAGCCTGCGTCTTGCCGCCTACGACAGTGCCGGCCGCAGGCGCTGGGCCTGGTCGGCGCCAGTGGATTCCTACATCGAAGGCGATGTCTTCGAGCAGTCACCTGAACAGTGGCAATCCCTGCTGCTGCAGGGCTTGGGCGAGGCGCAGCGTGCGGGCGTGCGGCCTGTGGCGCTGGCCGCCGCCGGTCCGCTGGCCGGCTATGTGGCGCTGGGTGCCAACGGCCGGGCGCTGGGCGCGGCCACCATGTACCCCGACCGACGCGCGACAGGCCAGGTGCGCCGCGTGGCAGCGGCGCTGCGCGCCGCGGGCAACGACCATGGCCTGCGCGTGCATGCTGCGGACCCGCTGCCGCAATGGCTGGATTTCGCTGCGCGCTCACCCGAGACGGCCAGCCGCACGCGTCACTTCCTGGACGCCACCGGCTGGCTGAACCACCTGCTTTGCGGGGAGTCCAGCCTCAACGTCTTCACAGGGCTTCGGCTCTACGACGCCGCACTGCGCCAGGCCTTGTGCGCCAATGACGCGCCTTTCGGGCGCATCGTCGACGTGGGCCAGGACATTGGCGAGCTGCGTCCCGCGCTGGCCGCGCGCTTCGGCTTTGGACGCGTGCGCGTGATCGCAGCCGCTTTCGACAGCAAAAGCGCCTACCTGGGCGCAGGCCTGTCAGCCCATGGCGAGGCTGCCGACATCTCGGGCACCGTCAGCTCGATGGGGGTGCTGTGGCCGCGGCCGATCGACGACCCGGCGCGGCGCATCTACAGCGTGCCCTTCGCAGGCCAGCACCTGGTGTGCGGGTCGACCGCTGCTGCCGGCAGCTCGCTGGAGTGGGCGTGCCGCAGTCTGCTGCGCGAAGACCCGGCGGCGCTGGAGCGGCAGG
>Ga0315907_10007308_pt1 | contig 11535 bp, 18 predicted proteins | sample LakEriMetagenome_3_FD_203525 | JGI IMG/M metagenome (GOLD analysis project Ga0315907, IMG submission 203525) | Freshwater fungal communities from buoy surface, Lake Erie, Ohio, United States - Buoy 12 MA123 | ecosystem: Environmental > Aquatic > Freshwater > Lake > Lake biofilm | place: USA...
AATGGCGAATCAATTTCAAGCCTTTCAATTGCGGAAGTTGCTTGGCTGCGTGGATTGCACCAATACACTATTTCGCACCTGAATTAATCCAAAACATTACGTCAACAATTTTTATTGCAGGATTTTTAGCACCGATTGTTTCAAAATTAATATGGAAATTATGGAAATAAAAACAGAACACCGCGATTGGTTGGAAGCCAATATTGGTAATTATGAAAGCGCAAAGAATGGTTATATTCGTAACCTTGAATTTGCCGAACTTCAAATGTACGAACATATTTACAGGTTATATTTAGACCCTAATTTTTTACTTTCTGTTTGGTGCGGTTCGTGTAAGTACGAAATGATTATGCGTTTGTATAAATGGTATGAGCAACAACCCAAAAGTTTACCAATAGAAAACTTACCTTCTGAAAATGACCAAAGATTAGGTATTGAATTTATAAAACCTGAACCGAAGAAACGCGGACGTAAACCAAAAGCAAATGGCTAATTTTATACACCCAACCGCCATAATTGGCGAAAACGTTATTTTAGGCGACAACAATTACATTGGCGCTTATTGTATTATAGGCGACCCGGCTGAACACAAAAAGTTTTGGGGTCAGGAAAAAGGGAAGGTTATTATTGGCGACAATAATATAATTACGGGATTGGTTACAATTGACGCAGGTACAGAATACGACACATTTATTAGAAACAATTGTTTTATTATGAAACACGCGCATATCGGACACGATTGCCGTATTTTGGATAATGTAACAATTTCCTGCGGCGCAAAGATTGGGGGACATTCAATAATTAAAGAATATTCAAACATTGGATTAAATGCAGTACTTCATCAGTTTAGTATAATTGAACAGGGTTGTATGATTGGTGCAAGTGCTTTTTTTAAAGGTCAATCAAAAGAATATAGTAAATACGCCGGTGTACCTGCAAAATATCTTTCACCAAATATAAAATTATGAACGAATTTGACAAATGGCGTGAACGCTACGATACAATGACAATTGATGAGCAAATAACTTATCATAATGAATTAGAAGCACGTTATCCTGAACAAAATCATTATAACTATGATAATGTAAAGGAAGCTTTATTGTTATGTAATAATGCAGTTGTTTTGGAATTCGGAACTTGGAAGGGCGATTTAGCTAAACAAGCTTTGCAAGACTTTAATTTATCAGGTTGGTACGGTATAGAAATTTGCGAAGCTGCAATTCGTTCAACTAAATGCAAAGAAGTTAATTATATTAAGCCTACAAAATTTGATTGGTTTACAGATAAAAGAACAATAAAAGCCGATATTATTATTGCAACACATTTTATTGAACATTTAAGCAACGACCATTTTGAACAATTAGCTAAATATTGCAAAGGGGTTAAATACATTCATTTTGAATCACCTTTGACAGACGAAGGTAATAATTGGGTTGGTTACGAGGGTACACACAAACTTACAATAGGTTGGGATAAGATAAACGAAATAATGAAACAAAACGAATATAGTTTAATTATTGATAAACCCGAAAGCAAAACATATATAAGTTATGAATATAGCCGTAATATTATTAACGCAAAATAGGTCAGACCTAACAAAACAAGTTATTGACAGGAATTTTTACAATAGCGGTCACGACGCGCATTGTTATCTTATTGACAATGGAAGCGACGAAGAACAGTTTACCGAAATACAAAAATATTACAATTGGCATTATTCAAATTGGTCACTTCATAAAAGGGGTATTGCCGCAGGTGTCAATTTTGGTTTATCCATAACACAGGAATACGACGGCGTTTGTCTATTGGCAAATGACATACTTTTACCAACCAATTGGTTGAAAAATTGGGTTATGTTTTCAAAACAAGTGTCAAAAACAGGGATTATTGGCATACATTGCGTTGAAGAATTGCCGCCATTGGTTGACGGAATTCATAAAACACACGTTCCATTTGGCAATAACTTCTTTACAAGGGAATTAATTGACACGATTGGCGGTTATAATACCGAATACGACCCGTACGGAATGCAGGACAGGGATTATGCAGAACGCGCAATTATTGCCGGGTTTACCAATTACTATTTACCCGACTTAAAATCAGAACATATTGGACACGACGTTGGCAACGGGACAGAATACAGACGTATTAAGGACGAAAGTTTAGCACGTGCGCAATCAGTTTGGGAAAAATACCAACCTATTTATCATAACGAAAAACTAATTAAATGCGCATTTTAGCAATTACGAGCAAAACAAGTGGGGTTGGTTATCATAGGATTATGATGCCGTTGGTAAATATGAAGAAGGATTATTGTTTAATGACTGACACAGTAAGCGAAGAAACTTTTGAAGGCAATTACGATATTGTTGTTATGAATCGTATGTTGGCAAACATAACACCCGAACAAATGTCTGAATGGCGCAAAAAGTACGGTTTTAAATTAGTAGTTGACAACGACGATTATTGGAAGCTTGACCCTTCACATATACTTTATGAACGATATGTTTTAAACGACGTCCCGCAACAAATAATTAATTGGCTGAAGATTGCCGACCTTTGCACAGTTACGCACGAACGATTGGCTGAAGAAGTTTACGCATACAATCAGAATGTTGAAATATTACCAAATGCCATTCCATACGGCGAAGAACAATTTAAGGATTACAAAACAGAATCAGACCTTGTTCGTTTATTTTGGTCAGGTTCGGGAACGCACGGGAAGGATATGGAAATATTACGCAACCCAATGAAGCGAATAAATTTCCCGGTTAAAACTGTAATTGCAGGGTACAACGAAGGTGAAAAGCCAATTTGGGACGGAATGATTGCGGCATTCACTAACGGATTGAAGCTGAACCCTAAAATATACAATTACAACGAAGTGACTTCATATATGGCGGCTTATTGCGATTCCGACATTTCGCTTATTCCTTTATTAGATACTAAATTCAATTCAATGAAGTCTAATTTGAAGGTACTTGAAACGGCGGCAAAGAAGAACCCGGTAATTATTAGCAACGTACACCCTTACAAGGGGTTTTATCACGCCTGTTACGTCAACAATCAGAAGGATTGGTATTATTGGATTAAGTTGTTAACCAAAGACCCTGACGCCCGTAAATGTTACGGTAATGCTTTGTATGACTATTGCAATAGGAACTTTAACTTGCACGAAGTAAACAAACGCCGTTTTGCTATTTACAATAAACTAATTAGCAATGCCGGTAATTAAATGTTCAAACGGGAAATACAGAATTGGGACAGGCGGTTGTGTTTATGACACAGAAGAAAAGGCAAACAAAGTTTGGGCGGCAATATTAGCTTCAGGCGCTTACGCGGCGGATTCATATACCGATTACCCGGAAGCGGCAACAAACAACGCAAAAAGGGCGTTAAAATACGCAGAAACAAATGGTTGGGGTGAATGCGGAACACCTGTTGGCAAAGCAAGGGCAAACCAATTGGCAAACAAAGAACCAATTTCACGTGACACAATTGCACGAATGGCATCTTTTCAGCGTCACCAACAAAATAAGGACGTACCATACGAAGAAGGTTGCGGCGGTTTAATGTGGGACGCGTGGGGTGGAACTGAAGGTATTGAATGGGCGCAAAGGAAATTAAAACAAATTGATAACCAATAATGGAATATTTTATTCAGTTTTATAACTTTAGGATTTCAATTCATTTATTGCCGCGCAACATATTGTTAGGCATAAACATTGGTGAAGCAATTGACGAAAATACAGAATTCCATAATTCAGTTGCAATTGGCTTAATATTTGTCGCATTTAGTTTTACCCTATTTGATGAAAAATTATACTAAAATTTATTTGGATTACTTTGGGTACGGAATTGAAGATTTTATTCCGTGTGAAGTATGCGGACAAAAAGCGGTTGACATTCACCATATTGAAGCAAGGGGAATGGGCGGGACAAAAGAAAAGGACAGGATTGAAAATTTAATGGCGCTTTGTCGTTATTGTCACGTCGTTATGGGGGACACAAAGACACATTTGGAATATTTAAAAGATAAGCATAAAAAAGCAATAAATGGCAAAGATTAAAGGGGACAGTCAAAAGACTAATTTCGGTAAAAGGAAGTGCGGACACGCGAAAAAAAGCTTTAACAAACACAATCCACGACCAAAGGCGTACAAAGGTCAGGGAAGGTAAAACAAAGGTATTACAATGGCAAAGATAGTCAAACAAAAACACGGTGGAACATTAAAGGTGCTTCAGAAAGGCGAAACGGCGAACCCAAACGGGCGACCGCGTAAGTACGTAAGTCTGTTAAAAGAACAGGGGTACAAATTAGCTGAAATAAACGATTCAATTCAGGTTTTAATGTCAATGACTGACAATGAATTAATAAGCGTTGCGGGTAACCCTGAAGCGACAGTTTTAGAAAAAACAGTTGCAAAGGCAATCATTAAGTCAATGAATAATGGAAGTCTTTATTCAATGGACACGCTTTTGTCACGTGTATATGGCAAACCAAAAGAACAGGTTGACGTACAACAGGATTCACGAATTGAAGTTGTATTTGTTGACGGCAAAACAATTCTGTAAATGCGCATTGAATTACCAACGCCACACTTAAACCAAAAAAAGATATTGGACGCCGAAAAGCGTTTTATCGTTATTATGTGCGGTCGTCGTTTTGGTAAGTCTGAATTGTCGCAAATACTTATAATCAAAGAAGCATTAAAGGGCGGACAGGTTGCATACATAACACCGACATACGGATTGGCGCAAGTATTTTTTGAACGCCTTACAAAAGTATTACCATTTAAAAGCAATATTTCAAAGCTAAAAATCTATTGTCCCAACGAAGGGTCAATTGAATTTTTTACAGGCGAACGATTGGACAATTTGCGCGGTCGTAAATTCCATTTGGTTATTGTGGACGAAGCGGCATTTATTCCTGACCTTGAAGACGGTTGGAATAATAGCATACGCCCAACGCTGACCGACTATGAAGGGAAGGCGGTTTTTCTGTCAACACCACGTGGTAAAAACTTCTTTTATTCCTTGTTTATGAAACAGGGTGAAAACGATTGGCAAAGCTTTAAATTTAGCACATACGACAACCCGCACATTAACCCGCGCGAAATAGACGAAGCGCGAATTCAATTACCTGAAGTTGTATTTGAACAGGAATATATGGCGAACCCGTCCGAAAATAGCGCAAACCCTTTTGGCAACGCATTTATTAAACGCTGCGTCAAACCTATTTCAGCGCAACCAATTGTTTGTTATGGCATTGACCTTGCGAAGTCTGTGGATTACACAGTTATTATTGGATTGGATAAGGACGGCAACGTGGCGTATTTTGACCGCTTTCAAATGGATTGGCATAATACCAAAGAAACAATTAAAAGGTTGCCACCTGCGCCAATTGTGGTGGATTCAACAGGCGTTGGTGACCCGATATTAGAAGACTTGCTTCGTGAAGGTGTAAATATTGAAGGTTTAAAATTTACAAGTCAATCCAAACAACAATTAATGGAAGGTTTGGCTTCAGCAATTCAACAGGGACGAATCGGATTCCCTGAAGGGGTTATTGTGGACGAATTGGACGTTTTTGAATATCAGTTTACTGCACACGGCGTAAGGTATTCAGCGCCTTCAGGATTTCACGACGATACAGTTATGGCTTTGGCTTTAGCGTGGCAAAACCACAATATCAAACGCGGTTCAGGGCGTTACGCCTTCGCTTAACCGTTTATCCTTATTATTTACCGTTCATCACAATTTTAAAAAATACTTTGCAAAATGTTTGGAAGGTGTATAAAACCTGTGTTATATTTGTGGAAACAATAAAACAAACGACAATGACAACTTTAATTAATCAAACAGGTTCAAAAGCAGTAAACATTAAAAAAAATATGACTTCATTTATTGCAATGTATGTTGAAATTTATGCAGGTCAACAACAAGTATTACAATCAAAAGATTTTAGTACATTTAAGAAAGCGTTTAAATGGGCAGAAACTAAATTAAATTAATTACTATCCCCCGCAGGGGTGCGACTGTCCAACGCACATTTAAAACTTATAACAATGCAAAACAGACTAAAAACACAACAGGACAAATTAAACGAGCATTACGCAAAAATGCAAAAAGAATACCAAAAAGAATCTTTAGGTACAGTTTGGTTCTTTATAATTATGGGCGTTGCTTTATTATTAACGGCTTTAATTGAAAACTTATAATATGCCATATTCAACTTGTTGCGGTGCGCACACCAATTACCCTGAAATTGATATTTGCCCGGAATGTTTAGACCATTGCGATTGGGAAGAAGAAGACGAAGACGAAGAAGACGCTGACAATCAAATTGAACAGTATAAAATAAACAATTTATAAACTTACGCCGCCTGAAGAATTTTTAATATTAAAAAATAACAAAGATAGTAATTTGGTGAACTTTGGGCGGCTTTTTAAAACTAACTGTATGTCAAAAAATCAATATTTAATGGGTCAGGAATATTTGCTTCGCCTTGAAAACGAATGCTTAATTGAAAAGATTGCAAAGATTGAAAAGGAATTGGGATTAAAAGAAAAGGAAATTAAAGATTTAAGGATTCAATTAAAAATGATTAATTTAGCAATGGCAGACGTTTCTTAAAACTTATACAATGATTAAAAACTTTGAAGACATAACCTGCGAATTGACGCCTGACGAAAAGCGTTTAGTTCCTATAATTATCAGGGGTTTAAACCTGAAAAGCAAAGCCAACCCAATTAAAGGTGCGGAAATAGTCGCAGCCATTAATGGGCAAAAAGAAAGGTACGGGATTAAACAATTTTCTGAACCGCGTTTGCGTAAAATCGTTAACTTTATAAGGTCAGAAGGGATATTGCCTGTTATTGGGACGTCAAATGGTTATTACGTATCATACGACGCTGACGAACTAAACGGGCAAATTGAAAGCTTAACACAACGCGCTGACGCGATTATGTCAAGTGCTAACGGATTAAAAAAATGGATTACTATTTAGAAAACGGATTTAAGGTATTCACAGAAGAATATCATTTAAAAAGGGGGTATTGCTGCAAAAATGGTTGTCGGCATTGTCCTTATCAGAAAAAAGACTTAACTTTGAATTATGAAATGGAACGAACTGACCCTTTGGCAATACCAACAATTGATGCCAATAATAACAAACCCGAATAAGGATTGGACAGAATTGGACAAGGAAGTTAAATTATTGTGCATTGTCACAGGTTTAACCGAATATCAAATTGACAGTTTAGGCATTGAAGACTTAAAACAACTGCGCAAAGATTTGACGTTTTTAGACGAACCAATTGAAGGGAAGCCGGTTGACTATATTACAACCAATGGCAAAAGATACCGAATAAATTACGACATTAAAAATATGCCGTCAGCGCGTTATATTGAAAGCAAGGTATTTAGTACAGACACGTTGGGTAATTTGCACAAAATAGCTGCGTCAATGGTTATCCCGCAGAAAAAAAATTGGTACGGCAAATGGATTGACGATAAGTACGACGCAAGTAAACACGAAGAATACGCGTCGGATATGCAGGAAGCGAATTTTATACACGTTTATCATTCGTTGGTTTTTTTTTATCAAGTTTACAGAAATTGGATAGAAGTTACGCGGGATTATATGAAAGCGGAAATGACGACGTCGGGAATGACGAGCCAACAAGCGGATTCGGTTCTGTCGCTTTTATGCGAATCTACGGGTGGCATTATACCGCCAAACTTGTTGCCGAACACGAAAATATTAGAACTTCGGAAGCTTTTGAAATGAAAACCATTGAATTTTTGAATACAATGGCGTACCTGAAGTCAAAAAATGCTTACGACCGGGAACAGGCGAAGCGGATTAAATAAGGCAGTTGTGTTTTTTATTGAAATAAGCGAAATTACCCTGTGTTTTTACACGGGGTTTTTTCTGTGGTATTTAGAACCGATTTATCTATTTAAGGTTATGAGTGAAGCCAAAGCACAGGCAAAAGCATTAAGGGAAGGTTTTTTAAAAACAATCGGTGAACAATATAACGTTATTGACCCGACTGAATTTCCTATTGCCGAACAGATGCTTATTTTCTACGGTAAACAATTCAATGACGAAGTACAAAAGAACCTGACCAAAAGCGGTTCAATTGCTTCAGGCAAAATTGGCGATTTGGTTGTGCCAAAGGTCACAAAGTTTGGCAATGATTACGAAATGTGGTTGGGTTACGACAAGGATAACCCGGCTGCGGTTTATTATGATTTTGTAAATAAGGGGGTTCGTGGTGCGGGTGGCAAAAATGCAAAGCCTAAAAAAGTTGCTTCAGATTCACCATACCAATACAAAAACGCGTACCCAAATAAAAAAATGGCAACGTCAATTTTGCAATGGTATAGGTTGGGAAAAGCAAAGACGACAAACGAAACACAGACAAAGAAGTTAAGCAAGACACAAAGAAAAAGCAGAAAGCTTAAACAGGCGGTCAATAAAGCGGCTTCATTAAAAACATTGGCATACGCAACCGCTTCAGCAATAAAAAGGGACGGTTTACGTACAACTTCGTATTTTGATAACGCAGTTAAAAAAGTATTTAATAAGGAATTTTTTACAACAATGGCAGAAGCTTTTGGCGGTGACGTTCTTTTACAAATTAGACAAATTGGAAATAAAATAGAATCAAACAATGGCAATAACAATAAATAGTCAACCGGCTACGTTCCCGAGTATGCACGAAGACCTTTGGTTTGTCGCTTCTTCAACAAATGTTGGGGTTACAAACTTTAAATTCGTGTATGATATTTACATAAATGGCGCACAGGTTAGCCGAAATAAAATATTCCCTTCGCCTTCAGCCGACGGAAGTTATGGCGTATTTAATGCGTCACCAATGGTTCGTGCATACGTGACCAATTACTTTGAACCTTCAGGTACAACGGTTTTAATGGCTTCAAATGACAAAATAAAGGTGGATTATCAGGTTCGTATTGGCGAAGAAGTAAGTGGTGCGGTTATTGCTAATTTGGCTTCAGGTTCTTATTCAGCGTACAATTATTACGCGCCATTGTTCGGTGACATATTCACAGAAAACGGCGACATTCCTTTGGTATTGTCAAATTACTATGATAATTTATTAATTGAGAATTACACAGACGATTGGTTGTCAGACAGGGACAATTCAGATATTCCAATTGAATACGGCGACCAATTTTTTATTACATTTTTAAAGATTACAGGCGGCGCATATAAACTTTGGGTACAACCTACAAATGAAGACGGAACTTTTGGAACGGCGGTTAGTGGTGACCTTACAATGGCGGGTCAATTTAACCTGTTCAATTTTCAGGCTGCGGCAATTAATGCGTTTATTGGTTCTGAAGTTATAACACAAAATACTTATGGTTACAACGTTTATATTACTTTAGGCGCTGCGGTGACAAGGGTTTTAAAATTCAGACAGGTTTGCAACCCTAAATACAGACAATACAACCTTCATTTTCTTAATAGATTGGGCGGATATGATACAATGGCGTTCAGGTTGGTAAACAAAAGACGAAGCGAATTCAACCGTTCTTCATATAGACGCAATCCTTATAAATTGGTAGGCGGTCAAATGACAAATATTGATGCGTATAACAAATACAATGAAACAACGTACAATTTCGCAATTGAACATACGGATTACTATATGTTGACAAGCGATTGGGTTAACGATATGGATTACGCGTGGTTGGCGCAATTAATAGCGTCACCGATTGTTTATATGGAAGTGCAAGGTGCGTTTTTCCCGGTAACGATTAGAAACACGAATTACCAATACAAATACAAAGTTTCTGACGGCTTATTTAATTTTGATTTAGAAGTTGAAGTTGGTAAATATTTAAACAGTCAATACAGATAATGATTAGAACCGAAATTTATATTGAAGACCAATTAATTGATTTGTTGAAGGACATTGGAACAGATTTCACGTACACAATTGACGACGTGCGCGACTTTGGAAGCCGTAATACTTCCTTTAGTCGTACAATATCAATCCCGGCAACCGCAACGAATAATAAAATATTGGGGTTTGCTTTTGATTTAGGAACTTCAACAGAATATAATGCGGATTTACCAAATGTAAACGCAAACTTTACACCTGCACAGGCTGCAAAATGCGAAGTATTTATTGATAAAATACAGATATTTAAGGGGGTAATTAGAATCCTTGAAATTGTTATGAATAAGGGTATTATTGAATACCAATGTGCGGTGTTTGGTGAATTAGGCGGATTTATTACAGAATTGGGAAATAGACGTTTAGAAGATTTGGATTTTAGCGAATACAACCATACGTGGAATGTTACAAGTATAACAAACAGTTGGAATACAATTAACGGTTCAGGCTATTATTACCCTTTAATTGATTACGGTAATGTTTCAAGTAATAAAGACGATTTTTCAGTAAGTGCATTTAGACCGGCATTATATGCGAAGGAATATATTGAAAAGATATTTGAAGGCACAACATATACTTTGAATTGCGACTTTTTTGAAACAGATTTATTTAAAACCCTTATAATTCCAAACAATAGTCAAACAATTCAGGGTACAAATGACAGGTTTATTTTAGGCACAATTAGTGCAACAAAAACAATATTAAATTCAAACATACCAACTGCACGAAACATTGATTTACCTTTTGATAATACGACTTTACTTAACTTTACAGAAAATGGAAGTAAAAGCGTATTTACTTATACTGACAGTACAAAGACTGTTAGGGCGTTGGCTTCAATAACAGGATTGTATCAAACTGACGCGGCTTCGTCAATTACTGCGACTTTATATGTTGCGGGTGTTGCGGTTCAAACTTTAATTGTAAATACATTTTCGGCAAATAATCCTTTTACTTTCAATTTTGATTGGACAGGTAATATTGCAAATACAAATACTGTTTACATAAATATAAGCGTTCCCGGAACGGCAAACACATATATTGTCAGCATTTCAAATGCGAATTTTACATTTACTCAATTGGCAGCGCAATTGGCTTCAGTTGCTTATAATGGTACTGTTTCAATGAATGCTAATTTACCAAAAGGTATTTTCCAAAAGGATTTTTTCCTTTCAATATGCAAAATGTTTAATTTGTACGTTTATCAGGATAATATTAACGACAAGCAAATTAATATTGCACCTTATGTTGACTTTTATTCTGACGCAGTAACGAACAGTTTAGATTGGTCACAAAAGATTGATACAGGTTCAACAATGTCAATTAAACCAATGTCACAGTTGAACGCGCGTTATTATGCGTATAAATATTCAGAAGATTCGGATTATTACAACGAAAACTATAAAAAGAAGTACGGTCAAACTTATGGTGACTTTATTTATGATTCACAATTTGATTTTGTAAAAGATACAGCTTCAACACAGGTTATTTTTGCGCCAACTATTTTAACGCAACCAACTTCACACGGACACGCTGACAAATATTTTTCTGTTATTTATAAATTATCAAATTATAATACACAGGAAGACCCAATGGATT
>Ga0315907_10007312_pt1 | contig 11533 bp, 9 predicted proteins | sample LakEriMetagenome_3_FD_203525 | JGI IMG/M metagenome (GOLD analysis project Ga0315907, IMG submission 203525) | Freshwater fungal communities from buoy surface, Lake Erie, Ohio, United States - Buoy 12 MA123 | ecosystem: Environmental > Aquatic > Freshwater > Lake > Lake biofilm | place: USA...
GTTTCAAAGAGGTCATTTCATTAAATATAAATTTTCAATTTGATAAATCATTTATTGAACCTAGGTATAAAGAGGAGCTGGATAAAATTGCAGAATACCTAAAGAGAAATTCGAGTTATAGTATCATAATTTATGGTCATACCGATAATGCTGGGACTAAGGAGTATAATCAATCGCTTTCACTGGAACGTGCAGAAGCTGTAAGTCAGAGTCTAATCAGTAGAGGTCTTAGAAAAAATCGAATTAAAATAGTTGGTAGAGGTGAAGAAGAGCCGTTTGTTCCTAATACCAGTGAAGAAAATAAGTATAGGAATAGGAGAATAGAAATTGAACTTGTAAAAGATTAATTTGAATTAATATATAACTTATATAAGTACATATTATTTAAGTATTAAGATAAGGTAAAGTGATAATTGTGAAATGCTAAAAAAGAAAACGGGAGGGTAAAGGGATTACCAATCTATAATAGAAGAAATAAATTCAAATGCACTCAATAAATAAATGTATAAATAAAATTAAAAAATATAATATTTTCGAATTTATAATGCAATAGAAAGCAAACATTTTTTATTTTTATTTAGTATATTTTAATATATTGTATATCGATGATGAAAAATTTGATTATATTTAACCATTCATAAAAAATAGAGTCATTAATATTGAGTATTATTTTTAGTTATAATTTATCATTATTGTCTAAACGATATTCCAAATTTTAATTTAAAAATTCCAAAACAAATTAATCGTCACATTATTAAGAATTTTCCAAACTAATAAATCATAAAAAATGGAACAAGCACGGAACAAAGACCAGAAATGCCCTGTTGTTTTAGTATTAGATACTTCAGGTTCTATGTCAGGTAATCCAATTGATGAACTGAATAAGGCTTTAGTCAAACTAAAAGAAGATATATTGTCCGACCCAATATTAACTCAGCGACTTGAAGTAGGTATTGTTTGTTTTGATGATGATGCACGCGTAGAACGACCAATTGATTTGATTACTGTTGATACAAATATGCCAAGTTTAGATGTAGGCGGGGTAACAAATGTAGTTTCAGGCATAAATAAAGCAATTGAAATTGTAGAAGAACGAAAACAATTTTATAAAACAAACGGGGAACAATATTATAGACCATTTATAGTTCTTTTTACTGATGGTGCGCCTACAAATACCGCTGACGAAATTGAAATGTTAGATCAGCAAATTCAACAAATGGCCGATAATAAAAAATTTGTATTTATGCCATTTGGTGTTGAAGGTGCTGACTTTCAGCTATTGGCTAAACTTGCGGTGCAGTCAACTGATGAAAGATTAAAAAATCAAGCTAAGGCTTGGAAGTTGAAAGATGTTACAAAATTTGCAGAAGTTTTTGCATTCGTGAGTTCAAGTATATCAGGAGCTATAAATCAAGGAGGGTCTCAAACTGCACAATTATCATCAGATGTAGCTCAATCTGTTACTTTTGATCTAGGTTCATAAGATATTCATAAAGAATGGGGTATAAAATTGCACAGGTCATTATTCAGGGGCATTCACATAAAAAAAGTGATCCTATAATACCCTGTCAGGATTTCGGAAAAGCAGGAACGCTTAATAATGGGTTTCATGTAATAATTGTTTCTGATGGTGCTGGCTCATCCAAATATTCTCATATTGCTTCAGAATTTTGTGTGAATACTCTTTATACTAATGTAGAGATAAAAGATTTTTCGGAATTTGTAGAAAAGCCCATTGATATTGATGCGATACAATTAAAATGGAAGAATTTTTGTCTTAATCTTTTTAGTGAGGTAAGGTCTGCACTTTTAGAAAAAGCCAAGTTAGAAACTATTCAAACGGGGGACCTAAATTGCACATTAATACTTATTATAAAAACACAATGGGGGTTTTTATGTGCAAATATTGGTGATGGTCGTTCTGGTTTCAGTGATGGCCAACCAAGAGAATTAATTGTTCCTTTTATGACCTATACAGCTGGTGCAACATATTTTCTTATAAAGGATGGGTGGGAGCAAATTTTCAGGTCATATGTAGTCATCCCGGAATCTCCCGAGGCAGTAGAATATTTTTTTGCATCCAGTGATGGATGCCAAGATTTTATCATTGACTGGAGTCTCAGTGGTCCTAAAACAGGTATTTATGACGATATCCTCGGCAATGAGGCTTTTTATGATAGTAATAAACCTTTTAATCCTTTCTTTCACGGTTTGATAAAGTCATTGAATGAAGTACAAACTGAAAACGAGGTAAATGAAAGACTTAAAAATTTAATAGAAAAAGGATTATATGTATGTAATGGTGAAACAAAGGAATTAAAATCAATAAATAGCCCATTACTTGATGATGACAAAACACTAATTGTATTTTTTAAATAATTCTTTTCCATGTATTCTGATTCAAGAAACCAACCAATACCATTGGGTAATGAACTTGGGAAAGGAGGTGCTGCAACAGTGTATGTACATGGGAGAGATAAGACACAAGCAGTAAAAATATTTAAGCCTGAATTTTTAAAAAAAGAGATTACACTTGCCAAGCGTATAGAACAACTGAATAAACTATCAAAAGTAGCAGCACTTAATATAAATTTTGGGAATTCTTTGAAATCAATCGGATCTTGGCCAAAAGATTTGGTTAAAGATCGGTCAGGCAAGATTGTTGGGTTTACCATGGAAACGGTAAATAATGGAGTTGATCTGACTCAAATTATTTTTGCACGTGATTATTCATCAGCATTTTTTAAGTATCGGAATAAGCCATATTATGATGAATGGAGAAATTTTTTTGTATATAATCCTGGGGGGATAAAAAATCGATTTATTTTATCCTATTATCTTTCATTATACTTTGAAAAAATATACAATTTAAGAGATAACCGAGGGAATGTAATTGATCTAGAGCTATGTAATTTTGATATTAAACCTAATAATATTTTAGTCTCCATTGATCAAATTTCAGGGAAAAGTCATATTGTACCATACATTCTTGATTTAGACAATTTGACATTAAGAAATAAATCGGGTATTTTATCACCGGTTAATCCACAATTCACTCCAGAGTATAAGGCTCCAGAAGGTCCTTTGAATAAGTTTTACGATTATTATAGTTTGGCGGTTATATTTTATCAGTTGATATTTGATATACATCCTTTCATGGCAATTCAAGGAGGGACGAGGTTTACCGATGGAACGGAAATGGATTTCTTTGTTAAAAATAAATGTTTCCCATGGGGTCGAAATAGAAAATATTTAAGTCGAATAACACAAAATGATATTAAGCACGGCAACTTTGTTAAATTATCAGTAGAATTACAAACACTTTTCCTACGTGCTTTTGATTCTGACTCACCAAGTTTGAGACCCTCAATGAATGAATGGAGTAAAGCATTTTTAAATTATCTCGGCAATGGGTCTATACAATTTGGGAAATTATTTAAGTTTTAATAAAATTAATTTTTCTCTATCTTATTGAAAATTCTTTTCAGTTTAAATTAGTATGAAATGGCTCAGAATAGTGATGATCAATTTAAACATTTCCCATTGAACATGCCAGATGATTCAACAAAAAATGAATCTAACGACTTCGGAGCAAATCAAGTAAGTGATGATCTGATTTTATTCCCATTAGAGCAAAATATCAATTTAGTTCAACAAAATTCAACTGCGATTTCCCAGCAACCAGGGCAAACAAATCATAAAAAAAGGAAAAATTCGACAAGTAGTACTAAGCCTCCCAATCGATCTACAACTAAATCTGCACCTTTTATAAAATCCAAGCCTGCAAAACAACCAAATCCTCCAGTTACCTGGAAGCAGCCACCTAAGAAATCTAGGAGTTTTTTTAAGATTTTAGTTTTTGCAATTCTATTTTATTTCTTCAAAGATCGATTAATGCAAAATAGTTATATAAATAAGCTAACAAATTGGGTAGTGGAACATAGCCCTTTTGGGAAGAAAATACAGGATTTTGAAGATTTCAAAAAAGGAAAATTAGTATACTATGCTGAAAATCCAAATATAAATCCGATTCATCGATTCAAAAAAACGAGTTCAAAAATTGGTATTTATTCTGGCGAATTAATTTTAATCGAGAAAACAGGTGAACTAAGAAAAAGATATATATTACCGAAGGGAGTAAAAGAGAAAATGGTTAAATCCTACACTACTGTTTCTACGAGAAGTGGATTGAAAAAAGTACGAACTAAAGATAAGGTTACCAATACAAAAACATTTATACGTGAGATGGGGGATACAAATATTGATATGATGCTCTTTAAAGGTAATCTTGAAAAAAATGTTTTGCTACAGGAATGGGATGGTGGTCCAATTTTTAATGTTCGATTAGAAAGTATTGAATATTACGAAGAAACCGCTTTAACTTTTATTTGGAATGATTTTGAAAGTTTCAAGAAGAATGATACAGGCATTGTGTATATACCTACATATATTTATAATAAATTAGTTAAAAACAAAAATGTGAAAGGACTTTCTCTTAAAAATATTCCAACTAAAAGTATAAGAGAATTAGTATATTAACTTCTTTATTCTTGTCCAAATTAGTCAGTCAAGACTAATGTATTTTACTCCCTGCTCCATTTTAGCTATTTCAATATGGATTAAATTTATCATGAGTAAGCGTGAAAGTTTCAGTATTTTGGTATTTTTGGCAGGCAATATCAATAAAGAAAATGGACAGTAAGCTATTGATTTTGTTCAACTCATTAGTTTTAATCTATATAGTGGTATTAGAACAATTGGATTGCTTGATGAGCTGAAATTATAAGTATTTTAAGGCAATGGCTTACTGTATAATTGTGACTTACTAATGTTATGAAAATTAAAAAAATATTAATACTGTGTACAGGTAATAGCTGCAGAAGTCAGATGGCTCATGGGTATTTGAAGAAATTTGTAGGTACTAAAGCAGAAATATACAGTGCAGGTGTGGAAACACATGGGGTCAATCCTAGAGCTATTGCCATAATGGCTGAAGATGGTATTGATATTTCACTTCATACATCGAACAATATTTCAGAATACGTAAGTATTGATTTTGATTTTGTAATCACCGTATGCGATCATGCTAAAGAAAGATGTCCATATTTCCCCACCACTGCCAAACAATTACATTATAATTTCCCGGATCCTGCTCGATCGAAGGGAACCGACGAAGAAATTTATAAAGAATTTAGGAATACAAGAGATATGATTAAGCAATACTGTATAGAGTTTGTAGAAGAATTTTTGAAATAGCATTTTCAACATTGATATGAAGGTTAGGTGGGATGGCACACATCAGGGAAGTCAATTGCCTCCAGATCCATATGTGGTAACGGTAGCAGGTGTAGATATAAATGGTAATCGGATTACAAAACAAGGAATTGTAATATTAGTGAGATAACTATAATCAGAATAGATACTAATGTATAGCTAACTCTTGGTTGGGATTCGCCTTATCTATTTTATTACATTAAAAATTAAGTTGTGCCTGCAACCTTAATAAGCTTCCCTGTTGTAGATTATTCTGAAGTATAAAATCTTCATATCTACGTTTGGAGATCGTGTACATGGCAACTAATTCAAATTGTTTGACGGGTTGCCATTCTACACCGATCTCCAAATCATTTACCTGATGGCTTCTGGCATCCCTTTCATGTTTTTTCCCCCCATCATAATATTGATACCTGATGAATGGTAAAAGGGTATGATTATTCACTTTAACATTATACATCGCCTGAATATATCCACCTTTTAACCGCTGTACTTCAATTGAGTCGGTAATTTTATTGAATTCCGGACCTCGACCAACGTTATATTCTGCTACTAACCCAATTGGCATGGGATATACAACAAGTGTTCCAGCAATCCGTTCATCGAGGTAGTTCAAATCATTTTTAAATTTAGCGCCAGTACTTATATTTGATCTTGTTAGTACAAACTGTCCCTTATATCCTTGAATTCCCGCTTCTACAATTTGTTTATTTATTTTGAATGGGTATGTAAAGCGTGCAACGGTATGTTGTCTATTGTTTAATTCCGGATTATTAGCCGTTTGTCCATTATAAACCCCTATACCCAATACTCCATAATCGCCTGATCCTTTAAGTCCGCTGCTAACCAGTTCACTAAATAATTTTCTTTTTTCTGCTGGTGCCCAATAAAACATCACGCCCAGGTCTCGCTCATTACTAACGGCACTATTCAGGGCATCAGCGCGATCAAGCGGAAGACGATTTTGACTGGATTGCATATTCTCAAAGCCAAATGGAATTTTACTTTGTCCGAATCGTACCCGAAATTCATTTTTCTTGTCAAGTCCTACATCAAAATACGCATCCCTTAGTTGTGCAAAATGTAATCGGTCGTTAGATGGGCTACTAGCTAAATCTGGTTGAATATAGAAATATACTCTTGGGTTTATTTGGCCAAAGAAAATTATGCGCATTCGCCTGATAAAAAAACCTCCATTCTTCCCCCATGACCTGTCGCAAGACTCGCAACCTAGATTTTCATTGGTCTCCAAAAGACGATTGTATCGTATTTGGGAATAACCCCGAATAGAAATATTTTCAAACCATTTTGTGGTCTGAACTTTTTTTAAAGTATCTCCCTGAGCATGTACGTTATTTGATAAAATCAGGAATATAAAACTGAAAAAGATTGGTCTGACGAGGTAGGTCAATATTGATGCGAAGAAGTTCATGTAATGCAATAATATGAACTTAATGTTACCAAATTGTTATCAATTGGTTAACCCATTACATTTTAATCTTTTAGGGCATTTATATTTAGATTAGGGTAATTGCCCGATTTTCTACTTTACAATGGGCCGAATTTTTGGGAGAAGGTAACTTTATTTCTCGCAAACAAGCAGGCGCCTAGTATACCTGCTTTTTCTCCTAGCTTTGATAGCCTAAGCTCCGTGTCATTATTCACCAAGCTTAATGAGTATTTATTTATTGCACTTTTTGTGGGTAAGCGAAGATAATCGCCTGTTTCAGAAAGTGCCCCACCTAAAATGATCAGTTCGGGATTAAAAACATTAATTAATATCGATAGTCCTTTTCCTAATCGATCTCCAATTTCTGCTAGTAATTCAATGCACAACATATCATCATTATTAGCAGCATTGATTACATCCGTAAGCGTGATTTCAACGCCTTTAGTTTTTTTATTAACTGATGATGTTGATCCCTCTGCAATTTTTTCTTTTATCCTTCTAATTAGGGCAGAGCCTGAAGCTTCTGTTTCTAGACAACCTTTTTTCCCACACCTACAAATAATTTCATTATCAAAAATTGGGGTGTGTCCAAATTCACCACTGAAGCCAGATTTCCCATAATGCATATTCCCATCAATCAGCATGCCTAATCCAACACCATAATCAATATTTACAAATAGTGCATTTTTTTCTGATGCTACATCTGTGAACATGAATTCTCCGTAGGCCATCGATCTAGAATCATTTTCTAGATATGTTTTTATGCCGATTGTATTTTTAATGTAATGCGATAATGGTTCTTCTTGGAAATGATAAAAGCTATAGCTATATCCTTTCGTATGATTGATGCGACCTGTTAAGTTGATCCCCATGCTTAAGATCTTATCTTTTTTTACAGGTGATTCTTTGATAAATGTTTTAAGAATAGAAATCAATTGAGCTAATGATTCAGGTGTATTTTCCAAGCGGAAAGGGATGCGATTTTTTTGGGCGACCAATTGTTTCTTGAAATTCATCAATCCAATATTCACATAATATTTCTTTACATCCACTCCTAAAAAATAACAGGCATCTGGAACCAGTCCGTACAAACTGGCTTTTCTCCCACCTGTTGATTCCACCTTCCCATAATCGTGCAAAAGACCATCTTCAATAAGTTCATTAATCAAGCTAGTTGTTTTAGGCACACTTATGTTTAATTCTTTGCTTATTTCCGTGATTGAGCTGCTCACGGTTTTATCTAATATGTTGAATATTAACTTTTTAAGTGTTTTGTTTTTCAGCGCCACTCCTGTGGAGCTATCCTCGTTGAACACTTCAGATATGATCTTGTTTTTGGGCATTTGCACAATTCGATTATTCCGTAAAGCGGCCTACAATTTAATGAGTTTTGGACAGATTGTTTAACATTTCTATCGTAATAAATAAAAAAATTTAAAAAGTACTATGATGTTTGAAAAAAAATTGAGATATTGCCTTTCGCGCTGTAAAAGTCTTAATAATATATAAAACCAAAACGTAACAATTATGAAAAAGGCATCGCTCTTGTCCTGTATTCTGCTGCTGTTCATTCAGCTAGCAGTAGCACAACAGCTCAGAGTGTCTGGAACGGTTACCAGTAGTGGAACCGCGAAGCCAGCAGAAGGAATAACCGTATTAGTGAAGGGTAAAAAAACTGGAGTATCTACCAGTTCATCAGGTGAGTACAGCATTCTTGTAGAAAAAAATGCAGTACTGGTATTCTCAGGAATCGGATTTGCATCTAAGGAAGTGACCATTACGGGAACAACATTAGACGTTACCCTTGAATCTACCTCAGGAGAAATGGGGGAAGTGGTTGTAGTAGGATATGGTACCCAAAAGAAAGCCAGCTTAACGGGCTCATTGGTAACCTTGAATAATGCAACATTGAATCGAAGACAAGTATCCAGTACAAGTCAGGCATTACAAGGCTTAGCACCTGGGGTTACTGTTCAGCAACAATCTGGACGTCCAGGAGCAGATGGTGCAAGTATAGTAGTTAGAGGACAGGGATCTATTTCAGGAAGTAATGCGCCATTAATCATAGTAGATGGATTAGCTGTAGGTTCATTAGATCTCATCGACCCCAATGCTATTGAAAGTATTACCTTATTGAAAGATGCTGCATCAACGGCTATATATGGTAACCGTGCTAGCAATGGTGTAATCCTTGTTAAAACGAAACGTGCAACAGGCGATCAGATCAAAGTAGCGTACAACGGTTTTATCACGCAACAACAAGCTACGGCAATACCAAAGCGTGTTAGTGCTATTGATCACATGGAGTTGAGTAATGTAGCGGAAAGAAATAGAACGGGAAATCCTTCTGCTTTTGTATTTCCGCAAAGTTTGATCGACAATTACAAAGGAAAAGTTGCGAACAATTTAGATATTATTGACACCGACTGGTTAAGTGAAGTATTAACCAATTCGGGTATTATGCAGAACCATAATATCCAGTTGAATAGTGGAAGTGATAAGATGAATTTGTTTGGATCATTTACCTATCTAACACAGCAGGGATTGATCCAAAATAGTTCATTTGATAAATATGATCTTCGTTTGAATCCTGAATTTAAAGTAAGCAAGAAGCTTACGTTATCGGGTGTACTGGCTTACACGAATACGATCACTACGAATCCGTCAACCGGATCTGCAGAATTCATCATTCGGCAAGCTATTGGTTTACCTGCTATCGGAGGAGGTTTATATGGACCGGGTATGTATGGTACGGCTGCACAATCTAATAACCGAAACCCAATTGCGATGGCAGAAGCCACTGGTAACTCTGTTAACCGTGGAAATATTTTACTTACTCGTTTTGGATTTAATTTCAAACCTATCGCAGGTTTAGAACTTGAAGGGTATTGGGGTCGTCAAACGTCTAATCCACATGTAAAAACATTTGTAAAAAATGCCAGTATTTATCAACCTAATCTGGCCACATCAACTTATTCATTGATTGGGACATGGCCTGGTAATACCAGTTTATCAGAATCATGGTCGAATAACGTTTATACCACATATTTAGGACAGGCTACTTATACTAAACGTTTTGGTGCGCATACTATAAAGGCATTGGCTGGTGGACAATCGGAGTTGTTTACTAACTATTTCTTTGGTGCTTCTCGTCAGGGTTTCATCAATCCAGATCAGCCTTACTTAAATCTTGGTTCAGGGATACGCGATAATAATGCCGGAGCTTCAGAATTAGCACTTGCCGGATTTTTTGCACGTTTGAACTATAATTTCAGCGATAAGTATTATGTAGAGTTCAATGGACGTAGAGATGGAACCTCTCGTTTTTCTCAAGCACGTAACAAACAGTGGGGTAATTTTGGTGCAGCTTCTGCGGGTTGGATTCTTTCCAGAGAACGATTCATGAGTTTTGCTGAAAATGTAATCAGTACAGCTAAACTTCGTGGTTCCATTGGTGGAAATGGTAATCAGAATATTGGCAATAACTATGCTTTTGATGCATTCTATGCACAAGCTGGTTACAGTAATCCTATAAATGGTACCAATGCTTATTTCGCCAATGCTACTAATCTTGGGTTTGCCTTGTTACAATTTGCTAATCCTGATCTGAGCTGGGAAACTTCTCGTCAATGGAACATTGGATTGGATATTACCCTTGTGAATAATTTAACGTTCACGGCAGATTATTATGTGAAAACATTGAAAGATATGTTGCTGCAGCGTACCCTTCCACAATCAGCCGGAGGCCTTTCTAATCCTTTTGTTAATGCAGGTAACATGGAGAACAGAGGATGGGAAATCAGCTTGAATTACCGAAAGACGTTTGGCAAATTTGGACTTGATGTCACCGGAATGCTTTCTGATGTAAAGAATAAGGTGTTGAATCTGGTAGAAGGTACACCATTCATAGGTGATGGCATTCGTACCGCTCCTGGTCAAGCCTTGGGTTCTTATTTTGGATATGTTAGTGCCGGATATTTTGTGGATTCCAATGACATAAAAAATTCACCTGTGCAGTTTGGTATTCCCTGGAGTGCTACCACAGCTAATGGGCCAAAGCCTGGTGATATGAAGTATGCCGACTTAAATCTTGATGGTAAGATTGATGTGAACGATCGTACATTTATTGGTAATGCTTTCCCTCGCTATGAGTATAGCCTCAATGTTAATCTTACGTATAGCAACTGGGATTTGAATATTTTTGGTCAGGGTGTAGGCAGACGTAATAACTTTTTAAGTGGAACAGGTGCTGTTCCATTCAACTCTACTGATTTTGCCGCTTCATTGTTAGACATCCATAAGAATTATTGGAGACCAGATAATCTGAATGCTTTATTCCCTAGATTATTGCCTTCAGGTTCTGGAGGAAACAATTATTTACTCTCCAATCAATGGATCAGAAGTGCAGCTTATTTCAGAATAAAGAATGTCAACCTGGGTTACACTGTACCGAAGAAGGCATTGGATAAAGTTAAGATCAGTAATCTGCGTGTTTATTTCAGCTGTGCGAATCTGCTGACGATTTCAAAAGCATGGAAAGGATTTGATCCTGAGATTAATAGTGCAAACGCGGAGTTCTATCCGCTTATGCGCACATTTACTGGTGGTGTAAACGTAACCTTTTAATGAACGGTAAAATCTATACAATGAAAAAGTTTATATATCTTATATTATCTGCAGCTGCCATCAGCTTTAGTTCTTGCGAAAAGTTTTTGGACAGGAAACCACTGGATGCATCTTCTGCTACCACATTCTTAAGTAATCAGGCTGAGATAGAGCAAGGATTGAATGGAGTATATGCTTCTGCTA